>JAEIGA010014255.1_pt1 | contig 12100 bp, 12 predicted proteins | sample 9270691 | NCBI WGS metagenome assembly JAEIGA01 (sample SAMN17057246, study PRJNA624740) | gut metagenome | biome: biome; isolation source: fecal sample | host: Bos grunniens | place: China: Xizang | collected 2019
GTGATGCCAAAGTTTGCGGTGATGCCGAAGTTTGGGGCAATGCCGAAGTTTGGGGCAATGCCAAAGTTTGCGGTGATGCCAAAGTTTGGGGCAATGCCGAAGTTTGCGGTGATGCAAATATCTTTTCCACCAAACACATCTTCTGTGTCACACCTATTGGTAAATATGCAATTTCATTGACCTTGTTCAGAACCAAGAACTGTGAAATCAAGGTTTCATTCTCATATGAAATGTATGACCTTGAAGAATTCAGAAAAATGATTCATGAAGAATGGGATGCAGAACATGTGGAAATTGCAGAAGGTGCAATCAACCTTGCAAAGAAACACATTGACTTGACACCTGAAAAGAAAAATATCGAACCTTGTCCTTTCTGCGGTGGTGAAGCTGAATCATTTGTCAGTGGTTTTGGTACATCGTTTGGGGTGATTTGCACCAATTGTGGTGTCGAGACTGCACTGTATAAGACTGAAGATGAAGCAATCGAAGTTTGGGGAAATAGGGTGTGATGTGAATGTATGGTGCAGAAAAGGTTGCAGTTCTAGGGTTTGAAGGACTTTATGAAATTGATGTGGATGGAAATATTTATAATTCCAAAGGCATCATGAAACCATACAAAAAGAATGGTTATCTTGCAATCAATCTGACCAAATGTGGGGTTGTGAAACATTTTTATATTCACCGATTAGTTGCAGAAGCATTCATCCCAAATCCTACAAGACTGAAAGAAGTTAATCACATTGATGCTAACAAACGCAATAATCACATGTCAAATTTGGAATGGTGTGATAGAAAACACAATTTGCAGCATTCCTATGATAAAGGTCTGAAGCGGTGTGGGGAATCACATGGGATGCACAAATTGACAGAATCTGATGTTGTAAAAATCAGAAAAGAATATGTGAAAGGTGACCGAAAACACAGCTTACATGCACTTGCTGCGAAGTATGGTGTTTCCTGGTGTACGATTCAAGCAATTGTCACTGGAAGATTGTGGTCACATTTGAAAGAAGGTGATGCAAATGGGGTTATATCCACATCAAGTCAAAGCACTTGAACAGACTAAAAATTTGAATCGTGTGGCTTATTACCTTGACTGAAATGGGACTTGGCAAAACCTTTGTCGGTGCAGAAAAGATGTGTGAACTTGATGCAAGTGTCAACCTGGTTGTTTGTCAGAAGTCCAAAGTTCAAGACTGGATTGACCATTTTGTCAAACACTATGAACTTTCAGAAGATTTGATGATATATGATGTCACAAAGTGGAAGAAAACAGATTGGGAAACATTTAGAAATGACCCTGAATTCAAATCCGATTGGCACAACAAAACAAAATATGTATTGGTTATCAATTATGACCTTCTGTTCAGAAGACCTGCATTGAAGCAACTACAAGATTTCACATTGATGCTTGATGAATCTTCCTTGATTCAGAATGACAAAGCAAAAAGGTCAAAGTTCATTTTGAACATGAACCCTTCCAATGTCATCCTACTTTCAGGAACACCGACATCAGGCAAGTATGAAAACCTTTGGTCACAGATTCATCTTCTTGGGTGGACAATCAGCAAAGACACATACAATAAGCAATATGTCAACTGGAAGAACATCAACGTTGGTGGGTTCATCCACAAGATTGTTGATAAAGCTGACCCATACAAGAATGTTGACAGATTGAAGATGAAACTTCGTGAACATGGGGCGGTTTTCATGAAAACAGAAGAATGTTTTGACCTTCCTGAACAAACCTTCATCGCAGTCAATTGCAGTTTGACCAAGGAATACAAGGAATTCAAGAAAGATTCAGTCATCACAATTCAGACCGATGATAAGGAAATTGAATTGATTGGTGATACCACACTGACAAAAATGATGTATTTGAGGATGTTATGCGGTCAGTACAACCAAGACAAACTTGAAGCATTCAAAGACCTGGTGGAATCCACAAATGATAGATTGATTGTTTTCTATAACTTCAATGAAGAACTGAATCAACTAAAAGGGATTGTGTCAGAACTTGAAAGACCAGTGTCAGAAGTGAATGGTCAGGTGAAGGATTTGGGTGCTTATGAACATGAAGATGATTCCATCACCTTTGTTCAATATCAAGCGGGTGCAATGGGTCTGAATCTTCAAAAGGCAAACAAAATCATATATTTCACACCAACGTGTTCTTGTGAACAGTGGATGCAATCAATCAAAAGAATACACAGGATAAATCAAACCAAAACATGTTTCTATTATCAACTAATTTGTAAAGGTTCGATTGAAGAAAACATTTATGAATCACTTCAAAGGGGGGTTGATTTCACAGATGGTCTATTCATCAATAGTTTGGAAATCAATCAATGATTTTATAAGTGTTTCAAACCATTGTGATGTCAAATCACATGGGAAGTTGCTTAAAGGTGAAATTTGCAAAAATGGTTATAAAAGAATGCACGTTTCACACAACAGATGTGATTATAAATTCCTTGTTCACAGACTGGTTGCGGAAGCATTCATCCCAAACCCCGAAAACAAACCTTGCATCAATCACAAGGATGGAAACAAGTTGAACAATCACGTGTCAAACCTCGAATGGTGTACTCATTCAGAAAATAATAAACACGCATACAAGGAAGGTTTGAGAAGTGCAAAAGGTGAAAGAAATGGGATGTCCAAACTTACAAAAGACGATGTTGACTTCATCAGAACCCACTATGTGAAACGCAGCAAGGATTTTGGTTTTGCAGCATTAGGAAGAAAATTTGGTGTGAATCCAAAAACTGTCGAACATGCTTATAAAAATGTTACATGGAATTAAGAAAGGATTTTACAGATGAATTGTTCAGAACGAACCACAACCTATGGAAGAAAAATCATAAAAGGTACACAGAAAAACAAATCTGAATATTGCAAAATATTGTATTTTTCTTGGATGGTTTGTTTCGTAGTCGGCATGTTGGCAGGCTTGATTTTATCGGTGATTATTTCTGCCATGCGTAGTGAACTGGTTGAATCAACAGAACTGATTGAATCAAACACAACCGAAACATCAGAACCGATTACTGAAACAGTTTCAGAAGTGATGGTTGAACCCACTGTTCAATCTAATTTTGAACCTATTATTGAACCCATTGTTGAACCCACACCAACACCTGAACTCAAAGTCATCAGTCTTGGTGAATACAAACTGACGGCATATTGCAGTTGTGAAAAGTGTTGTGGCAAATATGCACTTAATAGACCGATAGACGAAAACGGAAAACCGATTGTTTACACTGCAAATATGAGTGTTGCAGAACAAGGTGTGACAGTTGCAGCAGACACAGACATCCTTCCCTTTGGAACTGTCCTTCTGATTGATGGTAATGAATACATAGTTCAAGACAGGGGCGGTGCAATAAAGGGAAACAGAATTGATGTTTATTTTGAATCACATGAAGATGCTTTGCAATTCGGTGTTCAACATAAAGAAATATTCTTGAAAGAAGAAGGGGGGGTGATAAATGAATGAAAAAGATATTTGTAAACACCTTGATTTGAAGTTTGAAGAACTTCTGCAAATATTTGAAAATCAAAAACTTGCAGATGCATTGAAAGAAAAATTGTACTTTGCAGGTGGGTGTATTTACTGTTTGCGAAATGACAAGGTTGTGAAAGATTATGATTTGTTTTTGACTGATGATGAAATCATCGAAGACTTGAAAAAACTTGATATATGGTCATTCACAAGTGAATATGCACTTACTTATGGAAAGTTTCAGATTGTCATCAAATATTTCGGTGAACCTGAATCTTGTGTTGGGCAGTTTGATTTCAAACACAACATGCATTATTACATACCTGAATCAAACAGAATAATGTGTGGTTATGAAGAAGAAATTTTTGATGAAGTTGTCAATGGTCTTTTTGGTGAAGAATTTGGTTTTGAACAATTTGAATATCTTAATACAAACGAACTTCACTTTAATGAAAATCGTGCGAGAGATATTGAAGGTGTGTGGTTGAGAATTCAAAAGTTCGTTGATAGAGGAATGACGATTTCAAAAGAAACAAAGAAAAAAATCAAACGAAGGACAACCAGGAAATCCATCAGAAATTATAAAAAATCCAGGAATCATGGAAACCGAAATTGTTATTAAGGTGGTGATTTGATATGTCAAGAGGTGAAATCAACAACAAAAATATTGAAATATTCCAAGAAACTGGGACACTTGACCCCGATGAAAGAAGATTCACTTGTGTATTGTGTGGGAAACCAGCTTGCATCGATGAAAGTTATTCAAACCAAGGAAAGAATCTGATTTGTTGGGATTGCAAAAATACAAGATTCCAAGATTCAGAAACTGCTTATCGGTGGATAGAAGGGAAGGTTGGTGACGATTGTATCATTGACTGAAAAACCATTTGAAAACAAAGTGAAGAAATGGCTTGAATCACAAGGAATCTATTGTGCAGGAAAACCCGAAAACCAAAAGACAGTTCCCGACATTGGATGGTTCTTCAAGGTTTGGGGCGGTGGTTATCAAAAAAGCGGAATCCCTGACCTAATAATCTGTGTGAATGGAATCTTCATCAGTTGTGAAGTAAAGGGTGATGATGGAAGACCATCAGAATTGCAGAAGAAAAACACTGCTGCAATCAACCAATCAAATGGAATTGGTGTTGTTCTCTATCCTGATGGATTTGAACAGTTCAAAAAAATCATAGGGGGGTTGATTCAATGCAGGTGTCACATTCAAGAATTGACATGTTTGAAGGATGTCCATTCAGATACAAAATGCGATATTGTGACGAAATACAAGCAATAAAGTCTGATGAACCTGACAATGCTTTGTTCCTGGGAACTGCACTGCACACTGGACTTGAAAAAGGTGTGGAAGAAGCAATCAAGGAATATTTCATGCAATATCCAGTCATCACTGATGCGCACATCAACGAAGCAATGAAACTGGAAGTCATGATTCCAAAAGCTGCAAAGAAGATTCCCAAAGGGGAATTTGAAGTGGAAATTTCAGATGATGACTTCAAGGGGTTTATTGATTTACTTGCACCAGTCACGTCAGACACAAGACTTGGTGGTGAATATCAAGAACTTCCTGATGTGTATGACTTGTATGATTTCAAGTATTCAAACAATGTCGGTCACTACAAAGATTCTGTTCAGGTTCACTTGTATAAATATTTTTTTGAAAAGTTGAACCCTGGAAAGAAAATCAGAAATCTGTTTTATCTGTGTGTTCCAAAAGTGAACATCAGGCAGAAGAAAACAGAAAACCTGGGTCAGTTCAGACAACGGATTCAGGAAGAACTAACAAAGGCAGAACCCAAATTGATTCCAGTGGAATATGACCAAACCAAAGTCCTTGATTGGATGTTCAGTGTGAAACACACTGTTGAAGCGGTTGATTTTCCACAGAATCCAAGTTGGTTATGTAGATACTGCGAATATGCAGAATATTGTCAAAAAGGAGAAACACACATGTTACTACCAAAGAACGAAAGACGAAACATTGAATCAGTTGTGAAAAAGGTTGTTTGGCTTTATGGTCAACCTTTCAGTGGAAAAACAACCTTTGCAAACAACTTCCCTGACCCTTTGATGCTGAACACTGATGGAAACATCAAGTTTGTTGATGCACCTTACATTGGAATCAAGGACAAGATTGAAGTGACAGGAAGAATGACCAAGAAAACACTTGCTTGGGAAATCTTCAAGGAAGTCATTGCAGAACTTGAAAAGAAAGACAATGATTTCAAGACCATTGTGGTTGACCTGCTTGAAGACTTGTATGAGTATTGCAGACTTTACACGTATGACCAAATGGGCATCACACATGAATCTGATGATTCTTTCAGGGCATGGGATAAGGTCAGAACTGAATTCCTTTCCACACTGAAACGATTGATGGCATTGGACTATGAAAACGTCATTCTTATCAGTCATGAAGACACATCCAAGGACATCACCAAAAAGGGCGGTGACAAGCTGACATCCATCAAACCGAATCTTGCAGACAAGGTTGCGACAAAGGTTGCAGGTATGGTGGATATTGTTGCAAGGGTTGTTGCTGATGGTGACATCAGAACCCTTTCATTCAAAACCAATGAAGTGATTTTTGGTGGTGGAAGACTTTCAACCAAGACAAATGAAATTGCACTTGATTATGATGCTTTCCTGGAAGTTTATGATGAAGCAAACAAAGCTGCTGTTGCATCCATGAGGGGTTCAGAAAAGTCCACAGACAACACCAAACCTTCCAATGGAAGAAGTACAAGGGCAAAGGTTGAAACAACGTCAGAAAACGAAAATATGAGTTCTGACAGTGATTCTGAACCTGAAATCAAAGATGCAGAACAGGAAGAAGCTGAAATCAATGTGGGAACTGAACCCATGGGTGACCTTGAACCACAGGTTGTTGATGCAGAACCTGTTGAAGCACCCAAACCGAGAACAAGAAGAACAAGAAGAACTGAAAACTAATTTTTGAAAGGATAAAAGGTTATGGATGAATTGTTGAAATTTTTGTTGGCATTGAATCCTGAAAACTTGGAACAATCGCAGAAAGTTGATTTTTCCAAAGTTAAAGAGCAGATGACAGCAAAATCAATTGAAGAAGGTGCGACACAAATCAAAAGAATGTATGATGCATTTGTGAAAGCAGGATTCAATGAAGTTCAGGCATTTGAACTGGTAAAAGTTCAGTTGTCAAGTATGAGAATAAGCAGATAAAAAGAAAGGTTAAAAAGGTGAAAAATTATGGCTAATATTTTTGATAAGTGGGACAAGGAAATTGACACAGCAGGTCTTGCAGCAGACACAGAAGAAGCTGCTAAAAACGGAACAGGTGACTTTGAAGAAGTTCCCCATGGTGATTATGAAGTTGCAGTTCAGCAGATGGAACTGAAAGCATCCAAGAAGGGTGACCCTATGGTCAGCATTTGGTTCAAAATCCTTGATGGTAATTTCAAGGGCAGTCTGATTTTCATGAATCAGGTCATCACGCAAGGATTCCAGGTTCATATTGTGAATGAAATCCTTCGTCAGATGGTTTCTGAAATGGAAGATGCACCTGTGATTGAATTCAAGTCATACAAACAGTATGGAAACCTTATCATGGACATCTTTGAAGCAATCAATGAAAACTTTGAATATATCCTTGCTTATAAGGCAGGCAAGAAAGATTTCAGCACTTATGAAATCAAGAAAGTCTTTGTTCTTGAATAATTGACCAAGAAGAACACATGGGTCAGATATATTTTTTGACCCATGTGTATCTTAAAGAGATACAGAAGAAATAAGGAAAGAACGATGATAAATTATTTAAGTTTATTCAGTGGAATTGGTGCTTTTGAATCTGCCATGAGAAATTTACAGATTCCCTTCAACCTTGTTGGATATTGTGAAAATGCACCTGCACCTGCAAAAGCATATTCCATGATGCATGGCTTTTCTGAAACTTTGAATCATGGTGACATTACCAAGATTGATGAAACCAAACTTGGAATAGTTGATTTCATCACTTATGGTTTCCCATGTCAAGACATTTCACAGGCAGGATTGCAGAAAGGATTTGAAGACAATGGTGAAAAGACAAGAAGCGGTCTGTTCTTCGATGCTGCAAGAATTATCAAAGCAACACAACCCAAGGTTGCAATTGCAGAGAATGTAAAACCTTTGATGGGAAACAAATTCAAGAATGAATTCAAAACAGTTCTTCAAACACTGGATGATGCGGGATATAACAACTATTATGCAATTCTAATATCTTCAAACTACAATGTTCCACAATCAAGGGGAAGGGTTTTTATTGTTAGCATCAGAAAAGATGTTGACACTGGTGTGTTTGAATTCCCCAAAGAACTTGAATTGACCAAATCCATGATGGACTATTTGGAAAAAGATGTTGACAAAAGATATTTCTTATCAGATAGAATGTTCGCTTATGTACTCGACTTGGAAGAAAAACAGCAAGGTACGAAATGGGAAGGAAGGGCAAACAATGATTTCATCAATCCAAGAATTGCACACACTTTGTCGGTTAGAGGGATAAAAGGTCAAAGGGCGGGTGTTTCAAACATCATTTGTACATCAGACCCTTCCCCAATCAAAGTTCTTGACTATAAGAAAAAGCTGAACGGAAGAACAACCAATGTTGACCTTCGCAACCTTACAGAAAGGGAATGTTTCAGATTGATGGGATTCAAGGATTTAGAATTTGACAAAATAAAAGATTCTTTCACATCCACTGAACTTTATACCATGGCGGGAAACAGTATAGTGGTTGATGTGGCAGAAGAACTGTTGTGCATGTTGTTTGATGAAGAAGGAGATTTTTTTATTTAACATGTATCTTAAAACGATACAAGAAGGGGGTTGTCACTGTGATTTTTTATGATTTTGAATGCTTTGCTTATGATTGGCTTGTGGTCATCATTGACATGGCAAATAAGAAAGAACATGTTATCATCAATGACCCCAAAGAACTTGAACGAATATACAACGGAAACATCAACAATATATGGGTTGGGTATAACAACGTTCATTATGACCAATACATCATGAAAGCAATCCTTTGTGGTTTTGACCCAAAGAAGGTGAACGATTTCATCATTGTTGAAGGGAATGACGGATGGAAATTCAGCAGTTTGTTTAGAAAAATCAAAATGATAAATTATGATGTCATGCTTGGAACTGACAAAGGTTTGAAAAGCCTTGAAGGGTTTATGGGTAATGACATCAGAGAATCACAGGTTGACTTTAATATTCAAAGGAAGCTGACCCAGGAAGAAATTGAAGAAACAATCAAATATTGTAGACATGATGTTGAACAGACAATTGAAGTCTTTCTGAAAAGAATTGATGAATTCAATACAATGATGTTTTTCATCAAGCACTTCAAACTTTCCCTTGACTACCTTGGAAAAACAAAAGCACAGCTTGCTGCAAAAATCCTTGGTGGAAACTACAAGGGAAGACACTTTGATGATGAATTTCAGTTCCCCATCCTTGATTGTTTAGAACTGAAAAAATATAGGTCTGTTGCTGATTGGTACAAAAACCCTGAAAATCATGATTATTCAAAATCACAAGATGGTGTGATGGTTGCAGGTGTCGAACACACATTTTCTTGGGGTGGCGGTCATGGTGCAAGACCAAAGTTTCATGCAAAAGGTGATTTTTTAATCATAGATGTCACAGCTTACTATCCATCAGAACAGAAACAATTCAAATTTGGTTATAGGGTGATGGATAATCCTGAAAACTTTGAATTCATCCATGACAGCAACATTGAGTTCAAAAAGAAAGGTGATAAGAAAGCAAGACAACCTTTCAAAATCATGGACAATGCGATTTCAGGGCAGATGAAGCAGAAATCTTCTGCACTATATGACCCAATGTCAAACAACAGTATTTGTGTAAACGGACAGATGATGCTTCTTTGGTTGGTGGAACTACTTGAACCACACTGTGAACTGGTTCAGAACAACACTGATGGTATTATTGTCAGGTTATATGACTATGACAAGGATTTTGACACCATTGATGAGATTGTTGCTTACTGGGAATCAAAGACTGGTATGTGCATGGAATTTGAAACATTCTTCGGTGAAATCTATCAGAAGGATGTAAACAACTATCTGATTGTTGATAGGGAAATTGGAACAGTAAAAGCAAAAGGCGGTTATCTGAAAAAACTGTCTGATTTGGACAATGACCTTCCTATTCTGAACAAGGCTTTGAATAATTACATGATTCATGGAATTCCTGTTGAAAAGACCATCAATGATTGTGATGACTTGAAAGAATTCCAAATGGTCAGAAGGATTTCATCCAAGTATTCGAAGATTCTTTATGGTGGGTATTCAGAAACATACCAGGCAATCAATCCATCATCAGGCAGACTGAAAACATTCAAGTGGTTTGTTGGTGAACGGAAAGAACTGAAAGAAAGATGTGTCAGATGCTTTGCATCGGTTGATGTGAATGATGGCGGTCTTTGGAAGGTCAAAGGCAAAGACAAAATTGAAAAGTTGGAAGGAACACCTGAACACAGCTTCATTTGGAATGATTCTGTCAATGGTGTGAAAGTTCCTGCAAAACTGGACAAACAGTGGTATATCAACGCAGCAAAGAAAAGATTGAAGGATTTTGGGGTGGACATATGAGTGATTTATACAAGTTGACAAAAGAACAATTGATTTTAAGGTGCAAAAGACTTCAATCTGAAAATGATAAATTGCAAGATGAACTTGACAGATTAAGTGATTGTTATACCGAAATGGAAAATCAATGCGCGGATATGATGAATATGTTGGATGCAGATGATTACATCAAGGACATAAATTGGTTCAAGTTTAGATTGGAAATTCAGGGTCTATTGACACCACAATTGGAATCTTTTATTGAAGATTATATGAAATTTTATAACGAAAGAAAGGGGTGATTGAAAATGTTTTTCAGAGGGTACATCAAAACAGAAAACAAACAAGCTGCTGAAAAATTCAAGGGAAGAACTAACTTCAAAACACTTGAAGAAGTTCAATCACTTCCTGAATATGCAGGTATTCTTGCACATGATGCGGTTTTGATAGATATAGATGATGTTGAACAATCACAACTGTTGTTGAAAATTTGTGAAGATGAAGACATCAGATGCAGAATTCTTGAAAGTCGGTCAGGAATGCATTTTCTTTTCAAGAACAGCAAGATTGACAAGTGCTATACCAAGACCACACTTGCTTGTGGACTGGTAACTGACATCAAATCAGGATTCAAAAATGCTTATGAAGTTTTGAAGATTGACGGAAAAGAAAGGGAACTGTTGTATGACATTCTTGATGGTGAAGAATATCAAGAAGTTCCCAAATGGTTGTTTCCCATCAAAACCAGTGTTGACTTCTTAAACATGGAAGCAGGTGATGGAAGAAACCAGGCACTGTTCAATTACATTTTAACACTTCAAGCAAATGATTTCAGTGTGGATGAAGCAAGGAAAACAATTCAAATCATCAACAAATATATCCTGAAAGACCCCTTGTCTGATGATGAATTGAATGTGATTCTTCGTGATGATGCGTTTGCAAAACCTGTTTTCTTCAAAGGAAATACATTCCTTTTTGACAAGTTTGCAACGTTCTTGAAGAACAATCATCACATCATCAGAATCAACAATCAATTGCACTTATTCAAAGATGGAATCTATGTTGCAGGTCAGTCTGAAATTGAATCAGTGATGATTTCCCATATTCCACAGTTAAACAGGGCAAAAAGAACAGAAGTCATGTCTTACCTTGACATTTTGATAAGGGAAAACACACCTGCTGCACCTGCACACATGATTGCTTTTAGAAATGGTCTATACAATGTCTATGATGACACCTTTGTTCCGTTCACACCTGAACATGTCATCACAAACAAGATTGAATGGGATTATAACCCACATGCATATTGGGATTTGACTGATGAAGTTCTGAACAACATTGCATGTGATGACCCTGCAATCAGAAGTCTTCTTGAAGAAATGATTGGTTATTGTCTTTTCAGAAGAAATGAATTGGGCAAGGCTTTCATTCTGACTGGTTCAGGTTCAAATGGTAAATCCACATTCTTGAACATGTTGAAGACCATGCTTGGGAAAAGAAATCTGTCAGTTCTTGATTTGAAGAAGTTGGGTGACCGATTCAGCACAGTCATGTTGTTTGGTAAACTTGCAAACATTGGTGATGATATTTCTGATGAATTTGTCACCGATGCAGCAGAATTCAAGAAGATTGTCACTGGTGAAACCATTGATGCTGAACAGAAGGGTCAACCAAAGTTTGACTTTGAACCTTATGTGAAGTTGATATTCAGTGCAAATAATATCCCAAGAATAGGAAAAGGAAGGGATTCAAGTGCTATTCTGCGAAGATTGGTGATTGTTCCATTCAATGCAAGATTTGATGACAAGAACCCAAACTTCAAACCCTTCATTGGTGACACTTTGAAAGGTCAAGAATCAATGGAATATCTGATTCAGCTTGGAATCCAGGGATTGAAAAGAGTTCTGACCAACAGAAAGTTCACAACATCACAGAAGGTTCAGGATGAACTGGATGAATTTGAAGAAAC
>JAEIGA010014256.1_pt1 | contig 12099 bp, 6 predicted proteins | sample 9270691 | NCBI WGS metagenome assembly JAEIGA01 (sample SAMN17057246, study PRJNA624740) | gut metagenome | biome: biome; isolation source: fecal sample | host: Bos grunniens | place: China: Xizang | collected 2019
ATCTTACATAAGTCAATATCGAAATTAACTTTATCACCAATTTTATATTTTGGTGTTCCTTCTTCGATACTAAATAATGTTAATTCTCCAACCTTTAAGAAATATAAAGTTTTGTTTTCGATTTCTTGAATCCATTCAACTTCTGCATTACCTCTACCATTACCAAGAGTTAAGGCTTCTATTGGCATTGTCATTTCGACATCAGAAATATCTTCATGTTTGATAGCATCTGGTAAATCAAATAGTTGATTTTGGAAACTAATTTTACCATCAGCAATATCACATTTAATGATATTTTCTTGTGGAATTCTTCTTCTAATACTGCGTTCTGTTTCTTTATCAAATACATGGAATTTACGTTTTGAAATTTCAATATCGATAATATCTCCACGTTTTAAGAATACATCTGGGTCAGCTTTTAAAGTAACTGCACCAAGTGTTGCATCTGGAGTATCTAAGTTAAGATTTGCGTACACAATTGTTTCTCCACCTAATACTTCTACCACACTAACAACAGCTTTAGCAGGTGCCCATAATCCATCATCGATGAATTTGTCACTTCTTACTCTTATCGCATCAGGTCTTAAACCTAATACAACTTTAGCTTTATTATCCATATATTTTAGAGGTATTTTATCAGCTATTTTATAAGGAACTTCCACTCTTGTTCCACAATCTAAATTGAAATAAATATTATCATTTACTTTTTCAATTGTAGAATCAAAGAAATTCATTTGTGGAGTTCCAATGAATCCCGCAACAAACATATTATCTGGGTATTTATATAAATTGACAGGTGTATCAATTTGTTGTACATAACCATCTTTCATAACAACAATTCTTGTTCCCATTGTCATAGCTTCTACTTGGTCATGAGTAACATAAATAAATGTTGTTTCAAGACGTTCATGTAATCTTGAAATTTCTGCTCTCATCGCAGTTCTAAGTTTAGCGTCTAGATTTGAAAGAGGTTCATCAAGTAAGAATACTTTAGGGTTACGAACAATCGCACGACCAAGTGCAACACGTTGACGTTGACCACCTGATAATGCTTTAGGTTTTCTATCTAAATATTCAGTAATCCCTAAAATTTCTGCTGCTTCTGTTACTTTTTCATATATTTCTTTATCTGGAACATGAGCTGTTCTTAAAGAGAATGCCATATTTTCATAAACACTCATATGTGGATATAACGCATAGTTTTGGAATACCATCGCAATATTACGATCTTTAGGTTCATAATCATTAACAATCTCATCATCAATTCTTAATTCCCCTGCAGTTATATCTTCTAAACCTGCTATCATTCTTAAGGTAGTTGATTTACCACATCCAGATGGTCCAACAAAAACAATGAACTCTTTGTCATTGATATCCATGCAGAAATCATTAACAGCTTTAACTTTACCATCGTATACTTTAAAAATATGTTTAAGTGATAAACTTGCCATAATTTTTTCTCCTTAAATTTACTATTGTAAAATTACAATTGAATAAGGTGGTAATGTTAAATTACCATTTTTATTGAATTTTACATTTCCTTCATTTGTGGCGTATAATTCACCAACAACTTTACTAAATCCTAATTCACTAACATTTAATTTAACTTCTTGTTCAAATGAATCAAGATTAAAAACTATTGTTATTTTTTCGTCTTCATAAGTTTTTGTGATAACACAAATATAGTTATTTTGATTTTCAGGATAATATTTAACTTCTCCTCTTGCGATTGAAGGGAACATATTTCTTAATTTCATTGCTTGTTTATAGTAGTTTAAAATACTATTTTCATCTTCCAATTGTTCTTCAACAGATGGATAATAATAATATGTTTCATCAATTTTAATACCTTCAGGAGTCGAATAGCACCAACCTTCATAAACATTCTTTGATGACCATTTCATAGCAATTCTCTTATGGGGATCAGAATTTGTACCATCTTTACTAATCATACCGATTTCCTCTCCATAATATACGAATGTACTACCATTCATCATTGAAAGAACTCCAGCAGCCATTTTAACTCTTTCAGGTCCTGGAAGAAAGCTTCCTGGTCGCATTGTATCATGATTACCTAAGAATGGAGCCATAATATTATCTTTATATGTTTCTTGTAGATTTTCCATTAATTTTCCAAGTGAAGCCCCACTGTTTTGCTTAACTAAAGTAGGAATTGTTCCACCTGCTTGAGCACCTGTAAATAAGAAAAAGCTATCTATTCCACTTTCATAGTAGCGATTAATTTCATAATCTGATCCTACCCAAGCTTCTCCTACTATATAAGAGTTAGGATTAATTTTCTTTGCTTCTTCATTTAACCAAGACAAGAAATTAACGTTTTTAGGAACATCACCTGTATAGTAACTAGTAACCGCATCTAGTCTGAAACCATCAATTTGATATTCTTCAAACCAATATTTCATAATTCTTACAATTTCTGCTTTTACTTGTTCGCTATCTAAATTTAAATCTGGCATACCTGACCAAAATCTAGATTCATAATAATAAGAAGTCCCACTTACTAAACTATATCCAGTCGCATTGGCTTTTTTAGTAAAATTATAGTATTCACCATATTTACCACCAGGAGCACCATTTTCTCTAATATAATCACAAGCTTCTTTAAACCATGGATGATCTGAACTTGAATGATTAACAACTAAATCTAAAATAACTTTAATCCCTCTTTTATGAGCTTCATCAACTAAATTCTTAAGATCATCTAATGTTCCATACACTTCATCTATATCGTAATAATCTTTTACATCATATTTATGATAAGTTGGAGATGGATGAATAGGCATTAACCAAATACCATTAAATCCCATTTCTCTAATATAATCAAGTTTACTTGTTACACCATTTAAATCTCCGATACCATCATTATTACTATCATAGAAACTATATACAAAAATTTCATACCAATTTCGATTATTGTCATCTATAATATTTTCCTTATCTGTATCATTATTACAAGCAGTTAATGTACAAATAAAGAAACTAACTATAAGTACTAATATAATTTTTTTAAAACTTTTAATCATACTATTACCTATCCTTTAACAGCTCCACCTGTAACTCCTTGTACATAGTATTTTTGTAACCACATAAATAATATCGTAATTGGAGTTGCTACCACAACAGCAGCTGCACAGAATGTTGTAAAGTATTGTTGAATCATTTCACGCTCTAACCACTTATACATTCCTAGTGATACTGTATACATACCTACATCAGGTACCCCTGACATTATGAATGATACGAAAATGTAATCACACCAAGGTGCAATAAAACTAATTAAAATTGTATAAATAATAATCGGTTTACTAAGAGGTAGTATAACTTTATAGAATGTTCTAAATCTACTAGCCCCATCAATTCTTGCGGCCTCGTCTAAGGCTTTAGGTACTGTATCAAAGAAACCTTTAGCAACATAGTAACTCAAAGCAGCCCCAGCTGAATAAACGATTATTAAACTTGCTAATGATTGATAATTGTTAGGTAGTAAAATCTTTAACAAGAAATATACTGCTGACATACTCATAAATCCAGGGAACATTCCTAGAATTAACATAACATTCATCATTCCCTTACGAGCCTTAAATTTAATACGGCTAAATGCATAAGCAACAGCAAGTACAAATACAGTAGTAATTAAACAACTACATACAGCAACAAAGAAAGTATTTCCATACCAACGTAAAAACTTTGTTTCAGTAAATAAGCGTATATAATTATCTAATGTCCATTTTTGAGGAAAGAACGTAGGGCTCCAAGCTCCCGGTTCTGCTCTAAATGATTGTACTAATAAATATACTAATGGAATAATCCAAAGAATTGAAATAATAGATAAAACTATTTGACCTGTAGTATTCCCAAAAATTCTCCAGAATTTCATACTACGATGAGTCTTTTTCTTTTTCATTGTAATTTGTTGTTCTAATTCATCTATTTTTTTCCATCTCTCAGCATCTGGAGAAACAACTTTACAATCTTGATTTTGTTTAACTTCTTCTGAAACTTTATTATTTATCATTGGAAATTGTCCTCTCCTTTCACTGCAGATGATTTGTTATATACAATTAAACTAAATACAGCTGAAATTACAAACACTAAAATACCAATAACACTGGCTAATTTATAATTTCGATCTGTTCCTAAAGATAATTTATATAACCAAGTAATTAATAAGTCAGTACCTTTTGCTCCATCAGTATATAATAATGGATCTCCAGGTCCACCACCACTTAATAAGAATATTACATTAAAGTTATTAATGTTACCTATAAATTGTGTTATTAAATATGGTCCTGTAACAAATAGCATGTATGGTAATGTAATTTTCAAGAATCGGCGAACTGGAGATGCACCATCAATTCTTGCTGATTCATATAAATCTTCTGGTATATTCATTAAGATACCAGAGCACATCAACATACTATATGGGATACCAATCCACATATTTACTAGCACAATACAAATTCTCGTAGTGTTAATATCTAAACCAAATTTTAAGTGGTAACCAAATAAATTTTCAATCATTTGAGTTATAACTCCACCACCTGAACCCATTGTTCCACCACCTGTATCTAACATCTTAGACATAATTAATAATGAAACGAATTGTGGTACAGCTATTGTTGATACAAATAATGTACGATATAATTTTTTAAATTTTATTCCTTTACGATTTATTAACATCGCTAGCATCATTCCAAAGAAATAACTTGTGAATGTAGCAAGTACTGCCCAAGTTAATGTCCAACCTAAAACTCTCCAGAATGTTGCTCCTAAATCAGAATTAGACATAAATAGTTCTTTAAAGTTTTCTATACCAACCCATTGGAATAAATGTTCTGGTACTTCATGATTTGCATCATAATTAGTAAAGGCAATTAAGATCATTGTGACAAGGGGAATTATTGTAAACATAAATAATCCAATCATTGGCACTGATAAAAGAGTGAAATGGAATCTATTATCTAATAAATTATCCACATCTTTTTTAAATGTCTCTGGTTTTTTACCTATAATTTTATTTTGTTCTAATTCGTAGCTTTCTTTAGTTGCATTAAAGTAAATCATTAAGAAGAAAATAATTACAAATAAAGAAAGAATACTATATAAAATAATATGGAAAGAGTTATCTCCTAAAACTTTATCATAGATACCTAATTCATCATTCCAAACATTTTCACTTGTTTCGACATTTCCAATATTACCACCACTGATAATATTTTTAAAAAACATTCCTAAATAATTTCCACCAAAGAAAACTAAATAAGCAATAAATAAAAATTCACCAATTAAATAAACTATTCCTCTAACTATTTGGCCTCTAAAAAGATGGCCAAATCCAATAAATAAGTATGATAATTTTGTTACTAAATTTCCATGTACAAAATTTACAAAGAATGTTTTAATAGCATTACCTATACTTAATATTATACTTATAATTTTCCTTGCTAGTCGGCACCAAAATTCTATAAATCCTTTTCCAATGCCCTTAAAGAACTTAGATATTTTATATATAATTTTTTTATGCCAACTTAATTTATAATATTTAATATCCAAAGTTTAACCTCCTCTCGTATTTCAGTAAAAAAACAGGCTGATGTTATTCCATTCAACAGCCTGTTAATTCAACTAAAAAATTAAAGTTATTTCGCTTTCTTATTCTTTTCTAATAGATTTACATGTTGCTATTAGTAATTCCATTAATTCTTCATCAGTTACTACTACACCTTCATCTTTAGCAGTAATAATTGGAGTAATTAAACTTCCCATTGGTGTCCAGTAATTTCCAGGAACACCTTTTTGTGCTCTATTGTATTGAGCTTGTTCAAGAACTACAGAAATAACAGGGTCATTTTGAACTTTTTCCATTGCTGATACGACTTTGTTTGTAGGTCCAAATCCACGTGTTTCAAATCTCTTAAGTTGATTTTGTTCGTTAGTTAACCATAAAGCAAGTTTATGTGCTTCAACTTTATTTTGGCTATACCCATTAACACCAATTAATTTGTATCCCATATATCCAGATAATTGTACTTGTTCACCTTTAACTGTAATCTTAGGTAATACGCAAACACCCATATTTTCACCTAATAATTGTTTTACAGTTTCAGCATTCCATGTACCACTAATTGCTGCTGCAGCTTCTACTTTTCCACTTGCATCTGGAGTGAATGCAGCAATAATCTTAGAGTCATCTGTATTAGCTACTAAAGCATCATGGCTAAGATATGTACGAAGAGATTTCATAACATCTAATCCTGCTTCAGTATCATAATTGATTTCAACTTTTTCTTCTACCATATTTTGGTTATAAGTTACTTTATATCCTAAATCAGGATTTGTAAAGAAGAAACTTGATAAATACCAACCATCATCATTTAATTTAAAATGAACTTTTTTACCAGCTGCATTAGCAGTATCTAACATAGATTCTAATGTAGCAAGTTGAGATGGATCTGTATAAACTCGTTTATCATAATATACAAAGTAGCAGTTATCACCAGTAGATGGATAAGCAAATAATTGATCTTCTCCATTTACAGTAATAGTTGCAGCATCTACTGAACCAGCAGTGTTAAGCTCTTTAACAGTTGCTTCATTTTGTCCACCAATTCTAGCAAGTGCTCCACCAGCAATTAATTTATTAATTTGGTCACTTGCGAATGAGTAAACATCTGGCCCAGAAGTTACGTCATTTAACACTTTATCAGCAGCATCGTTTTCACCTTGAACACCGAATAAGAATTTATATTCATTTTCAGGATTTGCTTCAGCAAAAGCTTGACACATTTCTTTTAACATAGCTTGATCATTTTCAGCTCCCCAAACTGTAAGAGTATATTTAGTTTTTTCAGCTGGTTGATCTCCACCACAAGAACATAAAGAGAATGCTGCAACAAAAGCGATTAATATTCCATAAAAAATCTTTTTTGCTCTAATCATAATATATCCTTTCTTTTACTTGAAATTCAGGGACGGTAGATATTTCCGTCCCCGTATTTATTTTCTAATATTATTTAGCAGAAATATTAACTGAACCGTCAGATAATGTAATGATATATGTACCTGCAGATAAATACCAGTTATCTCCACCTTCAGCAGAGTACCAATCTTTGATACCTAATGAAGAACCGAATACAACTTTAATTGAAATAATAGCAGGAGTTCCATAAACATCTGTCTTACCTTGATCAGTCATCCAAGAATAGTCACCTAAACCTGTAGCATCATAAGCAGTAAATTCAACTGAATAAATATCATCTGCAATTGCAACTAATTTAGGAGAAACACCTTCTTTAACTGCATAATTAACAGCTTTACCATCTGCATCAATTAATGTACCAACTACATAGTATTCTAATTTTTCGCATACTACTGAATTATCAGCAACATTATATTTAACAGCCCATGTACCTTCACTTAAGAAGATATTTTCACCTGTTGAATCTCCATAGTAAACACCATCAACATGGTTGATAACTTTAATAGCTGTAGTATTCTTATCAGCTTGACCATAATCAACATACATTTCAGGAGTTACAGTGATATATCCTGTCCATGAAGTTTTGTCTTCAGATTCACTTAATGGGTTTTCTGTATCTTGTGCATTCCATCCATTGAAAGCACCGATTAAATGCATATCATGAGTTGTTGTTAATGCATCAATTTTTTCAACTAATTTAAATTCTAAAGTATTATAAGCTTTAGCGTTTGGATATGTAGTTAAAGTAAATTCATAAACACCATCTTGACCTTCAGCAAGAATGATATTCCATACTTCAAATCCTTTATTATATTCATCAGCTCCTACGAATACAACTGTACCAGATGCATCTTTAACTTGTGCAACTTTCTTATCTTCAGCTTTATATTCAGTACCATCATATTTATTAACACCATCACAGTATTCAGCACCTACCATAATACCAATACCTTGTTGTCCATCCCAAGAACCACCATAGCAGATTTGGAATTGATCACCAGCATACATTTTTAAAGTAATTTTATAAACGTTTGCTTTTTCAACATCTTGTTTTGTCATTAAAGTATTAGCTTGACCATTAGCGTGATCCCAAGCAACTTTACCCATATCACCAGCACCAGTACCACATAAGTAGTATTGATTAGTGTCTTCAACGTATTCATCTGATTTAAATGCTGCGAAAATATCAGTATCTTCATTAACAGCTACAGTAAAATCAAATGGAGTAGTAGTACTTGCTTCACTAAACCATCCTGAGAAAGTTTTTCCTTCTTCTTCAGGTGTCCATGATTCCAATAAAGTTCCTTTTTCAACTTTATCTTCTCTTAATAATTTAGATCCATAATACCAACCAACTGTTACTTCATTTTCATTTGGTTCTCCTGAATCGTTACATGCAGTTAATACAGTAAATGATAATGCAAAAACCATAATAATTGCAAAAATGTTTAAAACTTTTTTCATTATTTTCTTCCTCCTTATAATAATCCTTAAAGCTTAAACCATAAACAAGAATTATATAAATTTTTATATACTTCTTATATGCATAGATATTATACCATTTTATGCAAAGGTTTTCAAGCAAAATTATAGTTTTTTGAAAAGGTTTTCAGTTTTTCTGCATCATAAATATTTTTTATATTTTTATTAAAATATATACTTTTTTAATTTGTCAAAAAATACAAAAAAAAAGCCTCTAAAATAGAGAATGAATAGATTAATTCATTTCTATTAGAGGCATTTTATATTCTAGTAATTAGCGTAAATGCTAATTCCAATTGAATCAATTGTTACATTACCTGTCACTTTATTATTTTTAGATAAATCAACTTTATTTTCATTAGCTATTAAATACCATTCACCTGTTAATTCATAATTAATTACTTCTGTGCTTGGATTAATGACAGCTACAACTTTTTTACTAGAAGTATTATCTGTAAAAGTTACAACCATTGCTCCTGATGTTAAATTTTTAAATGAAATAGATACTGTTCCAGATGTAGATTGGAATATTTCATATGCATTACGTAATTCCATCAATTGTTTATAGTATTGCATAACTTCATATTCTTTAGAATCTTTAGTTAAAACTTCCCAATCAATATTATTAATTTCATCACTTGATTTATAACTATTTTCATCGCCATCCTTAGTTCTTAACATTTCTTCTCCTGCTTGGAAGAAAGGCATACCACGTGAAATCATTAAGATTGCTGCACCAAGTTTATTCATTGCAACTCTTTCTTCTTCAGTATTTTCAGGATTAGATAATAATAATTTATCCCAAAGTGTATTATTATCATGAGCACTCATATAGTTGACAACCATACCATCTTTTACTGTCCATCCTATACCTGCTCCAGTCCCACCACGAATACCAAATTGTACTTTTGCGATTAAATCGCTATTTGTATTACCACTAATATATCCTTTAGATGTAGCAGAGAATACACTTCCCTTTAATCCATCTCTAATTGCATCATTGAATACCGCAATTCCGCCAATTGCATCACCTGTTGGTTTGATCTTACTAATATTAGTTTGATTAGCCTGTGGAACATTTGTAATAGTTGACCCCATTGTCCATCCTTCACCATAAATAATAGCTTGTGGATTAATAGTATGAACAGCACTTTCTACATTTTGCATTGTAGCTAAATCATGAAGACCCATTAAGTCAAATCTAAATCCATCTAAATTATATTCTTCAGCCCAATAGCTTACAGAATCAACCATAAATTTACCAAACATATATCGTTCAGATGCAGTATCATTTCCACATCCACTTGCACTTGAGTTTGCTCCTGTTGTCGTATAGCGATAATAGTAATATGGGACAATTTTATTGAATGAACTATTAGCATCATAAGTATGATTATATACTACGTCCATTATTACACCAATTCCCGCATCATGTAACGCTTGAACCATTTGTTTATATTCTAAAATTCTTGTTGTACCATCATATGGATTAGTTGAATAACTACCTTCAGGTACATTATAGTTTTTAGGATCATAACCCCAGTTAAATTGTTCATCCGGTTTAGATTCATCAACAGTTGCATAATCATATACAGGTAATAAATGTACGTGTGTAATTCCTAATTCTATTAAATAGTCTACACCTACTTTAACACCTGCTGAATTAGTTAAACCTCTTTCGGTGAAGGCTAAATATTTACCTTTATATTTAGATGAGTTTAACTTATTACTAAAGTCACGAACATGAACTTCCCAAATAACAGCTTCTGAATAACTATTAATACCAGAATCAAAGTCTTCTTTCCAATTACTTGGATTAGTTCGTGATAAATCAACGACCATACCACGATTTCCATTTAATCCTGCTGATTTAGCATATGGGTCAACTGCTTCTTGGGTTCCAACAGATGTAGTAACTGTATATGTATAATATACACCATGTCCTGAATTCTTTTCAACATGTTGCCATACACCTTTTTCAGCTTTTTGCATTTCTACTGATTTATATGCACTTCCCTCATGACCACTTGCGTATAAATTTAAAACTACTTTTGATGCAGTCGGTGCCCATACTTTAAACTGAGTATCATTACCAACTAGTGTAGCTCCTAAATCATCTCCATCATATGTATAGTTATCAATAAAATATTTGCTATCAAAAATACTTGTAGGTACGACTGGTTTTTCACCATAACCTTCAATTTCGACGCGATATGTTTTACTAATATCTAATGATTCATCTACTTCAATATAACCAGTTGTTGCTTCTTTTCCCATTGTAGAAACATTAACAATAGTTAATTTTTTATCACCATCATAAACAGCAACTTGCTTATAATTGCTAATAGTTGTCTTAGGTGTTATGCTATATTGAATTTTATGGAAATCAGTCATTCCAGCTAATGTAAATTTCTTGATCATTTCTAGAGTTACTCCTCCATCATTACTAAAGTATTGTGCACCATCTCCGCTTTTTAAATAAATAAATGTTTCTCGACCATCTATTACCGCAAAGCGATCTTCTCCAAAATCTTTTGTGGCTGTTCCCCAAGCAGATCCACCAGGTTCAGAACAATCACGACGCACAATAAATCCTACTTGTTCAATATTTTCAGGCACATTAATAACTGCTTTTACTCCATAATCGCATTCATGGAATAAATAACCACTACCTTCTTTTCCATCCCACCATACCCAAATATCGGCATTTTCAATTACACCAGGATAAGTCCAATAAAAAGTAATTTGATTATACCCTTCTTCTAATGGAATAGTATATTCATCATCAGGTATTTTATTTCCAGTTCCTTCATTATCACAACCTATTAAGGCTATAGTACAAATAACCAATACTAGTAGTAAAAAACTTCGTTTCATAATTTTTAAAATATTATTCATATAACTCTCCATTCAATATATTATTTACGTTTTGAGTCAATAGTCATCTTGTATATTTTATTAATTAATTTTTCACTTCTATATCTAGGACTTATTCTCCAAGCCCAATTTCCAGTAGCAACAGCTGGAACATTCATTCTTCCAACTTCGTTTTCCAATTCTAAATAATCTTGAATTGGAATGATTGCTAGACATGCTTTGCTGTTTAACGCAAAATTAATTAATGCTTCAGTTCCTGTTTGTTTAACTTTTTTAGGACATTCAGCCATAAAGCGTTTTTTAACATCACCATTAATATTTTTATACCATGTTTTTGTACAATCTGAATCATGTGATCCTGTATATACTATACAGTTTTCATCTTTAAACATTCTTGGTAAGTATTCACTATTATCATCATAGAAAGCAAATTGTAAAATCTTCATACCAGGAAAACCTGTAAAAGATAATAGCTCACGAACATCTTCTGTAATAAATCCTAAGTCTTCCGCAATAATTTTTGCTTCTGGGAACTTATTTTTAATTGTTGAAAATAACTCTATTCCTGGAGCATGTTTCCAACTACCATATCTTGCGGTATCATGACCATAAGGAATTGAATAGTATCCCGCAAAACCTCTAAAATGGTCTATACGTAAAACATCATATAGTTTAAAGCTTTCTTCTATTCGTTTACACCACCAAGAAAAACCATCTTTTTCCATTTTATCCCAATTATA
>JAEIGA010014257.1_pt1 | contig 12099 bp, 10 predicted proteins | sample 9270691 | NCBI WGS metagenome assembly JAEIGA01 (sample SAMN17057246, study PRJNA624740) | gut metagenome | biome: biome; isolation source: fecal sample | host: Bos grunniens | place: China: Xizang | collected 2019
TGCCACGAAGTTCTTTAACGATACCTCTTAATGAGTTGCCGTGAGCAACAACCATAACTTGGTCGTGGTTTTCGAAAGCTTTCAAAATCACGTCATTATAGTAAGGCATAAGACGATCGATTGTATCTTTCAATGATTCTGTCAAAGGAATTTGTTCGTCTGTAAGTTCTGCGTAACGAGCATCCATTCTTGGGCTTTTAGGATCGTTCATTTCCAATGCAGGAGGTTGAACGTCGAAAGAACGACGCCATACTAAAACTTGTTCGTCGCCATATTTAGCAGCTGTATCAGCTTTGTTCAAACCTTGGATTGCGCCGTAGCTCTTTTCATTCAATCTCCAGCTTTTTTGAACAGGAAGCCAGTCCATATTCATAGCATCGAGAACGTTGTTCAAAGTCTTAACAGCTCTTTTCAAATATGATGTGAAACACAATTCAGGTTTATAATTTTCTTGTTTCAAAAGTTTACCAGCTTCAAATGCTTCTTCCAAACCTTTTGGACTTAAATCAACATCTGTCCAACCTGTGAAAAGGTTTAATTTATTCCATTCACTTTCTCCGTGACGAATTAAAATAAGTTTTTTCATCTTAATATTATTTAAGTTTTTAAAATTTTCGCATTGCAAAGATAATGTTTTTTATTTTGATTACCTAGTTATTTTTTATTAACAATTAAATCTTATATCTTAATTTTTTTTAACAATTCTTTTTAATTTTGTAAAAAAAAGTCATGAGGAGAATATATTTGCTTTTATTTTGTTTTTTTCTCTGTAAATCATTATGTTTAGCTCAAAATATCAATCTTGTAAACATTGAGATACCAAGCATAATCGAAGAAAGAAGCGACAGAGTCATAACACATAAAGGCTACACTGTTTCATATAACTACGACTGGAAAATTCCCAATTGGGTTGCATATGAACTCACCGATGCGGAAGTGAACGGTGAAGTGCCTCGTTACGACAGATTTAAGCCAGATCCGATGGTGCCGCAAGATGCCACTGCAACAACTAACGACTACAAATATTCCGGTTACGATAGAGGTCACATGGCACCAGCTGCTGATATGAAATGGGACGAACAAGTGATGAGAGAGTCGTTTTATCTTTCAAATATTTGTCCGCAAAATCCTAACCTCAACGGTGGCGTATGGAAAGATCTCGAAGAACAAGTTCGAGACTTGGCATCTCAAAAAGGAAAAATCTTCGTAGTATGCGGACCTATCGTTACCAATCCATCTACAACAATAGGAGAAAATAAAGTCGTTGTGCCTCAACATTTTTTCAAAGTATTATTACAAGAAAACAATGGCGAGATTCATACAATAGGCTTCGTTTATGAAAACATAAGTGGAAGAAAACCAATGTCAACTTACGCTATGACTGTCGATGAAGTAGAAAAATTAACAAAAATTGACTTTTTCCCTTCTCTGCCAAACAAAATTGAAAACAAGGTAGAATCAGAAATAGATTTCTCAAAATGGACAATATCACATTAAAATTGAAAATCAATAAAATAAAATGAATACAATATAAGTTATACATTAAAATTAAAACTATGAACTTCAAGAAATATATAATTCTATTTTGCTTAATATGTTTTAACGTAACATTATCTTTTGCTCAAATTCCAATCCACCAATGGACGACTCACGCACCTGGCTCAAAAGTCATTAACGTCGAGAAAGTCAATGATAAAATTTACGCGGCAACACCTTACGAAGTATTCTATTATAACACTAGCGACAATTCTATCAATAAATTGACAAAAGTCAACGGCTTATCTGATTTTGGCATCGAAGTAATGCGTCATAATCCTTATAACGATATGATTATCATATGTTATTCCAACACAAATATCGATATCATTGACAAAGACGGAAATATCACCAACATTAGCGATATCAAAAACAAGAATATTTTAGGAGACAAAAGTATCAATGACATCTATTTCATTGATAATGAAGCTTATCTAAGCTGCAGTTTTGGCATAGTTCTTATCAACCTTAACAAAAAAGAGATTAAAGAGACTTATATCATTGGAGAAAACGGTTCATATCTAAATATCAACGATATAACTTTATACAACAACAAATTGTATGCAGCCACGAGCAACGGCATTTATTATGCTGATTACAACAACAAGAATCTCGTAGATTTCTCCCAATGGGCACAAGATAGCACTCTAATTCATAAGAATTTAAATTACTCAGAAATAGAAACATTTAACAACCAATTACTTGCAAATTATTCAAGAAACGAATATAACACCGATACATTATTTGTATATGATGGTAACAAATGGGATTACCATGCACACAATACGCCTTCAATAAAAAGAAGCATCCGTGCATACGACGACCAAATTGTGATGGCGGCCAATTACTCAATTATTGCATTAGGAACCGACAATAAGATTATACAATTGTATAACAAGAACATAGAACCTTTTGATTGTATTTACGATAAGAATGAAGATGTATACTGGATTGCAGACAAGACCAACAGTATCTACAAATTAATCCCAAGAGTATCTTGCAATCCAATTATCTTCAACGGACCATATAGCAATTCTGTTTTTGAGTTAAAGGCTCGAGGCGAAGCATTGTGGGTAGCACCAGGCGGATACTCATCCACATGGGCAAAAAACTGGATGAAAGATGGCGTATTTTATTACAGAGAGAACAAGTGGCGCAACCTAAACCGCTACACCAAAGAGGCATTAGACACTATATCAGACATTTCTTCTATTGCCATAGACCCAATAGAAGACACCAAAGTATATATAGGTTCATTCCATAAAGGCATTCTTGAATTCGAAAATTCAAAGTTAATAGACATTTACACTAAAGAAAACAGCAGTCTCGGAGAGTCAAGAGGCAGTAATTACATATATGTAACAGGCATGGACTTTGACAGCGAAAGGAATTTATGGATTGCAAACAGCGGAGCCGAAAACATGCTGTCAGTAAAGACAAGTACAAATGATTGGTTTTCATTCAATATAGGTTCTAATGACATTAGCAAGCTTATAGTTGACCAAAATAATTACAAATGGATTTTAACCCGTGATGGAGATTTTATTGTATTCAACGACAATAATACCATTTCAAACACATACGACGACACATATAAGATTATCAACACAAAACAAGGCCAAGGTGGCCTTCCTGCAGAAGCCAATTGCATGGCACTTGATAAGAATGGAACAGTCTGGATTGGCACAAACGATGGCCTTGCACAATTTTATTCTACTTCAAAAATATTCAAACAAGGAGTAAATTACGATGCATCAAGGATTTTAGTACCAAGAAATGATGGTTCTGGTCAAGCTGACTACCTTCTCTCAGGAGAATCAGTACTTTCAATCTGCGTTGATGACGCGAATAATTTATGGGTCGGAACAAAAAATGGTGTTTTTTATATCTCAAATAATGGGCTCACTGAATACCATCATTTTACACAGGACAATAGTCCTTTATTATCAAACACTATCAATAGCATTGCCATAAATAAGCACGGTGATGTTTTCTTTGGAACGGATAAAGGCATCATTTCATTAAGAGGCAGAGCCACTGAAGGCAAGAAGACAAACTCTGATGTGATAGTATATCCAAATCCTGTAAGACAAGGATATTCCGGCGTAGTTGGCATTAAAAATTTAGTAACCAACTCTTTAGTAAAAATCACTGCAGTCGATGGCTCTTTCGTTACGCATCTTTATTCAGAAGGAGGACAAGCCATTTGGGATTGCACCACCCTCAATGGAGACAAAGTAACTCCAGGCATTTATCTCATTTTCACGACAGATGAAGATGGCAAAGAAACGTTCGCAACAAAAATTCTTATAATGTAATGGCGAAAACAACAATCAAGACAAAAGCTATTGTACTTCAGTCTATCAAATATGGCGACAGTAGTCTTATCGTCAAGATGTTGACTGAAGAAGCTGGCATTCAGTCTTTTATGGTAAAAGGTGTTTTTGGGAAGAAGTCAAAGATGAAAGCTGCTCTTTTTCAAAACATGACCTTACTAGACATCGTTGCGGATTTTGGGAATAACAGCCTTGGTTTCATCAGAGAAATTTCTTTATCCCACTATTGCCAAAGCATTAGCACTGACATAAAAAAATCTACTATCATAATATTTATCAGCGAGTTACTATCAAAATCCATCTCTGAAAACGAGGGCGACACAGATCTTTTCAACTTCATCTACAATTCCATGCTATGGCTCGACGAAGCCGATTCCGATTATACCAATTTCCCGCTCATCTTCGCCACTCAACTAAGTAGGCTTTTAGGTTTTTTCCCAAATACCGACACATATTCAGAAAATTCGAGTTTTGATTTATTAGACGGCAACTTCAAAACTACATATAACGATATTTATCAGATTGACAGCGAATTAAGCAAATATTTTTATAAAATCTGCAATCAACCAACAGAAACATTTATACCGAATAATACGATACGTCGTAAATTATTAGAAGCCATCATTACATATTACAAGCTACACGCCAATGATGTCAGAGAAATAAAATCCTACGAAATATTAAGAACGCTCCTTGATGCCTAAAGAACTTAGGATTTAAGATTTCATAACATCAAGTCAGCATAAAAATAAAAAAAAGACGTCAAATGACGTCTTTTGTGGTTTATTTTATTCTTTTAAGAATGCTGATTTCTGATGGAGTAAGGAATCTCCAGTGACCACGTGGGAGGTTTTGTTTTGTAAGTCCTGCGAACATAACTCTGTCAAGTTTAACGACTTCATATCCGAGGCTTTCAAATATACGACGTACGATATGGTTACGTCCTGAATGGATTTCAATACCTATTTCACGTTTTGTTGGATCATCAACAACCCAGTCGATAGCATCGACTTCGATAGGACCATCTTCAAGGACAAGACCTTCTCTGATCTTCATCAAGTCGTTTTTAGTGAGAGGCTTGTCGAGTGTTGCGTGATAAAGTTTCTTCACTTCGTGACTTGGATGAGTGAGCGTTTTAGCAAGGTCACCATCGTTTGTAAGAAGGAGGAGACCTATTGTATTTCTATCGAGGCGTCCTACAGGGTAGATACGTTCTTGGCAAGCACCTTCGACAAGTTCCATAACAGTATGACGTTCGTATGGATCGTCAGATGTTGTGATAACGCCTTTAGGTTTGTTAAGAAGCACATAGCGAAGTTTCTCACGGTTAAGAGTTTCACCGCCATATACGACTTTATCTGTAGTATTAACTTTTGTACCCAATTCTGTCACGACAACGCCGTTAACTGATACTGCGCCTGCGAGAATAAGGTCATCTGCTTCACGGCGTGAACAAATGCCAGAATCAGCGAGATATTTGTTAAGACGGATTTGTCCTGTAGCTTTTGGTCTGTCGTAGAGTGGATCTTTTTCTCTTCTTTTGAAGCCACCACCGCCACGGCGTTCTGTACCTTTATGTTCAAAGCCTTTACGTTCTGGTCTGTCATCACGACGACCTTTGTTGTCGAAGCTACGCTCGTTACGAGCTGCGCCTCTAGCATTACGGCGATTGCCGTATTGATTGTCATTGTCACGACCTTCGTCGAATCCTCTTTTTGGACGGCGTTCGTCTTGACCTCTGAAACCACGATTCTCATCGCGTTCATCTCTTCTTTCTCTAACAGGTCTGTCGCCAAATTTCTTGCCTCTACCACCGAAGTTCGACTCTTTTCTATCGTCGTCTCTTCTTGGTCTGAAGCTCTTTCTTGGTCTTTCATTATCGCCATCGCGGCGAGAAGCCTGTTCTCTTTCGAACTGCTCTAATCTTTCTTCACTGAATCTGCGTACACCGGCAGTCTTTCTTGTAGCAATACGAGTACGTTTGCCCTTGTTACCTTCGTTGTTCATGTTAATGTGAAAAATTACTTTTTTTTGAGTCGGCAAAGATACGAATTATTTTTAAACTTAGGACGAGGAACTTTAACTGTTAAACATTTTTTTGACACCAAAAGCCAAAACAGTCAAATATCACTTTACTTCGCCACGACTATTCCCAATTCCTTATTGATTTTTATTCGTAAATCATCCAATTTCTTTTTCTTAACGAGAAGCGCGAACTGATCTTCAACATTTTGCGTCTCCATAATTTGTCGTGTCAGCTCATTTCTCTTTTCATCAAGAACCATATCTTTAAATCGCAACACCGATGTCACTACTAATTTAGACAAAACATCTTCTTCTGTTTTGACTTTTATCTCCTTTTTATTCCAGTTATCAAGTTTATATGGAGAACTCAACAGATTAGCTGCCAATTCTGATATCTTAAGATTTTCATGCGACACAAAATATTGTTCTTTAGGAAGCAGACCATCATCAAGCGCTCTATCAAAAATATCAAATACCATTCTATGAGTCTCATCCTTAAACAACAAATCATCATTTTTCAAATCATCGACAATTAAAGAAGCTACACTGACCTTATATATTATAGGATTATTGTTTTCATCAATTCCATCTATATCGACTTCTGTATCGCCATACATCATAAGGAGTTTGACCAATTCTTGTTCTTGGTAAAATCCAATCGGCACACTATTGGCAGTCAGATTTTGAGGTTCTGTCTTAACTTCTTCTACAACAACATCTTGAACTACCTGTTCCTGATTACCTTTTCTTATTTTTGCACGAAGTTGCTTATTCAGTTCATTCATCAAGGACTGTTCCGACATGTCCATCAGTCGACTACATTCTTTTATATATGTAGCACGATAAATAGCATCTGGGATTACAGAAATAGAGCTAATGATATCTTTTACGACCTCTGCTCTTTTTATCGGGTTATTGGCAGCATCTTTGAGAAGCAATTGTGTTTTAAAGCTGATGAAGTCTTTTGCGTTATTTTCAATGTAAGCTCTAACCTCTTCAATTGGGTGATGTTGTACGAATGAATCTGGGTCTTCATCTGGAGGCAGCAGCACTATTCTGACATTCATACCCTCTTCAAGAATCATATCAGTTCCGCGCAGAGCTGCATGAATACCAGCATTATCTCCATCATACAAAATTGTTATATTTTTAGTATAACGACTAATCAGACGTACTTGTTCTGATGTCAGTGACGTACCAGAACTTGCCACTGTATTTTCTATACCAGCCTGATGCATACTAAGCACATCGGCATAACCCTCAACCAATATACAATTATCAAGACGACTTATCTCATTTTTAGCAAAATAGATACCATACAGTGTCTGTCTTTTGTTATATATTTCCGATTCTGGAGAATTCAGATATTTTGCTTTTGTTTTATCGCCGCTTAGGATACGAGCACCAAAGCCTATCACCTTTCCCGTAAGATTATGTATAGGGAAAATGACACGACCTTGATAGCGATCATACATTCTTTCTTCATTACCAGAAGCGAGGCCTATATTCAGAAGCAATTCTTTGGAATAACCATTTTTTAAGGCATATTGAACAAAAGCATCACGTTGATTAAGGCAATAACCGAGTTGAAATTTCTCTATAATTGCATCTCTGAAACCACGTTCTCTAAAATACGATAAACCAACGGCCACACCCTCCTCATCATTTTTCATCGTATTTGAGAAGTATTGTTGAGCGAAAGTATTGATATTAAACATCTTCTCTCGCTCATTCTGAGCCATAAGCTCTTCTGGAGACTGTTCTTTTTCTTCTATTATGATACCATATTTATTAGCCAAATAACGTAAGGCTTCAGGATAAGAGTAATGCTCATGCTCCATGATAAAGCGGACAGAGTCGCCGGCTTTTCCACAGCCAAAACATTTGAAAATTCCTTTAGCCGGCGACACAATAAATGACGGTGTCTTTTCCTTATGGAAAGGGCAAACACCAATAAGGTTAGCACCTCTTTTCTTAAGGCTGACAAAATCAGAGACAACTTCTTCTATACGAACAGTGTCAATGATGCTCATTATTGTATCCTGCGGTATCATCTTTATTACAATATTATGAATTTACAATATCAAAAGCATATTCCCAAACGAATACTAAAACTCAATGCTATGTTAGTATTTTCTGTATTGAAATAATGCCACAACTCAAACCCATGGTGATAATATGTCTCGGCTGGTGTACCAAATGCGTAACCACCTCCAACCCAAAAATCAGCCAAAAAACGTTTATACACATACTGATAACCAAAAGTTCCAAGAAATGCCGTCTCACTAGAAAGAGTACGTCCATTACCTCTACCACTATTGTAATAATAGTGAGAATAAACAACTTCTGGTCTAAGATAAAATCCCATTAAAGATTTTTTCTGGTTCTCATTCAAGAAAAACTTATGGCCATAACGCATAGTATAGCCTTTAGGGTTATTTTGATATTTATCACGACCAGCACCTATAAGACTAGCACACAATTCTCCGCTTTGACGATAATTTGGAAAAGATCTTTCATATGAAAGTTTTGTACTACCAGAAATCCATGACAAAAAGGTTATCTTAAAAGAGTTACGATAATCCTTTTCAAGATATTGAACTGGCTGCTTTGCCAATAACATATTACTTGTTACTAACAAAACAAACACTACAAAGCTCATTTTTCTTATCATACTATAAAATAACTATTACCATGTTATACATAAATATATCATATCAAAAACGGATATGTATATGGAATAATTTTAAACAAGAGACAAAAATAACATTTTTTACAATTGTTTAAAAAACCAATACTATTTAATTCTAAAATCGGCAGAAATAAGGGGAAATACCAGTATTTTAAAAAACCCCTCACTTGAACCTAAATTCAAGTGATGATTTTATGTCTTTTATCCCAGTTTAGTTTGAAAATACCACTTTTCGCTCAAGGAGAAGTAAATCCTACTTCATACAGATAGCTTACGCATCTGATTCGAAGTAACTCCAACACAAAATCATTCGGGGTGTTTTATTGATTGCAAAAATACAATTAGTTTTAGATAATCAAATAAAAAAAACATATTTTTTCGAATTATATTATTTTATACCAATTGATTATCCATCAATTCAACAAGAAATCCAACTTCTTTATGAATCTACAACTTACATATTCGCCAGATATTTCTCTACATTCTTAACAACGATTCCTAGTCTAAGTTCAAAAGCTTCTTCTGTTGCAAACCCAATATGAGGTAACAGCATAGTATTTGGTGCGTCCAATAATGGATTATTTTCAGCAATCGGGTGTTCCGTATCATATACATCAATTGCAGCACCAGCTATTCTACCATTTTTCAATGCATCAGCTATATCATTTGTGTTTACAACAGGACCCCTCGCTGCATTTATAATTATCGCAGATTTCTTCATCAACTCTATTTCTCTGGCAGATACAAAATTGCGTGTATCATTATTAAGCGCAATATGCAATGTTATTATATCCGACTCTCTAAATAGCGTTTCTTTATCAACCAAAGTGACACCTTCCACATTTTTCGGAGTTCTGTTCCATGCTATAACCTTACATCCAAATGCTTGTGCCAATTTTGCTGTTCTCTGACCTATTGCTCCCAAACCTACTATACCGACTGTCTTATTTGCGATCTCTCGTCCAGGAGACAATGGGATACCTTTACAACTTCTTGTTATTTTGTCATTTTCTATAACATGTCGATATAAGCCTATCATCATGCATATCACTTCCTCTGCAACTGCTTCCGTAGAATATCCTGCCGCATTATTAACCAATATCCCCCTCCTTTCACATTCTTCCAAATCTATATGATCCAATCCCGTAAATGCTATTGACAACATTTTAATATTCGGACACGCATCAAAGAAATCTTTGTGTAATGGCATATTACTTTCCACAACAATATCCGCATCTTTTGCCCTGTCTATATTTTTATCAAGACATCTATCGCCATATATCACAACATCATGTCCTTGTCTTCTTAAATTATCACACTCTCTTTCTATCTTTTCAACAGAAAGTCCCAATGGTTCCAAAAAAACTATCTTCATAATTGTAAATTTTTTCAATTTACAAAGGTAAGTTTTTTTAACATCGGTATAGGATGCCTCTTAAAAAATAAGCATTCAAAAAAACACATATAATCAAGAGGCACTATACACTACCAAAACCTAATTTTATGAAACATTAAGGGAATATTTACAAATCAAGAATCATTGGATTGCTGTTCATCATTACTTGAACGATCTATCAATACAAATTCATTCATCGTAATCTCCGTGAAATAATTCTTTTTACCATCTTTCTCATAAACTCTAGTTTTAAGTCGACCTTCAAGAGCGATTCTTTTACCTTTTTTAATATACTTTTCAGCCTGCTCTGCCGTCTTTCCCCACGCCACTATATTATGCCATGACGTCGTTCGTTCCAACTCATGATTCTCATTATATGTATAATCATGTGTCGCTAAAGTAAATCTCACATTTTTACGATTTCCAACATTCTTAACTTCAGGATCTCCACCTGGACGTCCTATCAATTGTACTGAATTTTCTAAAGTTCCCATATCTTTTAATTTTTGATTTCACAATGCAAAGATATTACGGGTACTATAATTTAGTCGTATGAAAAGCGGATAATCTTTATATTTGCAGTAACTTTCTGTAAATAAAGAAATTACAAGCAATATAATATTGATTGAAATCTAATCTTTTATTAACATTTTAAACAAAACACATGATTATCAAAATGTTACTTATTATATGACACCGACAACCATGTATTATCTATTTTATAAGAGTCTACTACAACATCTTTATTAAGGATATGCTTAATATCTTTTGTTATACCACTACCCAACAATTTAAACACCGACTCTTTTCTGGTCCATAATCTATAAAAATCATCTGCCTGATTATCACTATTATGCAGCATTTCCAATTCTTCTTCATTACTAATATATGCAGCCAGATTTTCTTTATATTCCCCTACTTCTTCAACATCAACGCCAACATCTTCACGCGACAAAATACAACACACCGCATTTTTACAATGACTCAAATTAAAATGCCAATCGGGATAATTTTTCAAATATGGTTTATTATGTTCTCTATAACCAAAATCAGGCATTTCAGTAAAAACGCCTTCTTCTCGCAAAGCATGTATCAATAACAAATATGCTAATGCCGATTGTACTTTCCCTTGTAAAAATTTATAATTCAACATCTTATCTCTTCTCCATTTTGGAAAAAAAGACGAGCATTGTTCGACAAAATTCTCATCGAATGCATCAATTCTATTGATAAAATAAATTTTCATATTGCAAAGATATGATTTTTGGATGTCAAATAAACAGTTCATTTCGAACATTTATGATATTTTCTTGTTAAACCAAGAAAACAACAACCATGATAAAATTACCACAATTACCCTACAAAAGAGATGCTTTAGAACCACACATCTCACAGAAAACCATAGATTTTCATTATGGACAACATCATGCTGGCTATGTTAAAAACCTCAACAATCTGATAGAAGGTTCCCGTTTTGAAACAATGAGTCTCGAAGAAATCATAAAAAACAGCGAAGGCTCTATTTTCAACAACGCAGCTCAGGTCTGGAATCATACTTTCTATTGGCATTGCCTAACACCTAATATTAATACAAAGCCTCAACCCCAACTGCTCAACGCTATCGAACGTGACTTCGGCAGTTTCGAGAACTTCAAACAACTATTTATCAAACAAGCAGCTACTCTGTTCGGTTCAGGTTGGCTTTGGCTAGTGAAAGACAATGACGGGAAATTATCACTAATGCAAACAAGCAATGCAGACACACCTATCACACATGACAACTTGAAACCACTTCTCACTTGCGATGTATGGGAACACGCCTATTATCTCGACCAACAAAATCAACGATTGGCTTATCTAAATGAATTTTGGCAACTGATAAACTGGCAATTCGTCGAGAGAAATATGTAACTAAATTTTAAATATTTTAGTTATTTTTTTTGATTTTTCTATTTCTTCCCTAATTACAATATAATTAATTCAAAGACGCAAAGCACACTAAATCCTTAGTGTTTCTTTGCGTCTTCGTTTATTCAACTCCCTCTCAAAAAATATTTTCATTTTAAAACAAAAAAAATACTTTTTTATCAAAAAATCAATACCTTTGCATGACA
>JAEIGA010014258.1_pt1 | contig 12099 bp, 8 predicted proteins | sample 9270691 | NCBI WGS metagenome assembly JAEIGA01 (sample SAMN17057246, study PRJNA624740) | gut metagenome | biome: biome; isolation source: fecal sample | host: Bos grunniens | place: China: Xizang | collected 2019
CTTTAGCCATGCTGTCAAAATAACGATAAGCCAACCATGAACCATCGAAATAAGTATCGTTGAGTTCGAATAGTTCGCTTTTGTAGTTGTTGTCTTCCTCTTTGTAATCTTGTCCGGTACGTTTTGTTCCACTTAATCGGCCTAGCAATGATTTATGAACTGTATAAACCTGTTCACGTGTGGCAACAGGCTTAAATGGTAGATTGGGAAACATCTTTATGATGCGGTCGTCGGAAAGATGTATAAGTGTTTTGGGGTGATTCTTAAGAAGTCTTAAGAAAAATGCGTATTGAAACATTTGTTCTCCTACGTCCCCCGATATTTTAACGATATTCATAGTCTTTTTGCTAGTTTTTAAAACCAAAGTGAGAAATTTTGATGAGGAAGTTTAGGTGTTGCCACTATTATACCCATTTTGCCATTGCAGAAAGTCATTCCTGTGGGTGCTGTGTCACGGCAAGCTTCCCATAAGGCCTTCAGCGTCTTTCCTTTGTTGAGGTTTCTGATAATAATAACACCTTTGGCTTGTCTCACTTTGTGCAAATAATTAAGCACGTGGCTATAGTCTTCCTCTTTTATGGTGTTTATCAAAATGAAAGGTGAATTGTCTACAGAACAATAAGGAGAATATGCTTTTAGAGCTTCATCTATGGTGAGGAAGCAATGGACTTTATTGTTGAAGTGAGATAATATTTCTTGTGTGACGGGATATTCATATACTCCGGCTTGGCATAGAAATAATTCAGTTTTAGGAGATACGGCAAGCATGCTGGCACTTGACACACCATAATTGGTACCAATTTGTAGGATTGCTGTCGGATTAAAGTGATTAACAATACGGAAAAGTAGCTTAGCGTTTTTTACCGAGATGATTTTAGGACGTCGCCAGAATGTTTTTGTTTTGGTATAAGCCAATTCACGCAAAGTTGCAATTTCTTCGTATGCATAATAAGGCAATCGACAACGCAGAACGTTGAGCACAAAACTAAAAGCAAATGGGGAATGTATGCCATGCCCCTTGCTTCGATGGTAGCGACTTAGTGCTGTAAGATATCGTTTAAGCCTCATTGTATTTTCTCTTTAATCTTGTTTCTTTGGAGAACGGCGTCTGTAAACCCACATACCGATACTTGCAATGATAGCAATATAGATAATAGATATTGAGACGTATGCAATACGGTCGGCGGTAATAATAGCATCGGGTTCAAACTTGAAGTTGATGTGATGAGTACCTGCCGGTACTTTCAATGCACGAAGTACGTAGTTTACACGTGCTATTTCTGCCGGTTCTCCGTCAATTGTAGCTTTCCAACCCCATGGGAAGTAGATTTCGGAGAAGATGGCAATTCCTCCATTTTGCGATACAGCGTGATAATTCAATTCGTTTGGCGCATAAGTTGTCTCATAGATGGTATCTCCTGCTAGTTTTGGTGCAAAATCTTCACCAAGAACGGTCTTGAACTTAGTGTCGGCTACAGCAGTAGAATCGGCTTTAAATGAAGACAGGTAAGCCATTTCTTCATTTGGAGTATTCACATAATCAACTTTTTCTACCCACCAAGCATTTCCTAATGCATTAGGATTTTGGACTGCAGTATTGTCATCTATGATGAAGTATTTTGTGTTCAACATATTCAATACTTCTTGGTTGTTTTGTGATATTTGGTGGTCAATAAGATCTTGATAGCGTGTTAATTTCGCTGCATGATAACCTCCTATCATTTTGTGATAATAAGACGGAGACGCATCGCTAAACTTCTTTGTGTCTATTACGCGGTAATTCATTGTGGTGTCTTGTAGAATCTGTTTGTCTACAGGACGTGCTGCTATTTGTTCGTTTTGAGGCATTGGTGATGTGAAAGATGTGGTGCTTATGTATCTCTTGTTTACAGAGAACATATCAACGAGAAGCACTGCAACCAAAATTAAGCCTCCCACAGTGGTTTTGACTTTCTTTGTAACAACAAGAAGCAATACGCCGAAGCCCATAATCACAAAAATGAGACTACGCAATGCATCGGCTTTTACCATATCAAGTCGTATTTCTTCCACGGCATTAAACAGGCCGGGAATTTGCAATGCTACTCCACTGCTGATATACTGGTTCTTTTCTTGGATAGAGAACCCTCCAAACATGCTTGGCACAAGATAGATGAACAAGCATACAACGGCAGTAAAGGCAAAGGAGCCAAGTATTACTTTGCTGTGTTTGTTGAAGAAACTATCTTCAGTAAGAATCTTATTCAATGCAAGTGCCGCAAGTAATGGGATAGTAAGTTCCAAAATCACAAAAGCACTTGCTACTGTTCTGAATTTATTGTAGAAAGGGAAATGGTCGATCATCCAATCGGTAAACCACATAGCATTATGTCCCCATCCCATTAAAAGAGAAAGCAAAGTTCCAACAAGTAAAGCCCATTTTAAACTACCTTTTACTACAAAGCATCCAATTAAGAACAAAGCGAAAACGATAACACCTACATATACAGGACCATTAGTCATTGGTTGGTCTCCAAAGTATTGTGGGAATTGGGCTAGATATTGATATTCTTCGGGTGATATTTTCCCTGAATTAAAAAGTTCTTGAGCCTTAGTGGTTTCTGCTAGGGACATAAGTTTGTTGTTTCCCCTTTCAGGGCGAATAGTAGCACCTCCTTTTACGTTTGGCACAATAAGGCTTGCAGTTTCATCTATGCCATAGCTCCAAGCGGTGATGTAATCTTTGTCAAGACCTTTTGATGCACCGCTATTGGTGGTAGTTAGTTCGGAATGGCCTCCGCGCATAGTTTCCTTGCTATATTCATAAGTTCCGTAAAGATTAGGTGCATTAGCTGCCACTGCTATAATGGCTGCTATTGCCAACACTCCGGTGGAAATTCCCCAGTCTTTAATGGTTTTTTCTTTGATAGCTGAAATAAGATAGCCTATGGCTAGCGCGAAAATCAAGAAAGCGAAATAATAAGTCATTTGAAAGTGGTTAGAAGCTATTTGCATTGTTGCTCCAAGAGCTGCAACGATACCGCCCAACGCATATTTTTTACGATAACACCACACAATTCCGGCTATTGTCGGTGGAACGTATGACAATGTAACATATTTCCAAATATGGCCGGCTCCAATTAGGATAAAGAAGTATGACGAAAAGGCGTATGCAATTGATCCAAATATAGCGACATACCATTTTACTTTAAACGCTAATAACAAGATGTAGAATCCTATCATCATCATGAAGATGAGATTGGCTGGGGCAGGCAATCCTAATCCATACACTTTGCCAATCCAATTCACGAGTTTGGAACTTTCGTATGAAGGTGAAATCTGGAATGTTGGCATTCCGGAAAACAACGAATTGGTCCATCTTGTCACCTCTCCGGTACTTTCGGTGAAAGCCTTGGCTTCTTGTCCATTGGCAACACCTTGTGTGGTATCATGCTGTTGAAGGACATTACCATTGATAGCATCGGGATAGAAATAAGCCAATGAAATGATAGCCATAACCACGACAGCTAATATAGTACAAAGTATATTCTTGTTTTTTAGAATACCGGATTGCTTCTTTTCTTGATTCATAGTTTTGTGATTTTAATTGAGGTGTAAAGTTACAAAAAACATTTATTTTTTATAGCTTTGTAGTGTAGAAGATGAGAAATATTCATAACATAGATGATGTATTGCGCAGATATATGGCTTATCTGCGTCTGGAAAGAGGACTTTCCGAAAACACGGGAGAGTCTTATAGCTATGATATAACCAAATTTATAGGCTATCTGCATGGCAGAAAATCGTTGGTTGAAGTTGAGGCCGACGACTTGCATGAGTTTGTGTGTTGTCTTCAAGACTTAGGTGTGTCGGTGGCTTCTCAGGCACGTATAATATCAGGTATAAAATCATTCTATAAGTTTCTTAAATTAGAAGGTTTTATCGATACTAACCCCACTGCGTTGCTAGAATCTCCTCAAAAGGGTCGACATCTGCCTACGGTTTTGACGGTTGAAGAAATAGATGAGATGATAACGTGCATAGATATGAGCAAACCCGAGGGAATACGTAATAGAGCTATTATCGAAACGCTTTATGGCTGTGGATTACGAGTGGGGGAACTTGTGGATTTGCGTATAAGTAATATCTATGCCGATGAAGGTTATATAGTTGTGATAGGTAAAGGAAATAAACAAAGGCTTGTACCAATATCCCAAGTAGCGCTAGATTTGATAGAGGAGTATCGCATGAGTGAACGAGCCAATCTTACCATAAAGCAAGGTGAGGATGATTTTGTCTTTCTTAATCGTCGAGGTTCAAGATTGTCGCGCGTGATGATTTTTTATATTATCAAAGATTTGTGTGAATTGGCTGGTATAAAGAAAAATGTGAGTCCTCACACTCTACGACATTCATTTGCTACGCATTTGCTTGAAGGGGGTGCCAATCTCAGAGCTATACAGCAAATGTTGGGACATGAAAGCATTACAACCACCGAAATTTATGTTCATATCGACCGAAGTTTCCTTCGACAAGAAATTTTAAATCATCATCCAAGAAATATTAAGAAAAAATGCTAATTTTGTATATTTGTAAACCTTATATAAACCATTTTTTGTTATGAAGAAAAAGACTTTTGTTGCTTTTTGTGTTTTAATGGCAACAGCCATGACTACTTTGGCTCAAACTCAAGTGATTGCACACCGTGGTTATTGGAAGACTGATGGCTCGGCTCAAAACTCAATTCGTGCTTTGGTTAAAGCTGATACTATTAACTGTTATGGCTCCGAATTTGATGTGTGGATGACAGCCGATGGTAAACTTGTGGTTAACCATGATGCAAAAGTGAGTGGCATTGTTGTGGAAGAGGCTAACGCTACCGACGTCCTTGCATTGAAATTGTCAAATGGAGAGAATTTGCCCACACTTGAGCAATATTTGGAAGAAGGGAAAAAGTGCAAAACTCGTCTTATTTTTGAGTTGAAGCCGCATAAAAATAAATTGTTGGAAGCGAAAGCTGCAATAGAAGGTCTTATGATGGTAGAACGCATGGGACTTACCGATCGTGTTGAATATATCACATTTTCGGCTAAAGCGCTTGAACTTTTTATAAAATATGCACCTAAGGGAACACCGGTGTATTATCTTAATGGAGAGAAAACACCTCAAGAACTACATGCTCTTGGTGCCGCGGGTATGGATTACCACTATTCAGTGCTCAAGAAGCATCCCGAATGGATTAAGGAATGTCATGACTTGGGTATGAAGGTGAATGCTTGGACTGTGAATAAAGAAGAGGACATGAAATGGTGTATCGATAATAATGTTGATTTTATAACCACAAATGAGCCTGAATTGCTGCAAAAGTTGCTAAAATAAGGTGTTTTTTACATTTTTTGTGAGTGGTGTGAAAGAAACTTTCCTACTTGGGCGATACCTTTGCATTATAAATTAGAATTAAATTAAAAACATAGTATATGGAAGAACTTGAACAAAAAGCAAAAGCTCCGGAAAGAGTTCCGGTTTCGGCTGAGAAACTGAAAGCATTGCAGATTGCAATGGATAAGATAGACAAGACTTATGGTCGTGGCTCTATTATGAAAATGGGCGATGACAGCGTTGAAGATGTGGAAGTAATTCCTACCGGTTCTATCGCTTTGGATTACGCTTTGGGTGTAGGTGGCTATCCTCGTGGCCGTATCATCGAAATTTATGGCCCGGAATCATCAGGTAAAACCACATTGGCTATCCATGCCATTGCTGAGGCTCAAAAGCAAGGTGGTATTGCTGCGATTATCGACGCTGAGCACGCATTTGATCGCTTCTATGCCGAAAAACTTGGTGTAGACGTGAATAACTTGTGGATTTCACAACCCGATAATGGTGAACAGGCTTTAGAAATTGCCGACCAACTTATCCGTTCATCGGCTATCGATATCATTGTTATCGACTCGGTGGCTGCACTTACTCCAAAAGCCGAAATTGAAGGTGAAATGGGTGATAGCAAGATGGGACTTCAAGCTCGACTTATGTCGCAAGCATTGCGTAAATTGACAGCTACAATATCAAAGACCAACACCACTTGTATTTTTATCAACCAGTTGCGTGATAAGCTGGGTGTAATGTTTGGTTCGCCTGAAACCACTACCGGTGGTAATGCGTTGAAATTCTATTCATCGGTACGTATCGATATCCGTCGCATCGGTCAAATCAAAGATGGAGAGGAAGTGCTTGGAAACCAAACTCGCGTGAAAGTGGTGAAAAATAAGGTTGCACCTCCATTCCGTAAGGCTGAATTTGAAATCTTGTTCGGTCAAGGTATTTCTAAAATAGGAGAAATTGTTGACTTAGGTGTTCAATATGGTATCGTGAAGAAAAGCGGTTCTTGGTTCTCTTATGAAGAGTCAAAGATAGGTCAAGGACGTGAAGCTGCAAAACGCACTATTGCCGATAATCCTGAACTTGCCGAAGAAATTGAAGCAAAGATTTTTGCTGCAATGAAAGGCGAAGAAAATAAATAGTGAGGTGTTAAGCTATTAAGGAAACCATTGCCTTATTACCTTAATAAGACAAATAAGAAAGAAGCTCGACCGTTAGGCCGAGCTTCTTTTTGGGGTTATTTGAACTTCATGTCAAGATTGTGCATGATGAACGACCAAATGTCGGTTTGTTCATCGATAACTTTTGCGATAGGCTTACCTCCACCATGTCCGGCATTGCTCTCAATGCGGATGAGCTTTGGTTCATCACCAGTGCTTGAAGCTTGAAGTTGAGCAGTGTATTTAAATGAGTGAGCAGGAACCACGCGGTCATCATGGTCGGCAGTAGTCACAAGAATAGCAGGATACTTAGTGCCGTCATTTTTGATGGTGTGAAGTGGTGAATAACCATAAAGGTATTCAAACATTTCTTTGCTGTCGTCGCTGCGTCCGTAATCGCTAGCCCAGTTCCAACCGATAGTGAAAGTGTGGTAGCGAAGCATATCCATTACGCCCACTTGTGGCACTGCCACGCGGAATAGGTCGGGGCGTTGGTTTACAACTGCTCCCACAAGCAAACCTCCGTTAGATCCTCCATTGATAGCTATGTATTCAGGAGAAGTGTAACCTTCTTTGATAAGATACTCGGCAGCAGCGATGAAGTCGTCAAATACATTTTGCTTTTGCATCTTTGTGCCGGCTTTGTGCCATGCTTCACCAAATTCGCCACCTCCACGTAGATTGGCAACCACGTAAATACCGCCGTTTTGAATAAATGGTATGCGCATTGCGCTAAATCCGGGATTCAAGCTGATGTTGAAGCCTCCATATCCATATAGGAATACAGGGTTTTTACCATTCTTTTCAAGACCTTTCTTATAGGTGACAAACATGTTCACCATTGTGCTGTCTTTGCTTGGATAAGAAATTTGTTCGGTAACATAATCTTCGGGGTTGAAATCAACCTTAGGAGAGAAAACAAGTGTAGATTTGTCGCTTTCCAAGTCATATTTGTAGATGGTTCCAGGGAATGTGTAAGAAGAGAATGAGTAATATACATCGTTGTGCTTGTGGCTTGAAGAGAAACCTACCGAACCAACTGTTGGCAATTGGATTTCTCTTATTTGTTTGCCTGTGCCATCGAGTAGGTATGCGTGGTTGGCTATGTTTTCCATATACACGGCAATAATCTTGTCGCCTGCCATGTCGATACCTTCAAGCAGATGTTCTTTTTCTGCAATGAATACTTTTCCGGCTTTTGCACTTAATGCGTTCACGTCAAATTCAAGAACTTTATAGTTGGGTGCACCGTCGTTGGTCATAAGCAAAATTCTTTTTTCGTCGGCATACGCTATAGAATTGTCTTTAGACATATCTTCAGCAATACAGATGTATTTTGCATTAGGCTTCTTGGTATCCTTCACGTAAACGGCATTTCCTTCGCCATCGCTTTCGTAAAGCACAAGGAAACGTTCATCTTCGGTAACGCCCACTTGGTAGAAGCGCAATGGATGTTGCTTGTTCATGTATTCCAAGCGGTCTTCGGCTTGTTTAGTGCCTATCTTGTGGTAATAAACCTTTTGGAATTCATTCTTAGCCGATAGCCCTTTACCATCGGTTGGTGCGTCGTAAGCGCTATAGTAGAAGCCGTCGCCTTGCCAACTTACTCCGGTGAACTTAGCCCACATGATATGGTCCTCAAGCAAATTGCCTGTCTTGGTATCCATCACATAAATCTCGTTCCAGTCGCTACCGCTGCGAGATATTACGTAGGCAAGATACTTTCTATCTTTAGAGAATGCAAATGAGCCTAGCGACACGGTACCGTCCTCGCTAAGAGTGTTAGGGTCGAGCAAAATACGAGCTTCTCCGCCTAGTGAGTCACATTCATATAGAACACTTTGATTCTGCAATCCGTTGTTTTTGAAATAGTAGTACTTTCCTTCTTCTTTCCATGGAGTACCCATTTTCTCGTAGTTGGTAAGAGCTGTAAGTTTCTCTTTCAACTTGGCGCGGAAAGGAATCTTTTCCAAATAAGAATCGGTAACGGCGTTTTGTGCCTTCACCCATTCGGCTGTTTCGGCTGAATTGTCGTCTTCTAGCCAACGATAAGGATCGGCTACCTGTGTGCCGAAATACACATCTACCGTATCCACTTTTTTTGTTTCAGGGTAGTCAAGTTTGATTTGACCACTACATCCCACAAGACCTGCGCTAGCGCCTGCCCCTAAGATAATACCTGCCATAATCTCTGTTTTTTTCATATCTTTATAAAGTTTAATTATTTCATAAAATCATTTTCGACAAAAAACATAAAAACAAAAAAGTTATGTTATTTTTTTGCTATGATAGAAGAACGGAATTGTTTCTTATGTATGTATAAAAATGTATTGTTTTTATGTCAAAAAAATCAATAGCTGTAGATGAGGTTGGTGAGAGTTTGGCCTACGGCTTTGAGTACAGCCACATCTATATGTTCCATAGTGTCGTCGATGGTGTGCCATTGAGGGAAAAAGCCGTTGGCACTGTTGGTGTCCATAGCAATGATGTCGATAGTGGGTATACCGGCGCGATTGATGAACACATGGTCGTCGGTGATAGCGCCACCGCTACGTTTCACAAAGTAATTGCCAAATCCACTGCGTTCAGCCATGTTCCACACCTCGCGAACCACAGCAGGAGCATATTGCATGGAGAAATATTCTTGTGAGAACTGCGAACCGCCGGCTCCCACCATATCAAGCAATATGCCGAAGATAGGACGATACCCTGTGCGATGAGGGTTAGCCACCCAGTACTGTGTGCCTAGAGCCCAAGTGCTTTCCGAGTCGGGCGATGTACCGCTGTCATCACCCCAGTCTTCGGCGTCGACCAATAGAATATCCACCCCAAGTCCGGGTTGCTTCTCGTGGAAAAGGCGAGCAAGTTCAAGCAGCACGCCCACGCCACTGGCACCGTCGTTGGCACCCATCACCGGGTTGCGGTGGTTTTTTGGGTCGGGGTCGCTGTCGGCCCATGGTCGGCAGTCCCAATGAGCAAGAAGCAATAGGCGTCGTTTCGCCTCGGGAGCAAATTCGCCTATGATGTTGCGAGCTTGTAGCTTTGTACCATCGTAGGCAGTCAGTGTAGGCGATTGCACAATCACATTGGCTCCATAAGACCTCAATTTGTCAATAAGATAATCGCCACACAGGCGGTGAGCCTTAGTGTTCGGCACGCGAGGGCCGAAGTCACATTGAGCCTTCACAAAAGAGAACGCACTGTCGCCGTTGAAGGTCATCGATTGAGCAATAGTATCGGCTTGTTTTGCCGATTTCTCACCCGATTTCTGAGTTGAAGAACAACTCATTAAAATTGAGGTGAAAAACAGTATAGAAAGGATGAAATTTCTTGTAATCATAGTCATGCAAAATATTTACCCCACAAAAATACGATTTTCTTTTAATACATAAGAAGCATAAGGTACAGATTATCTTACTTAGACATAAAAACATGTTCCTTATGTCTAAAAAAAGAAAGAAGCCCGGCGAATATCGCAGAGCTTCCTGTTTTTGTTATTTTATTGGCCTTATAAGCCCTATTGGGCTCATTGGCTCAATAGGTTAATTATAGCACCACTTTAGTAGCCTTAGCACCTTGCTTCTTGATGAAGATACCATTTTCAGGGTTAGCCACCTTCACACCTTGCAAGTTGTAGTATTCAACAGGCGCATTTTCGTCAACCATTGTATCTTCAATACCGGTAGCAGTGTCGTAAGTAACTGTGATTGTATTGATTTTTATATTAGCAGTAGCTGTAAACACAACTGATTGAGAATCCCCTACCCATGTTTTTTCGGTGAAAGTTCCTTCTTCACTTGTCATCTTTGAACTACTTACGTCTCCGGTAAATACAATGCTTGTAATTGCAGCACCGGTTACGGTAAATGTCATAGTAGAATTTGAGTAAGTGCGAAGGTCGTAAGCACTTGTTCCAGCCCAGATACGGCAATCTGTTGAAGCTGAACCTTTGTCAAATGATAGAGATACATTACCTGCGGTAAATACTACATCATTAACAATAATGCTATTTTGTTGTCCAAACTCTGGTGTATCTTGTACAGGGTTCAATGAACTTGGAGCAGTAAAGTCGAATGTAACAACTGTAGCAGTTTCTGGATTTTCAGGTACTACAGGGTCGTCACCTGGTTCTTCACCACCTTCATCTGGAGCTTTTTCTAAGAATGATACAATGCGACTGTATGAATCAACTTCAGGAGTACCATTATAGTCTTTCAATTTTCCATAAATAAGTACTTTATCTCCAACCTTAATTTGGTCTTCAGCAGTAAATTTGTCACCATTAAGATAATTACCACGATACACTAAAAGAACATCAGTACCATCAATAGCATCAGCTATGCTATATTCAGCGTTACCATATTGTAAATTAACGTTTTCAATAGCAGTTATGTAACCAGCTATATATTGTTCTGTAGTTGCATCTTTTCCTTCTTCAATCCAAGCAAGAGCTTCAGCAACAGTCATAGCTGTGTTTTCTGTGTTTTGGAATGCATAAGTAGCAGTGGCAACATTTGAAGCTACACCTTGTGCGTTTACGGCAGTAGCTTTTACTTCAGTGTATTCGCTTATTCTAATAGCTTCGCCATCATAGATATCGCTATCAACAGTAGGATTTGATCCATCTAGAGTATAATAGATAGTATTGCCTTCTGCTGCAGAAAGTGTCAAGTCAAAAGGCTCTGTAAAAACTCCACTTGCAACAGAGAATGTTGGTTTTGCAACAGTTTCAACAACTTCGCCACCACCTGATGTAGTATAAGTAACAATCAAATAAGTGAATCTAACTTGTTTTGATGCAGTTAGTATTAACTCCTCTGTCGTACTTCCTTCCCAAGTAACAGATGAACCCACTGTGGTCCCATCTCCTGTTACAGTTCCTACTTGAGCTGCAAATACACCTTTTGAACCTGAAGCAATTATAGCCTCTATTTTAGTAATTGTAATACCTGAAGCTGGTGTAAATGTTAAAAGATCACTTTGATACCAACGTACCGCTCCACTATTTACATTTGATTTGTTTGATTGGATTTTTGTGTGTGTAATAGTAATGTCTTTGTTCGTAAAAGATAAACCTACAATGTTGCCATCAGCTCCATTTGCAATTGTAACAGTTGGAGCACTTCCGTTATAGGTTGCCCCATCTGCAACAAAAGCAACCTCATTTGCGTTGATAACCATAAAGCTTATCAAGCATAGTAATGAAAGTAAAAATTTCTTCATAATGTTTAATTTTGATGATTAGTAATTATTTAGTTTAAATGTTTATACTTAAAGATAGGGGGGATTAAGAGCACTAATGAAATAATGAAAAACACAGTAAACCGCAACGCGGTTCTACAACAGGAAACCCCATAATTATTTATGGGGTAAATGATGATAGTATAATAAAAGTACGTTGAAAACGTTCTACAATAAAAACACCACCCATGAGCTACGTAATCCAACTATCACATATCATTATCAACACCAAAGAACGCAAGATGGTGCTTAATCAAGAGCATAAGACTGATTTATTTCGATATATTTGGGGTATAATAAACAATTATAAGTGCCGACTTTACAGAATAAATGGAATAGA
>JAEIGA010014259.1_pt1 | contig 12099 bp, 6 predicted proteins | sample 9270691 | NCBI WGS metagenome assembly JAEIGA01 (sample SAMN17057246, study PRJNA624740) | gut metagenome | biome: biome; isolation source: fecal sample | host: Bos grunniens | place: China: Xizang | collected 2019
GGTAGAGTTCCATCGGCTCCTCGCTGCCGCCCTTTTCAAGGACATTGCGACGGAATGACATTGCAGTCTCGCTGTCAAAGATACCCTTCTGCTTGAACAGTTCGTAAGCATCCTTGTCAAGAACCTCTGCCCAGAGGTAGCTGTAATAGCCTGCGCTATACCCACCACTGAAGATGTGAGCGAAATACGTGCTGCGGTAGCGTGGGATGATTTCATCGATAAGCCCCATCGCCTTGCAAGCCTCTGCCTCGAAGGTCTCTACTGGAGATCCTTCACTTCGTTCAGGATGACAATTACCATTCTGAGCGCCACTATTGTCATTCTGAGCGGCACTATTGTCATTCTGAGCGCCAGCGAAGAATCTTTCAAACGACTCCGCATCCAGCATATGCCACTTGAGGTCGAGGATTGCTGCAGCTGCAAGCTCTGTTGTCATGAAGCCCTGGTTGAAGTTAGCTGCTGCCTCGATTTTGGCTACAAGCTCTGCAGGGATGATCTCACCTGTCTCGAAGTGACGTGCATATGTTGCAAGAACCTCTGGCTGGAATGCCCAGTTCTCCATGATCTGTGAAGGAAGCTCAACGAAATCGCGGGCTACAGATGTACCAGCTACACTCTTATAAGTACACTGGCTGAGGAGGCCATGAAGTGCGTGTCCGTACTCGTGGAAGAGAGTCTCCACCTGGTCGAGTGTAAGGAGTGACGGCTTGCCGTCAACCGGCTTAGCGAAGTTACCTACGTTAACGATCACAGGACGGATCTCCTTACCGTCAACGATTTCCTGGTTAACGAAGTTGTTCATCCATGCACCACCTCTCTTTGTAGAACGCGGGAAGTAGTCTGTAAGGATGACACCGATGAGTGAACCGTCAGCGTCCATAACCTTGAAGCCCTCTACCTCTGCGTGGTATGTAGGAATGTTCTCAAGCTTCTCATACTGAAGGCCCCAAAGCTTTGTTGTAAGGTCGAATACGCCCTGACGTACGTTCTCCATCTGGAAATATGGCTTTGTCTGCTCCTCGTCAAGCGCATATTTAGCCACGCGCACCTTCTCAGTGTAATATGCCCAGTCCCAAGGCTCGATCTTAGAGCCGGCTGGAAGAAGGCCTGCAGCGATGTCTGCATCCATCATCACCTGCATGTCAACGATCTCCTCCTTCGCCTTCTCGACAGCCGGAGCGATGATGCCGGCAAGGAATGCGTCTACAGTTTCAGGTGAGCCTGCCATCTTATCGTGGAGGATCATCTGAGCAGGGTTCTCATAGCCGAGAAGGTTTGCCTTCTCGATGCGGAGAGCCATCATCTTCATCACAAGGTCCTTGGTATCGTTCTCATTGCCGTTGTTACCACGTGATGCATATGCCTTGAACATCTTCTCACGGAGAGAGCGGTCAGCTGTTGCAGCCATTGCTCCGCCGTACTCTGAAATAGCCACGCCGAACTCTTCTGCGAAAGCATTGTTCTCTGCGAGAAGCCTGTTGCCGAATGTATTAGAAAGAGAAGAAAGTTCCATGTTGATCTCGCGCATGCGTGCCTGCTCAGCCTCGCCAAGTGCGATACCGTTGTTTACAAAATTGTTATAGAGTTTCTTGAGAGCCATCTTCTGCTCCTGAGTAAGACCAAGGTTCTCCATGTCGTTATAGAGCACCTCAACTTTTGCAAAGAATGCAGGATTCATCGAGATGTTGTCAGAATGAACAGAGAGCATAGGAAGAACCTGCTCAACGATAGCGTTGAGAGAGTCTGTTCCGTCTGTCTCTGAGAGGTTGAAGAGGACGCCTACCACGCGGTCGAGGATAGCGCCTGACTTCTCGTATGCTGCAACTACATTCTCGAATGTAGGAGCGTCTGGATTAGCGATGATTGCCTGGATCTCAGCTTCCTGCTGTGCGATTCCAGCCTCAACAGCCGGCAGATAATGACATTCCTGCACTGCATTGAAGTCAGGAATTCCGTAAGGTGTATTCCAGCCTTCGATCAGTGGATTTGTCGTGTTGCATGCGACTGCTGCCATAAGTGTAAGTGCAAAAATAATTTTCTTCATAATTGTGTTTTTATTTCATGTTGAACGCAGTGAAACATCTTTATGACAAAGATTCTTCGCTGCGCTCAGAATGACAATCACTAAAATCTATTCATACCAAGGTGAACCGTCAGCCTTTTTTACTCCATTTAGGTCGATGAGAGTAAACTGCATATCTGATTCAAACTTTGTGAGTACACCTGTAAAGCTGATTGTCTCCTCTCCGTCAAGTACCGGCTGAGGGATCTTCACATCCGCCCACTTTGCATAACCGCTTGAACGTACCTGAAGGTATCTCTTGATTCCTGACAGACCAGGCATTTCAAAATACTGGTTCATCGTGTATGGCTGCGGCTTGATAAGATGCTTGCGCTCTCCGACTGTTACACCGTCATTCATGACGACAGCGTCAAAGTCACCATTCATCACATGCTCCTTGAAAAGGCTCTCAGACATTGCCCAAGTATCAATTCCCCAGTTTGTGCCATCCTCATCGTCAAGGAAGAAACGGTTCCAGTTTGACTTCTTGTCCACCTCCTTGACAATGTTAGGATCAATGTAACCGATAAGGAACACCAGATTGCAGTACTTACATCCCTCGATTGTAACAAGAGTACCGAGATACTTTTCGTTATAGACCTCGTTGCCGGCGATTGTAACCGGCTTTATTCTCTCTTCCTCAGTTGACATCTCGCCCTTGAAAACATGGTTGTCGATAACGGCCGAGTGCTCAAAATAAGCGGTCTCATATTCTCCGGTCTCGTCCTTGTATCCGAGCTGAAGCATTCCCTCGTAGCTTCCTACAGTAAGGTCGGTACAGTCAACATATATCCACTGACCGAGTTTGTAGTCATTATAAAGTCCGTTCTTACCTATCTTGATCTCAATTCCACCAGTCTCATCCTGGATATAGAAGCTCTTGTAAACATTACCTGTTTCATCTGAAGTGATGATCTGGCCCTTGATGACACAGTACTTGGTGATGTCGTATGGCTTGTTGCCATTTTCAACATACATTTTCTTCACGTCAGCGATAGAGGTGAACCTTCCGAAATCCTCATCTGTATATACCTGTTCAGGCTTCGGATCAGGATACTTGGTAGTAAACACAGGCTGGAACTCCTCACAGCTTGTGAGGAATGCAGCTGCAGCTAATATTATTGTGTAAATTCTTTTCATAACGTATCAGTGTTTAAGATCCTTCGCTTTGCTCAGGATGACAATTATCATTCTGAACGAACACTCTGTCATTCTGAACGAACACTCTGTCATTCTGAACGAAGTGAAGAATCTCTTACATTAGAATCTGAAATAAAGGTTCAACATATAGTTAATTCCCTGCATGTAGAAGTATTTTGAGTCAAAGCGATAGTATCTCTCTCCGCTCTCGCTGTCGATCAGACGAGTCTGCTCATAACCACCGGTCTTCACCCACTTATTGTTGGTGATGTTCTGAAGGTTAAGCGAGAATCCGAAGTTATACTTACGATTGATATACCAAGATTTACCAATGCTTGCATTGATAAGGAATACCGGATCAAACTTTTCCTGAGCTGCCATGTATTCCACTTCCACCGGAGTAGCCTTTGAGTCCGGACCATTGACTGCCATATCAGTTCTATAGAGAGGGTTCATATCGAGATATGAGTTCGCAAAGTACTGAGCATCAATTTCAAAGAACCAGTATGAATTAGTTCTGTAGTTAAGTCCGAGATCAGCAGCAAGCTGAGGAGTCGAAGGTACATAGTGCTTCTGATTCTTTTCAACCGCAATTTCTGAAAGGGACTCTAATGTAGGATCCCAAACACTTCCATCCTTCTTGAGATAGTTGCCTGACTGATCCTTCTTGTAGATAGGATGGCTTGCCCAATATGGAACAGGCTGATTGTCAACGATGACTTCAGCACTGTTATCGACTGTCTGTGTCATGCGTGGAGCTGAAGTATAGATGTATTCTCCCCAGCTGAGCGCACCTTCTACAGAAAGTCCCTGAACTGGAAGAGGCACCTTGAATCCGAGCTCGATACCCATATGACGCTGATCGATACCGGTCATCGCAAAGTTAGTGAACGAGTTCTGTGAGTCATCATAGAAACTCATCATATCAGTCTGATCCATGATCTTTGTCCAGAATCCGGTCACACGCAGGTTATATCCATTGTTACTGTACTGATAGTTGATGTCAGCAGAAGCAGTCTTCATTGTCTCAAGATTAGGCACAAGAGAATTTCTTGTACGTGGTGAAATGAAAGACTGGGCAAAGGTAGGTGCATCATTGAAATAAGCACCGTTCGCATAAATTCTGTGACCACCGGCAAAATGGTACTGGAGACCAAGCTTAGCTGAGTATGTAAAGAACTCAGACACAGCTGATTTACCCTTTGATGTGATAGGATGACGCTTGCCGTTTACCATCTCATATGAAGTAAGGCTCTTGCCATCAACAATATATTCGCTTCCGTCTTCAGCAAGGCCAGGGAAAAGACCCTTTCTCACTACACCGTCACGATAGAATGTATTATAACCGCCCTTGAGCGCAAGATTTGCCTTGAATCCGCCAAGATCGAAAGCAAGATTGCCCCAGATAGACTCGTCAAACACAGTTGCGAAATAATCATATCCATATTTGTCACCGACCTTCAGCACCTGAGCTGCACCATGCAGCATATAATAGTCGAGATCATTCTGGATCATGGCCTGGTTTGAAGCGAAATCACGCTCTGCAAAAGAGTCGATATTGATATAGTAATCACCTCCCAGAAGATCATCAAGTTTCTTGTAATATTCAGTCCTGTTCCATCTGAATATCATTCCTCCGGTAAGGGTGAAATAATTGACTGGCTGATACTTGATGTTTGTGCTGAGGCTTACGTCATTCTGGTCCACTCGACGCTCTTCGATAATATACTTCGAACGACGGAGTCCTTCAGAATCATAGTTGGCCCAGTTGACATTATAGAGTCTGTCCCAGTTGAGATGAGTATACTCAGGGAAGTTCTCTTCCCACGAATACTGAGCCCAGGCAGCCTTTTCCGCGTTCTGACGGCCATAGTCAGGATCGTCCATCCAATAATAGCTCGGAAGGTTACGGTAGTAATCCGGACGTGGATCCGGTGCATCGTACCAGTCCATCGCTGTATATCCGTTCTTTCCGGTACGCCACAAAAGGGTTACGGATGCATCCAACTTATCTTCAGTATAATCATACTTGAGGAAGGTAACAGGCTCGAAAGTCTTACGCACGCGTGCATTGCGGATCTTGCCGTTCTGATAACCCCAGTTGCTGTTATACATATTGTCGCCCATCATGTCATAGACTTCCTGAGTAGAAGCATTCTGAGCTCCTCTCTGACCTGGAGCAGCGAAAGTAACGAGGCTGATTCTGTTGTTATCACCGAACTTCTTCTCAACACCGGCATAATATGCGAAGTTACGATAGTACACACCATCCACCCAATTGTTTCCACCAAGACGTGCAGAAACATTTACCGCATATGACCATCCGTTGTCAAGTTCACCGGAAGCATAAGTAGCCATAAGACGGAGACGATAGAGAGCACTGTTGGTCAATGCACTGAATCTCCATCCAGGACGTACGCTTGACGGCACTGCGTGTATGTTTGTCACACCATTATATCCACCGAATCCATCGTCAGAAACTTCATTTCCGACTGTCGATTCCTTACTGCGCATTGCCTCATTCAGACCGCTCCACAAAGAGAATGGAGAATATCCTGTAATGGCGTCATTCATAGGAACTCCGCTGAGATAGACCTCCTGCGACTCACTTGTATATCCCCTGTTCTTGAAACGGATATTGCTGAAACCATAACTTGCAATGTTGGTGAACGGGTCATTAGACTCGAAAAGGATCGATGGTGCATCTTCGAAACCGGAATCATCCATGTCGAATTCCGCAAAATTCGAATCATCGACGTCAGTAGTAACTGACTCCATTACCATACCTACAAAGATAAGATCCTTGACATAGCCTTCTACTGTCACATTCACATGCGCATCAAGAAAACCATTCGCCTTGATAGTCAGGTCGTACATTCCATTTGGAAGAGACTCCATCAGGAACTTACCACCTTCATCAGAGGTTATTGTAGCGACTGTCTCGCTACCCTGAGAGAGAACGAGTTCTGCTCCCGCAATCGGTGCTCTACCGGCACGATTCACCACCGTACCTTTCACGCCGCCCCAATCACTTGACTGAGCGAAAACGGCTGTAGCACAGAGTACGGCTGCAATTGTTAATAATAGTTTTCGTATCATATTTCTACTTTGTAATTACGATATAAGTCGGATAATGGTCACTATAGCCACCTATGAAGGCGCCGTTTGAGAATGTACGGAAAGGCGTTCCTTTGTACTGTCCCTGCTGATTTGTCAGGAATTTAGGATTATACACACGACCGTAGTAACCTTTCTTATGAAGTTTGAGCAGGCCGAAAGTTCCTTCCTGAGGATGTGCGAGAGCATTATTTACCAAAAGGAGGTCGTATATGCTCCAAACGCCCTGATATGCAAGCGATCCGAAACCAGCCTTGAGCATTGAAGTGAACGGAGAGAAGAAGTCGGTATCAGTGACATCCTCCATAAACTCCTTTCCATGCAGGTACTCAGCCATAGACGGATCGGTAGGGTTGTCGTTCATGTCACCCATGCACACAATCTTGATGCCCGGATACTTCTCCTGCATCATCATAGAGTGTTCGTACATGATCTCGCCGCCACGGTCACGAAGCTGGTTGCCGCCCTTCTTACCACCGGCGCGTGATGGAAGGTGGGCTACATAGATGGCGAAATGCTCGCCGTCGATAAGGCCGTGAACCATGAGGATATCACGTGTCCTGAAGTAGTCACGCTCCTCCTTTGACTGGATCCAGTCGATAGTACTGCCTTCAAATGTAAACGGAATTGACTCGCTGTCAAGGAAAGTAAACACTTCCGGCTTATAGAGAAGCGCTACATCCACACCTCGGCGGTCCGGGCCATCATAATGCACGATCTGATAGTTTGCCTCGGCAATCTGAGGGTCCATCACCAGATCCTCAAGCACCAGACGGTTCTCAATTTCAGAGACTCCGAGCAGGGTATGCCATGCACCGTTGTCTTCCTTCATCGAGCGAATCACCTTAGCCATATTATGAAGTTTCTTCTGATACTTGGTCTCAGTCCATTTGTTCTTGCCTTCAGGAAGGAACTCCTCATCATTCTTGGCAGGATCATTATATGTGTCAAATAGATTTTCCAGGTTATAAAATCCTATGACATAATTTTGCTCACCTTTCTTTTGAGCATCGGCTCCCATGCAGAACAGCACTAAAGCCGCTAAAATGATGATTAATCTTTTCATAAATTTCTTTTAAAAGATTCTTCGCTGACGCTCAGAATGACAATGTCATTTCGACCGAGTCTATCTTGTCATTTCGACCGAGTCTGTTTTGTCATTCGACCGAGTCTGTTTTGTCATTTCGACCGAGTCTGTTTTGTCATTTCGACCGAGCGAAGCGAGTGGAGAAATCTACCACCAAACAGATGAATTAACCGGGTCAGCCGCCTCAAGCTTTGCCGCCTGGTCTTCACCTAACTTTTCGGGAAGATTAACAAAGAAGTCTATTCCTGTAATGCTTTCAAGCTCATCAACAGACATAGAATGTTCCTTGCTGACACTACCTGTATATGCCCTATGTTCAAGATAGAACGCCGCTGCGTTCCATGTTCCAAGAGTCGAAGACTTGCTATATTTGAGAACAGCCTTGAAATAAGCATCCGGAACAGTCACATTCTGACCTCTTGAATCCTTTTCTATTATACTTGAGGCACTCACTATAACGCCCGTAACAACATAAGTTGTATCTGACGATTTCGCATAACCTCTGACCTTCGATTCAAGATCAGCCCAGATCTTCTCATTATGAGCATTGAGCTGAGGAGTCATATTTGTGCCATAGAAAGTCTGTGCATTCGCCTCATAGCAACACTGACGGTCAGCGGAAGGAAGTTGATGTCCTCTTGCATAGTCACCGGCATAGCCGCCAAATGGAGCTGCAGAGTTATCGCCAAGGAGAGGGTCAAGTGCCCATGCATCGGTTCTTCCAGCACTTCCGTTTGTGTAGAGTTTGCAAAGAGGATATGCTACCCATAACGCTACACGGTCCTTCTGGCTCCAACCAAACGAGTAGTTACGATATCTCTTGCCATCCATCTTGAAGCTATGGGTGTAGTATTCCAAAGCTGGATTATCCATTGCCGGAAGCTCAAGCCATCCGGTCTTGGTCAGATCTATGCTTCCGGCGTTCTCACCAGGCTGATCCTCCGATGGTTCATCCTCAGGATCCTCATCAGGACGTTCACCTGCTCCAAGCTGTGTCAAATCGCACTCCGCCTCATTCATACCGCTTTTAAGTACAACCGTAAGAGTCCTGCTTGCGTCACCGGCGTTCACCTCATATGAAAGTCTGACATTGGATTTGTTTCCGGTACCTGAAGACACGCTGAGAGAAGCCCAATCAGGTGTTGCATTATCCGACACAAGTTCCAAGGTCCAGTCGCTGCTGCACTTCACATTGACAAACATCTGTCCCGCACCGGATGTTACATTAGGATTCGCCAGCGAAACTTCAATATGCTCGTCAATGTTATTCTGACCGCCCACATTATCACATGACCTAAGCAGCCATGCACCCATGGCTGCTATAAGTATAAAAAGTAATCTGAGTTCCTTCATTCTTCCTTACTTTGCCTGTAATCCTATAAAAAGGACACGACCATTGTTCGGATCAAGAGTCTCCACCTTGATGTCAGTAGTTCCTGCTGGCAGGGTAACCTCATAATAATCCGAAGCAGTGACAGTGATTGATGTATAAGGAGCATTACCTGTCGCACCTGTGTTTGATGCCGGACTGATGGTTGTCACTTCATTACCACCGACTGAGAACTTCACCTGAGCAGTCTTATTCTTCCATGCTACGCAATAGAAACCGATCTTTTTTGTTCCCGAAGCCACGTGAAGCGTAGCATCACCCACCTTGGAACCTGTTCCGAGCTTGAGAAGGTTAGCAACCTTGGTGTTATTGACTGTAGCTGTCTGAGTGTTGGTTCCGGTTGAAGTATTGTCATATGCATTTGTTCCAAGCGTCCATGTAACGCCCTGTGGATCATATGCACCACCAGCCGGAGGGGTAACTTCTTCATCACCGCCGTCTCCATCTCCGCCTGAAGGAGGAGTTACCTCAATACCATCAAAACGCTCGCCTGTAAGTCCGGCGAAGTCAGATGACTGGCTGAAGATGATCTGCATGTTACCGTTGTTGATTGAAGAGATACCCTTGATCACTCCTGAGCCCTGTGGAACGGTCTGTGCTCCATAAGTGGCATATTTAGAAGAGAATACCACAAATTTATTTCCTGCAGCGTCTTCGAGGTTGATGCTTGTATGAGAACCGTTCTCTACAAATGTTCTTGAGAGATCTGAAGCTACAACCTGAACACCTTCGATTGCAACATACTGGCCCTCGTACTTGTTTGCGAGGAAGTCTGCAATTGTAACAGTCTTCGGAGTTACGGTGTTACCTGATGAGAGCTTAGATATCTTATCAAGAGCGAGACCGCTGATCTGAACAGCACCGTTGTATGCACCAAGTGTCACGCCAGAAAGATCGATCTGAACCTTATCACCAAATGCATATGAATGATTCGCTGCAAGATAGAACTGGAGACCCGCAGTCTCATCCTGAATATACATACCCTTCTTTGATGTCAGGTTATTTAGATCCATATTTGAAATCACAACACCCTGGACAGTGGTTCCAGAAGGGAGCTGACCCTTGTTGGCGAGCACCTCGGCGATTGTCATCAATGTTCCACCGCCTGCAGGAGGAGTTGGAGTCTCTCCACCGCCGCCAGTAGAACCTGCTGAGAAATCTTTCTCCACAGCCTTTGTAAAGTCAACTGCAACACCGCCGGCAGATGCAACAAGCTTCATATCATCAAGACGATATGAACTTGCAACATCAACCTGCATACAGATAGAAAGATTCTCAGTACCTGCAGGAACAGTGAAGTTTGCAGTTGCGACATTCCACCTTCCGGAAGTATTGCCACCTGCAAATGTATAATCAACAAGTTCTACCCACTTGTTGCCATCCTTACTGAGGTAGATGTGGAACTCGCTGTTTGTGAAGATGCTGCCATACTCCTGAGAATACTTCTCTGTACCGAATGTGAGAGTAAGGCCTGTAGCACCGCCAAGAGCGATGTTCTTTGTAGCGAAATAAGGATTAGACTTTCCGAAGAAGATATTGTTGACGCCTGATCCTTTGTAATCAGAATATGATCCGTTAGAGTTCGAATTGCTTCTTACAGTAACTCCGCTTGATGCATATGTCACATTAGCAGCTCCAGTACCGGCCGCATTCTTCCATACATCTGACTGATCAAGATATGGCCATCCGTTTGCACCCTGTGCTGCTGCAGACTTATCGTAGTTATTGTTATAGATAGCAGTTGCATCAGATGCTCCGCCACCATTATTTCCGCCGCTGTTTCCACCAGCTGCAAAATCCATCTCTACTCCCTTTGAGAAGTCAATAAGAGCACCTCCGTCAGAGATGACAAGCTTCATATCATCAAGACGATATACACTTGCAACGCTTACCTGTATGCAGATAGAGAGCTTTTCTGTGCCTTCAGGAACCGAGAAGTTTGCCGATGCAATGTTCCAACGGCCTTCTGTACCGTCTCCCGCGAAAGAGTAGTCTGTAAGTTCTACCCACTTCGATCCATCGTTGCTTAGATAAATACGGAACTCTGATTTTGTAAATATACTACCTACATTGGCATCCTGAGAATACTTTTCTGTACCGAAAGTAAGGGTAAAGTCTTTCGCACTGCCAAGAGTAATATTATTTGTCGAGAAATATGCAGAAGATCCGAAGAACATGTTGTTCTTTCCTGAACCCGCATAGTCAGAATGTGTTCCATCAGAAGTTGAGTTAGCACGTGCAGACATTCCCTTATACGTATATGTCACACTTTCTGCACCCGTACCTGTCTGGTTCTGCCATCCATCAAACTGATCAAGATAAGGCCATGACGAACCTGACGAGCCATACTCTTTTGCCGCCTCCTGCTTATCAAAATCATTTGAGTAAACAACAAGGGCCTGTGGTGAGCCGTTAGGTCCTTCCTGCAGAACAGTCAGATATCGGCTCTTCATTCCGATTGTAAATTTAAGGATAGCCTCTCGGTCATATCCCGTATTGGCAAGAGCAGACACGGTAACAGTCTGATCATCAGCAGATGCTGCACCGGATTCGGGTGATACAACCACCCAGTCGGCATCTGTCTGAACACTCCAGGACTTGGTGGCATTAAGAGTGAGTTCCTGATCTCCTCCCTCCATTTCAAAAGTCATTTCAGGCGTACTGATTGTAATCGCGGGCGGGCCAAGATTCTCCTGTTTATCGCCCAAGCCCAAATCACCGAGGCCTAAATCACTCATAAGCTCGCATGAACTGAATACAGCTACAGCCGAGCAAAAACTGAGAAATAAGTTTCTAAGTCTCATGCTTAACGTATTTTTAAGTTTATTTTTCCAGTAGTCTTAATCTGCAAATATAACTATCAGACCGCATTTTTGCAATATCCGAAGCCTGACACAACACACCGTATAAAACGAAAAAGCGACCCCCGAAGGTGTCGCTTTGAATAAGGCCCATCTGAATTATTCTGCGTGTACTGCAAGGCCATCCATACGTACCTGCTCAACCAATTTAGCGACCATAGCGACACGACGAATGATGACACGACGAATGATGACACGACGCAACATATCAAAGGCTTAATGTTGCGTCGCTACACAGAACTGAACATATTGCCCGCTTTTGTGTCACGACGCAACAAAACAACATCTTAACGTTGCGTCACGGCCTATACACAGCATTGAGTCATAGTCTGCACACAGCATTGAGTCGCAGCACCACCACAAATTACGGCCCAAATTACGGCTCCACTACAAATTGCAGCTCCACGATTAACTCCACGATCATCACTACATGTTGCAGCTA
>JAEIGA010014260.1_pt1 | contig 12099 bp, 6 predicted proteins | sample 9270691 | NCBI WGS metagenome assembly JAEIGA01 (sample SAMN17057246, study PRJNA624740) | gut metagenome | biome: biome; isolation source: fecal sample | host: Bos grunniens | place: China: Xizang | collected 2019
GGCAGGTTGCTCACGCGTTACTCACCCGTCCGCCACTGATCAGAGGACCGAAGTCCTCGTCACCGTTCGACTTGAATGTGTTATGCACGCCGCCAGCGTTCATCCTGAGCCAGGATCAAACTCTCTAAAAAATTGTATATCAACTAAGCTTTCGCTTAGAATGATTCAACTCATATAGAGTGATCTGTGCTCTTATTACTTTTAGAGCTTCATGTGCTTACTTTCGTAAGCTTTAAAAAAATTCAAAAGAATTTTCGGAGTCTTTAGTACATTTCGTTGTTGTTCAATTTTCAATGAGCGATCGCTGCCTCACGCGACAGCTTTGTTATTATATCACCTTACTACCACTTTGTCAATACCTTTTTTGAATTTTTTTAAAAAAGTTTGAAATAAGTGAAATGCGGGTGACAGGGGTCGAACCTGCACACCTCGCGGCGCAAGATCCTAAATCTTGTGCGTCTGCCAATTCCGCCACACCCGCATGACGATATCTTAACATAAACATCCGCCTTTGTCAAGAATACGCCGTAAATTAGCTGAAATTTATCTATCGTTACGAGCGAGATCCGCAAGAGTTTCGCGCTCAACCGCGATGTAATCCTTTCCCTCCGGAGAGATCATTACAACAGCAGGACGACAAATCTTGTTGTAATTTGAAGACATAGAGTAATTATATGCACCGGTTACAAGTGTTGCCACTATGTCACCTCGCGCCGGTGTTGCAATTTTCATACCTTCGCCGATCATATCTCCGCTCTCGCAGCATTTTCCCGCCAGCGTCGCAACAAGGTCGGGCTCACGATCCGCGTGGGATGCATTCACCACCGTGTACGCAGACTGATAGAGCGCATATCGAGGGTTATCGGGCATACCGCCGTCGATCGACACGTAGCTGCGGAATCCTTCAATAGTTTTCACGCCGCCTGCGGTGTAGAGTGTGATTCCCGCATCCGCAACGATACTGCGGCCGGGCTCCATATAAATATCGGGACGAGCGAGACCGAGCTTCGCACAGCTGTTTGTGATGTGGCGGCTGATCTCCTCAATATTCTTAACTACATCAATAATCGGGTCTTCCTCCACGTAGCGCACGCCAAATCCTCCGCCGAGGTTGATAATCTTCGCCTCAAACGAGAGCTTATCGCGCATTGCTGCAGAGAACTCGAACATAATGTCAGCCGCGTCGCAGAACGGATCGATATCGAAGATCTGCGAGCCAACGTGGCAGTGGTATCCGAGGAGCTTCACATTATCCGTCGCGAGAGCATGTGCTACGATCGCCTCAGCCTGTCCTGTAACGATCGGAGAGCCGAACTTTGAGTCCACATTACCCGTCGAGATCTTCGCGTGCGTATGGGGATCAATTCCGGGCGTTATGCGAAGGAGAATATTCTGCGTGACACCTCTCGCGCACGCCTGATTTGAGATTTCCTCTAGCTCATATTCATTATCGACAACGAAGTAGCCGATTCCGAGGTCAAGTGCAAGCGAGATCTCCTCGGGAGTCTTGTTATTTCCGTGGAAGAACGCGTTCTCGAGCGGAAATCCTGCAAGATGTGCTGTGTAAAGCTCACCTGCGGAGACTACGTCGATGCCCATTCCCTCCTCGCGCGCGATCTCGTAGATTCTCTTGAACGAGAGCGCCTTGCTTGCGAAGAGAGGACGTGAGCCATCGCCAAAGTACTTCTTCATCGCGTCGATGTACGTCTTCATATTGGCTCTGATTCTCGCCTCATCCATCACGTAAAGAGGTGTGCCGTGGCGATTCGCGAGTTCAACTGTATCAGCACCCGCAAACGTGAGACGGCCTCTCGAGTTTACGTCTAAATTATCGTGTAACATTTTTGTCTCCTTATATATAAAGGGATCATTCCGAGTCGCTTTACCGACTCGCAGTGTGTTTGTAGTGGTAGTCCCAGCTTAGTCTCTGCCGATCATATCGTACATATTGTAGAGGCCAGCACTCTGATCCTTGAGGAATTCGAGCGCCACGATCGAGCCCTCAGCAAAGATGTCACGCGTGTGGGCGGAATGTGCGATCGTGATTGTTTCCGTACCGGTGTTTATCATAACCTCGTGCTCGCCGATAACATCACCCATACGGATCGCGTGGATGCCGATCTCACCGGGCTTTCTCGGGCACTGTCCGCTTCTGCCGTAGACAAATTCGGTAGTGTTCGCAGCTTCTGCCACAGCTTTTGCAATCATAAGAGCTGTGCCGCTCGGTGCATCCTTCTTGCGATTGTGGTGTTTTTCTATAATTTCAATATCAGCATCGGGAAAAACCGAAGCCGCCTGCTTAGCAAGCTTTACTGTAAGCGCAACGCCAACCGACATATTCGCGCTCACGAAAATCGGGATCTTCTTTGCGTACTCTTCGATCATAGCGCATTCATCGGGAGTGTGTCCCGTCGTTGCGATGACTACGGGGAGATTTCTCTCTGCCGCATATTCAAGAAGAGACGCTGTCGCTGTGTGGAACGAGAAGTCAATGATTCCGTCAGCCTCCGCGGTGATCTCGGAAAGGGATTTTGCGATGTCCGCGGTATTTGCGAATGCATCGGCCGCACCTGCGAGCTCATACTTCTCGCGCACGATCTCACAGAGTCTCGCGCCCATCTTACCTGCAGCGCCGTTTACGATAATTTTCATCTTCCCCACCTCAGATCACGCCTAGCTCTTGCATAGCAGCTCTGAGCTTCGCACGGTTTGCGTCTTCCATCTCGGTAAGCGGGAGACGGAGATAATCGGGGCAGAAGCCGAGCATGGACATTGCCGCCTTTGCAGGGATCGGGTTCACCTCGCAGAAGAGTGCGGAGATGAGATCGTGATACTTGCACTGAAGCTTTGCCGCACCTGCAACGTCACCTGCGAAGAACTTGTCGCAGAGCTCTACGGTCTCACGCGGGATAACATTCGAGAGTACGGAGATAACGCCCATTCCGCCCATTGCAAGGATTGGCACGATCTGGTCGTCGTTTCCGGAGTAAAGATCAAGCTTATCGCCAACAAGAGAGAACGTCTCAACGATCTTCGAGAGATCACCGTTCGCCTCCTTGATAGCCACGATATTCTCGTGATCAGCAAGTGCGGCATAAGTCGACGGAGCAATATTCACGCCTGTTCTCGAGGGTACGTTGTAGAGGATCACGGGCTTTGTACTCGCATCCGCGATCTGAGTAAACATTTTGATAAGGCCCTTCTGTGTTGCCTTGTTATAGTAAGGAGTTACAACAAGCACAGCGTCAGCTCCGGCCTCACATGCGGATTTTGTGAGATCAAGCGCGTATGCGGTATCGTTCGAGCCGGTGCCCGCGATTACAGGAACTCTGCCCGCCGCTCTCTTTACGCAGTACGCGATCGCGTCTCTGTGCTCTTCATCTGTGAGAGTGGACGCCTCACCCGTAGTTCCGCAGACAACGAGGGCGTTGATGCCGGATTCGATCTGCCAGTCGATAAGACGACCGAAATCGTCGTATCTGATGCCGTTTTCGTCGAGGGGAGTAATGAGCGCTGTTGCAACGCCTTTAAAAATCGTATTTTTCATCTGTGTCATCCTTTCTTTTTAACAAAACAGAGCAGACTCACGGATGAGCTGCTCTGCTTCTCGAATATGACAATCATATCAAAATCAAGAAATAAAGTAAGATAGCCCTCCGCAAAATGCGACAGTCCCATGAATATTATTTCATACGACCAGCCAAGTCCGCCGCCGCGAACCGACTTCGGCACCCGCACCTTTCACCGTGCCCGATCTGCGTGACCGTTGTAGCACGAATACTATTTGCAAAGTGCGCCTCTATCATTATTAAGTCGGGGAAAAACCTTGTCCCCCACTATATGGAGATTATAGCACACCACCATCGAATTGTCAACATAAAATGACTAAAAATCCGATGTTTATGCATAATCACACATAAAGACTGAATATTTATCTTGATTTGTTATTTTTAACTTATAAATTTCATTTATTAGCCACGAATGGAGTCGTAGTAGGAGTTTATTCCGTACTCAAGCGAGAGTGTATCGATATACTTTGCGTGCACAGGACGGAGTTCTCCCGCATCGGTGTACCCGTACTCGATCTCGATAACACCGACGTACACGTGCATTCCAACCATACAGCCGATGACTGCAACAAGCTCGCCGTCTCCGTTCACGTGGAATGTCCGCCACGTATTTGTGCCAACGCTCTCTTGGCGGACTGAGGCAAAAAATGGAATCTCAGACTTTTTGATAATATACTTTCCTCCGTCGATCTCAAGCATATAGTGTTCTTCATCGAAGGACTGCACGAGATTCTCGTCAAGATAGTCTTCAGGGGAAGATACCGTGATCTCACGAAGTGTCGCGCCATCGAAAACGTGTACTGTCTCTAAAAGGAAGCTCGTTCCCGTGCCCCATGTGAATACTACGGTGTAATCCGCGGTTCCGTCGCCCGTGATGTCAGAGGTGTAGACGTCGGCAGGCTTGTAATTGAGTTGGTATCCCTCGAAATCTACCGTTCTATCGCCCACCCTCAGCGTGAAGCGAGTGAAAAGTCCGCTCTCATACGATTCCTCGTCGAAGATGATCTCACAGTCAGCATCACCATGTACCGTGACATCTACGTTAACGATCGTGGCAGGGGCTTCAAATATATCGGGGTGCTCTTCGGCGAGTCGCTTTTGCTCGACCGCAGGCAGTACGCCCGCGGAATTAAAGACAATGTGTTCCTCCGTCTCTCGCCATCCGAAGTTGTTGAACTCCACGTAGAATATCTCGCCGTCCTTCGTGAGCTCGAGATAGAACCTGCATTCCATACTTCCGCCGCCAGTTATATAATTGATCGGCTTTATGGTATCGTACTCCACGTCCTCGGGGATCTCTATATTAACAAGATCAAGTCCATCCCGCGCATTTCCCGCATCGAAGTAGTACAGAGAAAAGTGTTTGGTCGGATTATGCTCTTCATCGCGAATTGTGATGAAGTACAGATACAAGTCCGACCCCATTAATTTGTGCCAAAATTCAACGCATCCGTTCTTTCCGGTAATGGTTGAAGCCACCGCCCCCTCATATAGAGTGAACGTTGTATCAACAACCTTCCACACGGGTGTTCTGTATATCCTTTCTTCATTCGGCTCGCCGGGGACTACGTAAAGGTTAGGATTGAGCTCATATGTCACATCCGTGTAGCAAGCCGTTCCATAATGAAAGTATCTCACAGTAGCGATGACGATGCCGTCTTCGTTCAGCTCGGGCTCGAGGACCTCGCTACGGTAATAGGTCTGTATATCCGCTGGCTCAAACTCCGTTTTCAGCATCACGAACGACTCTGCGTCAAGGCCGTACGAGTAGTAAACGCACAGGCCATATTTATCGCTCGCGTATGTGATTATGTGAGAGTTGCCGAATTTCAAATCTCCTACCCTACTGCTTGCCTCGGGAGGAAGGAAGCTCGTTGGACTGGATGTAAAGTATATCGTGCCGCCTTCCTGCGTAGTACTCTCTTTCTCGATTTTCACCGAGCGAACAATCGGGAGGATTACATCGTTGTAATAGAAGTTCCCGTCTGCTCCGAGTCGCTGCCAAAGGTAAAGCACAATCGCCTCGCCATGACGGTCAGTCGGAAAATAAAACGCGTACACACAATACGGAGTTCCGTCCTTATCTATATATCCGAAAAAGCCGTTTATATTCTCTGATGAGATATCCTTGAACACTGAGGTGCGATTTTTGATGCTCATTATATTTGCATCTCTGTACAAATCCACGCCCGCCTCAAACTCTGCATAGCTGTGCTCATATTTCGTGAGAAGAGCTCTGTAAATATTATCGTCGGAATTTGTGAGCGTATTCGGTTCAAGGTAAACACCGTTATAGCGATAGCAGTACGAGGGGATATCGATCGTGACAGTATATCCGTAAAAGTCGGATTCATCGTAGGTGTACGTAGTGAACTCCACGTCCTTGTAAATCGACGATAAATCTTCACGGGATACAGTAGTGCCACTGTCCTCAATTTGCGACAGGCTGGCCCAAAAGCTCGTAAGCTCCTCGATCATAAGCGGGAACTCGGTAAACACGATCGATCCGTCATCCATAATCACATACTTGCACACAGCGCTTGCCGTGAACTCTTTGCCGTAGGGGCAGAAGGAGGCTGTAACTTTAACAGAATACTCTCCGTCGGAGTAGCCAAGTCGCTCGAACTTGTAATCGTATACTGCATCGTAGCCAAACTGTGAAAAGTATCCCGATACTTTGTATAACTTGCCGTTCTCTTCAACGTAAAGAGGAGTACCAAACATCCCAGCAGTCGTGTTCATAAGCTTGTCGGTAAGGTCCTTCGAGAAATATCTCGCCGTAATACTCTCAAGCTCGGCAAGAGTATCAAATTCAAGCATATCGCACCGTTGATAGGACTGTCCGTCAACTGTGGTCCATTCCATCAAGGCTTCAAATCCACCGTAGCCTGTGAACCAAGAATAGACGTTTTCCGCATTTCGGTATGCCGTCTCAAAGGCGGAGGCGGAAATCACGTTCGAATTATCAACAAATGTGATCACCGTGCAAGTGTCTCCGTAGACGTACACGTCCTTCAGGGCTTTTAAAGTAAAGTATGGGTATTCAAGCTCAAGAAGGAGCTCAAAATCAGCGGAGTAGAACTTCTTCGTGACGCGGTAGCCCGTGGATTTGAAGAATTCATCGAGCTTCATAGACCACGCATTGAATCTCGAGTCGTACATATGCCAAACTTCGTTATGGATCGTAAAGCACTCGTCTTCTGTTAATACAAACACGCCGTCTGTTTCATCCCTGTGCGCGAGCATAGTGAAGTTTCCGTCAAGGTCAATCTTACCGACACCGATGATCTCTTGGTCGTATGTAACCGGTCCGTCTTTCCACACATACAGATAGAGATATCCGTCAATTATCGCCGCAGGGCTGTATTTGATATTGTAATAATCATCAATACGTTCTCTGGCGAGGCCTTGTGTAAACTCTCCCGTCTCCACGTTGTATATCTCATACTGGGAGATGGATTCATATACTCCCATAATGATTACGAGGTGCTTGTCATCTATGAATCCGAGAGGAGAGTATCTGCGACGGCAACTGTAAACTTCGGATTCTGTTCCCTCTCCCATGTGGATTACGTAGTTTTCCTTTATGCGTTTTATCGTTCCGTCAGGACAGAGGAGGTCAACTCCACCGTGATAAGCCTCATCGTCTAAAACGTTGTATGCGGTGTATCTTCCATCGGGGGATTTGACCTTACCCTCGCATCTGGGATAATCCTCGTAGTCAGCGAGGCCCTCTATTACCTGAACAGCGCCGTTCTCAATTCTTATCTCAGTAGAACGTCGATATCTGTTTTCGGCTTCTTCAATATAATAATTGAGAAGCACAACGCTACTGTCAATATATGTAAGGGAGCCCCCCGTTCCGTACTCAGTAAGAGCCTCTTCGTGTATTATCTGTCCGAGTGAGGTATCGATAACGTAGAGGGTCGGGTCATTGTATGAGTCATCATAGGTAACGCAGATCACGTATCTTTCGTCGAACTCGAAGATGTTAGCATAGGCGCTGCGGCCGTTTATATAAGTCGGGATGTAGACTGTCTGAACGTTAATCCCGCCCGGATTGGAAATTACGTTTACAATGGGTGCGTCGATTTGAGAATCGGAGTGGGCATCATCATTCTTGGAGATGAAAGTAATCGGCAGAGTTTCCATAGGATCTTCATCATACACAAAATGTACGAATCCCTTATACTCAAGAAGCTTGCCCGTTACTGTCTCATTTTTAACCTCTTTGCTTTCGGTCTCATAATTATATATCTCATACGTTAAATTAGCAACAAGTTCACCGGTTTCCAAATCATACGTGAATTTGCCATTTTTCGTAGTTCCACCACTCGTTGCGTACGCTCCTACTTTTGCTGTGATGCTACTTCCGTCAATCGTGAATCCGTAGTACCTGAGCAATCCGTCAAAATAGCCGGCTCTTGCGCACTCGTGCTCTCCATCAAGGCTTCCGGTGTAGGGTTTACCGTATTCAAGTACGTCCGCGGAGGTGATAGTGTCAACTTTTTCAACCTCAACGATAAGTCCGCCTTCGCAAACAACTCGATAGGTATGATACGTCGTAAAATACGCTCTTCTCTCGGTAGGTCTCGATTTGTGCGTCCAAGTTCCGCAGGCAAAAACTACATATCCCTCACCGTCGGCACCTGCGCGAATCGTTGCAACAGTCGCGTCACCGTAAAGACCGTCAATGGTAATCCAATTTGTACCTATGTAAAGTTTTTCTCCGTACGAGCCGGCCATAAGTACAACTTCGCCGTTCTCTGCGTTAACCTCGATCGGAAGCTCGTATACTTCCGTAGGCTCGATCGTGAAGTCGTTCGGAGTTTCCACAGGCTCAGTTGTCTCGCTCTCGCTTTCGGTCTCTGTTTCACTCTCGTTTTCGATTTCACTTTCGCTTTCACTTTCGATCTCGCTTTCGATCTCGCTCTCACCGTCACTCTGTCCGACAAAGGCGCATCCTATCGCCCCTAGGCAGATCGCGATCGCAAGGATAACGGCAATAATGCGGTTTCTCTGAGAGCCCGTTATCATAAGGATTCGTTCCTTGATCTGACCGCTGCCGAGACCTATCGCATGCGCGCCTCGAACGGGGATCGTATCAACAATGATGCGCGCGTACTCGAGCTTCTTTTCGTCATTCAGTTCCTTCGTGATCGCCGCGTCCACTGCAAGCTCTGCGTCGTGCTTCGAAAGGATCGCCGCAATCCAAACAAGCGGATTCCACCAGTGCACAATAAGCGCGATCGCACGCACTGCTGACCAAATATAATCGCCGTGTCTGAGGTGCGTATACTCGTGGATCATCGTAAGCGTGCTCGAATCGGAGTACGCGTTCTCGGGTGTGAGGTATATTGACGGAACAAGTCCAGCGAGGCAGGGGCCTCCAACGCTTTCCGAAATGTATACCTTTGTTTTGTGTATAGTTCTGTAGAGCTGTCTGTCACGTCTCGCTCTAAGTTGGAACACAACTGCGGAAACGAGCATAACCGCCGCAACTACAGCAGAGCCTGCAATCCAAACCGTGCGTACTATACGAGGTACGTCGATATTCACGATATCCCGGATTGGCGGCTCGACGTTTGGGATGTCCTCGTACGGCACCTCGGGCGTAATATTCGCGATCGGAGGTGTTATCTCTTCACCTCCAATACTTCCCTGCACGGGATCATCGCTTGGTGTATTCGGATATACAACCAACGGAACATCTCCCGTATTGGGTGTATTACCGATCGGTGTGTCACCGCCCTGCGTCGGGTTATCTATAATAGTGCCGCTTCCCTGCGGAGGAATATACGGCTCAGTAACCCCGCCTGTAACGCTGCCCATGTATCCGAGGTTCTCTTCTCCGTCGTCAACTGTACCGTAGTCCACATTTGGATTTTCGTTCTCCGTGATTTCAGGTACATCATCACTCGGCACCGACTCCTCGATCTCGGTCTCAAAGAGCACGGGCAGATCCATCTTAAGCAGCGGCATAGGTATGCACATTCTGATAACCACAGCCAACCACATCGCGTAGACCACAGCCGGCGGAATCTTTTTTCTAAATATCGCGCGGATCAGTATCACCACGAGAATAAGTACCGATAAAGTAATAACGTAATGGAGCATTATTTGCCTCCTTTCATCTCCGCAGACTCAATAATAGCCTTGAGCTCTGCAATGTCCTCCTTCGACAGCGCATGACGTCCTGCAAGAGCGGACACCATCATACCGACGCTTCCATCGTAAACTCGGCTGAGGAACGAATCGGTTTCGTAAGGTGTGACCTCGCGACGAGTGATGATCGGGTAATACTCGTGCACACGCCCGCCATCCTCAACTCTGACCGCTCCTTTTGCAACGAGTCGCTTTAGCATCATGAAAACGGTTGATTTGTTCCATCCCGTTTCCTCATCAAGCTCGTGAACGAACTCACCGAGAGTTCTCGGCTCACTCGCCCAGAGAAGCTTCATGATTTTCCATTCTCCGTCCGATAAATTTATATGTGACATAAGCGCCTCCTTTTACAGGTTAACATCTGTTATACTAATTATAGCATACAGGTTAACGCTTGTCAACCATTGCAGGAAAATTTTTGAATAAAAAATAGAAAAACCACCGATGATGGTGGTTTTTTGTGTTCACTTTTATCTCAGATCCGCGATGTCATAGATGAGGCGCTCGGTCTTTTCCCAACCGAGGCAGGGATCCGTGATCGACTTGCCGTATACGCCGTCCTCGATCTTCTGGCATCCGTCCTCAATGTACGACTCGATCATAAGTCCCTTAACGAGGCGTCTGATATCACTCGAGTGACGTGTGCTGTGGAGGATCTCCTTCGAGATTCTGATCTGCTCCTCGTATTTCTTGCCGGAGTTCGAGTGGTTCGTGTCAACAATGACTGCGGGGTTATGAAGTCCGCTCTTTGCGTAAATCTCGTGAAGTGCGGAAAGGTCCTCATAGTGGTAGTTTGCGAACGACTGTCCGTGCTTATTTACTGATCCGCGCATTACGGCGTGAGCAAGAGGGTTGCCGTGGCTCTCTACCTCCCAACCGCCGTAGCTGAACACGTGACTGCTCTGTGCGGCATAAATTGCGTTAATCATAACGGAGAGGTCGCCGCTCGTCGGGTTCTTCATACCAACGGGGAGATCAAGGCCGCTCGCAGTGAGTCTGTGCTGCTGATTTTCTACGGATCTTGCACCAATCGCAACGTACGAGAGAACGTCACCGAGATATCTGTGATTCTCCGGATAGAGCATCTCATCAGCACCCGAGAATCCCGTCTGCTCAAGGACGTTTATGTGAAGCTTACGGATCGCGATAAGTCCGCGGAGCATATCGGGAGAACTGTTGGGGTCGCTCTGATGGAGCATACCCTTGTAACCCGCGCCCGTAGTTCTCGGCTTGTTTGTGTAGATTCGCGGGATGATGATCACCTTATCTTTAACCTTCTCCTGAACTTCGCGTAGACGACCGATGTAATCAAGTACAGCGTCCTCGCGGTCCGCGGAGCAAGGTCCGATCACGAGAATGAACTTGTCACTTTCCCCTCGGAACACGCTCTGGATCTCCGCGTCGTTTGCGGCTTTTTTTGCAGCCATCTCATCGGATACGGGGTACATATTTATAATATCCTGCGGGGCAGGTAATCTTCTTTTGAATTCCATGTTCATCATGGTAGTGGTCTCCTTTGTTTATCAGAAATTACGCAGAATCAAACAGCTTCCGTCTGAATCTCTATTCCAAGCGAGGATAAATCTTCAAAGAAATTAGGGTAGCTCTTTGAAATTGCCTCGGCTCCGACGATTGTGCCTCCTGTGATGGTACAGAGTACGCTCATCGCCATTACGATTCTGTGGTCATTGTGACCGCAAATGCTCACGCTCGGCTTGCTGATTTCGCCCGCAGCAATCACGACCTCGTCGTCATACACGGTGACATTGACACCGAATTTTGCGAGCTCCTCTGCCATAACTGCGGCTCTGTCGGATTCTTTGATCTTCAGTCTGCGTGTTCCCGTGAATCTTGCTCCGTGTCCAAACGCAGACGCCATAGCAAAAAGGATCGGCGCCGTATCGGGAATATCGGAGAGATCAACTTCAGCATAGCCTGCGCGAAGCTTTTTTAAAATATCCGTGACAAATCTGTCACCCTGAGTACTCTCGGGATCAAGTCCGAGCACGTAGGCCTCACCGCCAAGCTCACCTAATGCAAGCAGGAATGCAGCATTCGACCAGTCACCCTCGACTGCAACGTCAGCGGCTTTGTATCCACCTCCGCGGATTATGAAAGTGTCATCACAAACCTCAACATTCGCGCCAAATTGGCGTAGCGCATCGACCGTGATCATAACATAGCTTCTGCTCTCGAACGGGGGAGTCACGCGAATCACACTCTCACCATCGAGCGATGCAAGCGCGAACATCAGCCCCGTAATGAACTGACTGCTCACCCCGCCGTACACCTCGTACTCGCCCGAGGCAAGCTGTCCGCTCACGCCGATTGTCGCGGTGCTTCTGTCGAACTTTATTCCGCGACC
>JAEIGA010014261.1_pt1 | contig 12098 bp, 8 predicted proteins | sample 9270691 | NCBI WGS metagenome assembly JAEIGA01 (sample SAMN17057246, study PRJNA624740) | gut metagenome | biome: biome; isolation source: fecal sample | host: Bos grunniens | place: China: Xizang | collected 2019
AGGGAAAATGGGAAGGTCTGTCTTATTATCTTAAGCCCGATTTTTCTCACTTCAGTATCATGACGGTCGTTTCTGCTATGGGACAGCTCTTTTATTCAATGTCATTGGCTATGGGTATTATGATAACATATGGCTCGTACATGAAAAAGGATGTGAGCCTGGAGTCTTCTGCGCATCAGATCGAATTCTTTGACATGGGTATTGCATTTTTGGCGGGCCTGATGATCGTTCCGTCAGTTGTAAGCTATTCGGGTATTGAGGGTCTTAACAAAGGTCCCGGGCTTATGTTTGATACTCTTCCCAAAGTATTTAATGATATGGGTGCTGTTACGGGTAATATTGTGGGCGCCGTATTCTTTATTTTGGTTTTGTTTGCTGCGCTTACATCGTCTATCTCCTTGATGGAGACCGTGGTTTCCATTATTCAGGATAAATTCCATATTGAAAGAAAAATAACCTGCTTTATTGTTCTCGGCGGAGCTTTTGTTATCGGTCTTCCGTCAGCCCTCGGCTTTGGTGTATGGTCCGAGGTGACACCTTTGGGTATGGATATCCTTACTTTCTTCGATTTCTTGACTAACAGCGTCCTGATGCCCATAGTTGCAATTCTGACCTGTTTGACGGTTTGCTATGTGATCAAGCCGAAAACCGTTATTGAAGAGGTTTCCGTTTCAGGTCGTTTTAAGCTTGCAGGTCTTTTTAAGGTTATGATACATATTGCCCCCGTGCTTCTTCTGATCATTCTTGTTTTTGCTATCTTTGAGGCTTTTGGAATTACCTTTGGCGGCTTGCTTAAATTCTGATTTATTGAAAAATCGTAATATCTCAACACATTTGAAAAGGAGTACAGACAAATTGTCTGTACTCCTTTGGCTTTTTGTATTATATATTTATAGTTTTATGTCGGTCTTATTTTATTAACTCTTTAACCACATACCCGCCCATCATAATGCCTGCGACGGAGGGGACCCATGAAACGGAGGCAGGGGAGGGTTTGGGGCTGTCGTTATTTTCATCGGCAAAGTGTGGCGTGATCGTCTCTTCTTCGCTGAAAACGACAGGGACTTTCGTTATTCCGCGTTTTTTCATCTCGTAGCGCATGACTTTTGCGAGACGGCAGACGGAAGTTTTCGAAATATCCGTAATTCTGATCTTTTCGGGGTCAAGTTTATTACCGAACCCCATACTGCTGATTATTCCGATATTTCTCGCTTTTGCCTGCTCAATAAGATCGACCTTTGCAGTAACCGTATCAACCGCATCAACGATAAAATCGATATTGTAACAGAAAAGCTGATCTCTTGTTTCAGGTAAATAAAACATATCTATCGCAATAACATTACATTCGGGGTTTATCGAAAGAACTCGCTTTTTCCATTCTTCTGTTTTTGAACATCCGATGTTTTCCCTTGTTGCAATAAGCTGACGGTTGATGTTTGATTCGGATATCGTGTCTTTATCAACTAAAATAAGGGAACCTACTCCTGCTCTTGCCAATGTTTCAACGGTATGGCCGCCCACACCGCCAAGTCCGATCACCGCCACGGTCTTATCTTCAAGTGTTTTTGCTCCGTCCTTGCCAATTGCCATTTCTGTTCGGATCTTCCAACTCATTTTCTTTCTCCCGATCTTTTTTACGTTGAATAATAACATTTATTTGCAACAAAACTGTGTCTGTTTGCTCTTAGTTTAACATCGTTCTCATTATTCTGAAAAAATAATCGCTTATATTTGCTTTTTCAACGGCTTCTGTTGTTCTTATCGGAACGACACTGACAGTTTTTCCGTTTATTATGTAACTTACCGTTCCGACCTGAGTTCCAACTTCAACGGGAGCTTCTACAAACGGCTCAATTTCCGTAATTACTTCTGCGTTTTTATCTGTCCCTTTTTTTATAACAGTTGAAAATCCGCATTCTGCTGCGGCGGAAACAGTAGACTCTTTGCCTTTTTTTACCTCTATTTCCATTTCTTTTTCCCGTTCCATATTTATAACCGAATATGTTGCAAAACCGTAATCAAGCATTGATGCAACATCCGCAAAACGGTCTTTTGAAGATGTTCCTCCCAAAACGACCGCAATAAGCGTCATTCCGTTTCTTTCCGCAGTTCCGCTCAAACAGTGCCCTGCAAGTTGTGTGTATCCTGTTTTCATTCCGTTCATGCCCTGGTAAGTTCTGAGCATTTTATTTGTGTTTGCAAGACCGAATGTTCCGTTACGGAGGCTGTCTGTCCAGATCGTTGTATATTCGTGAATTACGGGGTGGGTCAACAGTTCTTTCGTGGCAATTGCAAGATCGTATGCGGTTGTAAAATGGTTGCTGTCATCGAAAAGACCTGTGCAGTTTGTAAAGTTTGTGTTCAACATACCAAGCATAGCGGCTCTTTCGTTCATTTGGCGAACAAATTCGTCTTCCGTTCCAGCAACATATTCCGCAAGAGCAACCGCTGCATCGTTTGCCGAAGGAACTGCCACCGATTTAAAAAGCTCATCAACAGTCATTACCTCGCCCGGTTCGAGATAGATCTGGGTTCCACCCATAGAAGCAGCTCTTTCCGAGGCCGCAACGTTGTCCGAAAAAGATATCCGTCCGCTTTCAACAGCTTCGAGGATAAGAAGCATCGTCATTACCTTTGTTACGCTCGCCGGAGGTAAACGTTCGTTCTTGTTGCTTTCATAAAGCACGGTTCCGGTTGAAGCTTCCATTAAAACACAGCTTTTTGATGTTAATTTAAGATCCGCCGAAACTTCGACGGAAACCTGTGTGTCTGCCTCGCCTGAATCTGCTGAAAGCGGAACGCAAAATGTCAGAGCTACGAAAATCGTCAGGATCATTGTTGAAATTCTTTTCATATTTTTCCTCTTTTCTATTTGAACAGTTTTGACCAGAATTTTTCTTTATCCGAAAAGACTGTTCTTATCGGAATATCGTAGTCTGCAAGAATTATATCGTCTCCGATCTTTACGATCTTTTCCCACGGTACTGTGTATTCTTCGCATTTGCCGAAAATTCCGAGAAAACGCGGTCTGCCCGGTACGGTAACGGAGATTATCCTGCCGACGGTTATATCCAATTCGATATCGTCAATATATCCGAGCCTCATTCCGCCGCTGATGCTTATAACCTCTTTATATTTCAACAGGTTGAGTTTTGTTGTCATTTTTTCCTCCGAAAACGTTTTTTTACCATAATATATTCGTAGAACAGGTATTCTATGCCGATATGTCCGTTCGCAGTATGGCAGAATATTGATTTTTTTACAAATTTTGCTGAAACGGCTTGACAAACCGCTTAAAATAATATAGAATAATAAAGTATGTTTAAGGCGGGGTTGCTCGTCTGTATACTTACATTTATTTAAAAATATATTCATTTTTTCGGCATCGTTATGCTGTAAAATGAAAAGAAAAAAACGAATAGGATGAGTGATTTGGCAAACAGTAAAAAGAATGCAAACTCCAGCTTTTCTCCCGCAGTAATCATTACACTCGTTGTTTCGATTGCTATCCTTGCGGCAGTTATCGTTTGGAGCGTTGTTGCAAAACAGGCAAACAGCCTTGAAAACAAAACCGCTATTGAAATCGGCGAAACAAAGGTAAACGGTTTGGAATATCAGTTCTTCTATAAGAACGAGATCTCTAACTTCCAGAACGAGTACAACTCTTACCTTTCCATTTTCGGTGTTGACTTCAACAAAGATCTTAACACCCAGACTTATCTCGACGGTTCCACCACATGGGCTGAATATTTCAACAATGCAGCTCAGAACGCTTTGATCGAAAACACACTTCTTTACAATGAAGCTATGGCTAAAGGCTACGAACTCAGCTCCGACGAAAAGACTTCTATCAATAACGAAATCGATTCTCTCGGTAAAGCTGTAAGCCAGCTCGGTTACGGTGTTGACTTCTATCTCGAAGCTGTTTTCGGCAAGGGCATCACTTCTGATGTTTACAAAGAGATTATCTCCAAAAACACTATTTCCAACAAGTATCTTAACGATCTTCTCGCAACTTACGAATATACTTCCGAAGATTGCGAAAACTACTATAACGAAAACAAAAAGAATATCGATACAGCTACCGTCCGTTCTTACATCTTCACTTATACTGTTCCCGAAGATGCTGCTGAAGGCGATGAGTCCTACAAGGATGAAGCTCGTAACTCCGCAAATGCAATGCTCGAAGCTGTAACCGATGAAGCTTCTTTCGAAGCATATCTTAACAGCAACGTTCTTACCGACGAACAGAAAGAAACTCTTACCGAAGATTTCTCTCTCAGCGAAGGTATCTCCTTCAGCGCTCTTAACGAAGATATTGCTAACTGGGTATTTGACAGCGCAAGAGTTGAAGGCGACAAAGTTGTTATCGAAGCAAACAATGCATTTAACGTTATCTATTTCAAATCCTGCGGTCTTGACCGTTACAACACTGTTGATATCCGCCACATCTTCGTAGCAGCTGAACATGACCACGAAGAAGGCGAAGATGAAGAAGCAGTTGTTGCTGAATCTCTTAAAGCAGCTAATGCAAAAGCTAACGATATCTTCAACGAATGGAAATCCGGCGCTGCAACTGCTGAAAGCTTCGGCGATCTCGCTGTTACTTACTCTGACGATTCTTCCGCTTCCGTTAACGGCACTCTTACAAATGTTTACAAAAACTATTTCACTATAGATGCTGTTAACGATTGGATCTTTGATTCTTCCAGAGCATCCGGTGACTGCACCGTTATTGATTCCGAATACGGTTCTCATATCATTTATTTTGAAAAGACTGCTGAACCTTATTGGGAACTCAACGTTAAGAATACTCTTGCTTCCGAAGCATATTCCGAGTATATTAACGGTCTTAAAGAATCTGCTACAATCATCGTTAACGAAGAAGTTGTAGATCTCATTGTTAAATAATTAATTAAAACAATTTTCAGAAGAGTAATCTTCTCAGTACATGACCGCTGATCGGATATCCGAACGGTCGGATGGCATTCGGCGTCATCTGATGTTGGATATTATGTCAGCGGTCTTGTATTATATTTATTGGAGAATTAATATAATGAAAAAAATTTTATTGTTTATTCTTGTTTTTGCACTCACTGTTCCTTTCTTCGCATCCTGCGGTGCAATGTCCGACGATGCTCCTGCAATTAAAGCAGGCGAAACCGAAGTCAGCCTGAGAGAGTTCAGATACAGATATAATAACAATATCGAAGGATTTAAATCCGTTTACGGTGAACGTCTTGAATCTGCAAAAAAAGTTGATTTCAGCAAACCTCTCACAACACAGCCTTATATAAATGACAATACTATTTCATGGGCTGATTATTTTGCCGATTATACAGTGCGTGCGTTAAAGAATTTCTGCCTCTTTGCTGAAGATGCCCGTGTTAACGGTATAACGCTCTCTGCCGATGATATAAAAATGGTTGACGATCAGATGGAGATCGTAAAATCACAGATAGAAAAAACAGGCCTTTCCCCCGAAGAGTTTTTCGGAAACGGAATAACTCTCGATATGTACCGTTCTTACCTTGAAAGAAATCTTCTTGGCAATAACAGATATTATTCTGAGCTTGCGGCGGTTGAAATTTCTTATGATGAGTGCCTTGAATATGCAAAAGAAAATACAGATAAGTTTTATACTGTAAATTACTATAGCTACAAGTTCAAAGCATCCGACTATAATGTATCCTATAAAGAAGCAACCGATGCGGCAAATAAATTTGTTTCATCTGTAACCAATATCAACGAATTTGAGAAAATTCTTGTTGATACAGTTCTTTCCGATGACGAAAAAGCTGCGTATACAGAAGGTAAATACTTTGTTTCAAATAAGTATAAATCAGTTCTTGATGAGGATCTTCAGGTTTGGGCATTTGATGCAAACAGAAAAGCAGGCGACTTCATTACCGTTACCGATACCGAAGGTGTTGTTGTTTACATGTTTGCGGGTCTTGAACTTCCGTCTTATCCCTCATACAATTACCGTTGTATCTTTATTTCAAAAGATAATAAATCCGTTGATGCATCCGATATTGTTGCAGAGTGGGAAAACGGAGGCAAGGGCGAAGATTTGTTTGCCTCTCTTGCATCTGAATATTCAGATGATGCTGAGTCTGCTTTAAACGGCGGCCTTATGGAAAATACAATGTTTTCAGGTCTTGGAAATGGTTTTTATGCATGGACAACATCCACTGAAAGAGCATACGGTGATGTTTCAACATTTACCGGAGAAGACGGTTCATACATTCTTTTCTATGTAAGCGAAGGTGCTCCCATTTGGCAGTCTCAGGCAATATCCGAACTTGAAGCAATTAAATTCAATGCTTATATTGATGAACTTGCTGAAAAATACGGTTTCACAGCTAACGAAAACGTAATCAAAAGAGTAAAAAAATAACTGTACACAGATATTGACAGGTTGATATTATGAAAAGAAAAATTTTATTGTTTATTCTTGTTTTTGCACTCACTGTTCCTTTCTTCGCATCCTGCGGTGCTGTATCGGATGATGCTCCTGCAATAAAAGTAGGGGAAACATCTGTCAGTTTGGCTGAATTCCGTTATCAGTATAACGGAAATATTTCGGAGTTCAAGAAAAAATATGCCTCCCGTCTGGAATCAACAAAAGAGCTTGATTTTTCAAAGCCCCTTGATGAACAGATAAGAGAAGAAGACACAGGTTCTACGTGGGCGGATTATTTCGTTGATGTTACAGTGCGTTCACTTAAAAATTACTGTATTCTTGCCGAGGATGCCCGTGTTAACGGAGAAACGCTTTCTTCTGACGACATTGCAAAGGTAGATGCTCAGATCAAATCGTTAAACGATCATCTTGAAAAAGAAAATCTTTCTGTCGAAGATCTGTTCGGAGAGGGTATGACAGTTGAAATATACCGTTCATATCTTGAAAGAACTCTTCTCGGCAGCAACAGATATTATAATATTATCGATACGATTTCCGTACCTTATGAAAAATGTCTTGAATATGCCAATTCAAAACCCGAAACATATTTTGCTTTAAGTTATTATTTCTACGAATTCAAAGCATCTGATTATAATGCATCTTATACCGATGCTCGCAATGCTGCTGAGGATTTCGCGAAAAAAATAACGGATCCCGATGATTTTGAACAGCTTCTTTATGATAACATACTTGACGAAACCGAAAAAGCAGAGTATAATGAAGGAAAGTATTTTGTACAGGAGCTTTATCATTCCTATCTCAGCAAAGAGCTTCAGAAATGGGGCTTTGAGGCCGGACGTAAACCGGGTGATTATACGATTATAACCGGTACAGACGGTCTGGTGCTTTGTGTATGCTCTGAAATAGGCCTTCCCTCGTATCTCACATATGATATACGTCATATTTATATTCCCACTGATGATATTGTCGGTGGCTATGCAGGTGTTAAACAAGCAGAAGTTGACGCTATGGCACTTGTGGACGAATGGGAAAACGGATCAAAAACAGAGGATCTCTTTTCATCTATTGCGGTTGAGCATTCCAAAGATGCATTGACTGCTGCAAAAGGAGGTCTCTCAAAAAATACCTCCATTTCAGGATTCGGTGACGGTTCTTTTGACTGGATAACATCAAAAGAAAGAAAATACGGCGATGTCTCTGTTTTTACAGCGGAAGACGGTGCTCATATTATCTTTTATATCGGTGAAGGTTCTCCCGTATGGCAGATTCAGGCAGAAGAGGCTCTTAAAGCCACTGAATTTAATGAACATATGGATGATCTTGCTGATAAGTACAACTTTAAAATATACGATAAGGTTATAGACAGATTAAAATAAATCTGTAAATGAAAGAAGGGTCATTATGCTTTATACATTCAAAACGCGCGACACATCGATCGTTCTTGATGAAAAAGGCTTTTTCTCATCGATCAATGTTTGCGGTGAAGAAATTTCGCTCGGAGCATCACCGATCGTTACTGTTTGCTTTAACGGCGAGCTTTATCTCCCCGAAAAAGCAGAGGTTAACGGAAACAGTGTAACCGTCACAACTGCAATCGGTAATACTGTTTTGGATTTTTCCGAAAGTGATATTTGTGTTAATTTTGAGATCAGATCTGTTCCCAACGATGCCTATGCCGTTATTTTCGGACCTGTTTCCGTTAATATAAATGATGTCGTGGGTGAGATCATCGGCGTCATTCAGGGTAAAGGTGTTGCTTTCGGCGCACAAGCTCTTAACATTAAAACAGTAGAGGGTTATCCTGCAAAATATAACGATAAAATGAATGCTTCTTTCACTTACTCTGATGAATCCAGCGGAATAAGTGTCGGAAGTGCCGACTGCAGTTCCAAAACTGCTGCTAAAATTACAGACGGCTCTATCATTCAGCTTTATTGCAGACGCAGAGATCAGGTTGAATATCTTAAGGTTTGCGGTGTTGAAAACAGCCTTGTGCTTCCTCTTGCTGAGGGCGATCCCGATGCGGTTATCCCCGGTGCAAAGGTAGCTTTCTTCGGTTGTAAAGCTGAAAATGCGCTTGAACGTATCGGTGAAATAGAGGTTGAACAGGGACTTCCCCATCCTATCATTGAAGGTGAATGGGGCAAAGTATCAAGAGGTGCGATGCGTTCTTACCTTATTTCCGACTTCGATGCCGATTCTTTTGATCTTATTCTTGATAAAGCAAAGATTGCCGGTCTTCAGTATGTTTATCATGAAGGTCCGCAGAAAAATTGGGGACATTTTGAGTGGAATGACGAAATTGCCGCAAACAATGAAGAGGCAAGAAAGCTTATAGATAAAGCTGCCGAACAGGGGATTGCCGTCGGTGTTCACACTCTTACCAATTTTACAACAACAAATGACCCGTACGTAACTCCTGTTCCGAGCGAGCATTTGCTTAAAATGTGTGCTGTAAATCTCGTAAACGGTATTGATGCCGATCAGACAGAGATCGTTATCGAAAAAGCAGAGCAGTTCAAGCACCCGCTCACTCTTAATACCGTTCAGATCGGTGATGAGCTTATTACTTATTCCGAATACAATGATGAGGGCGACAATGCGGTTTTAACATCATGCGTTCGCGGTGCTTACGGTACTGTTGCAAGCGAGCATAATGCTAACGATACGCTTTACCGACTTTGGGACTATCCCTACAGAACACTCTTCCCCGATATAATTCTTCAGGATGAATTCTGTAAAAATCTTGCAAAGGTGTTTAACGAATGTGACCTTAAGCAGATCTCTTACGACGGTCTTGAGGGATGTTCTTACACCGGTCATGATACATATGCAACAACCCGTTTTGTATATAATTGCTGGAACGGTTATGACCATAATGTTATAAATGACGCAAGCCGTCTGCAGCATTTTAACTGGCACATTCACAGCCGTATGAACTGGGGCGAACCTTGGGGTGAGGCTATGAGAACAGGTCAGGTTGAAGGCAGAATTCGCAATCAGGCTTTCTTCCGCCGCAATCTCTTCCCGAGAATGCTCGGTTGGTTCCTTATCAGACTTGCCGATAAAAAATTCGAATGTTCCACTCTTGAGGATATCGAATGGGCTATGTCCGAGGCTGCCGGCTTTGATGGCGGTTATGCCATGACTATCAGAGTCAATACTCTCAAAAAACACGGTAAGATAAACGATCTTCTTACCGCAATGAAAAATTGGGACAAGCTTCGTCTCAATAATGTTTTTACGGAAGAACAGAAGGCAAAGCTCCGTCTCCCCGAAACAGAATGGCATCTTGAAGATAAAGGCGAGGGAGAATTCGCGCTCTATCCGATCTCTGTTTCCAAACGTTACACTTGCGATCTTTCCGAGCTTCAGCCCGGTCAGCCCGGCGGTGCGGATTGGTCTCTTGATAATCCGTATGCGGGCAAAGCATCGTTCCGCTTAAAGGTTGAGGGGGACGGTTCGATCCGTGATATTATGATAAAAACATCACAGAGCACAGTTAAGTTTGACTGTGAAGTTGAAGACGGTCAGTATCTCATTTTCGGATTTGACGGAAAAGCTGAAATTACTGACAAAAACTTCAAAACTATCGAAAAAGTTAAACCTCAGGGCGAATTCATTCTTCCTGCAGGAGACAGTTCAATCGCATTCTCCTGCGGTCACGATAAGGATAGCACGCCTGATGTTATCGTTCGCTTCATAACACGCGGCGAACCTGAAATAATAAAAGAATAATTGAAATTGTAAAAGGCGGATCTTTCGCCTTTTACTTATATGTAAAATCATGAAAATAATTAAGTTTGACCCTATTCTTTTGAGAGATGCCGAGCGCATACTCGAAACAGCTCCTTTTTCTGCTAAAGAAGATATAATGTCTCTGCTTGAGCTTTTTTCAAAAAACGCGTATATTGCCTATTCTCTCGGAACACCTGTCGGAATTGCCTGTTCAAATGTTTACGAGGGTAAACGAAGGGCTGATTTTTCTGTTTATGTCTGCCCAAAATACAGGCGCAGAGGAATAGGCACGGCTCTTGTTTCTTCTGTTGTTGAACAAGCAAAAAAAACAGGCTTGAACAGCCTGATCTGCGATTTTGAGAAAAATGAGGAGCTTATTTCTTTCGTTTCTTCTCTTGGGTTCGAAAAGAGATATTCTTCACATTTTATGACGTACTATATAGAGTCTGCAAGTATCGTATCAGGCTTTGAAAAGTATGATAACAGTATGTTTTTACAGTTTGTTAATGCTGAGGCGGATGCTTTTTATCCGATACGTCACCGCTTAGGTATCGAACCCGAAAGGATTCAGGCGACGGAAAATGTCCGATCGTTTCTCTCAAAAGCCGCAGATAAATATTTTGTTTATCGCATTGACGGAGAGATCGTTGCAGGCGGAGGGGTTTATAACGGCGAAATAACAGATATTTTTGTCTCTGAAAAGGCAAGAGGTCAGGGATTAGGCAGAAAAACGGTTCAAAGATGTATTTACGAGGCATATAGATCCGGGGAACGTATGGTCTCTCTTTGGGTCATATCCGAAAATACCCCCGCTGTTAATCTATACAGATCATTAGGTTTTCAACCCGAAAAAACTCATGATTTTTATACTAAACAAATATTATGAAATTAAACGCGGAGAAATTTTTTCTCTGCGTTTTTAAAGTGTTGACAAGTTTGTGCTGTTGTGCTATAATGCAAATAACAAATTTATCCAAAATCAGGAGGTATTTATTTTGGAACAGGCAATCAACGCTATCATTTCTTTTGCAACAGAATACGGTTTGAAAATCGTAGGCGCTCTTTTATTTTTGGTCATCGGTCTTAACGTAAGCAAACTTCTCGTTAAACTTATCATTAAAAGCAAAGGCGTTCAGAAGCTTTCTGAAGATGTAAGAAAATTTGCTTCAAGCGCTATCGGTTTTGTCTTTAAACTCGTTGTGATCCTTTCTTTTGTAGCTATTCTCGGTGTACCTATGGCATCTATCCTTGCTCTTCTCGGTACTGCCGGTGTTGCTATCGGCCTCGGTCTTCAGGGCAGCCTCGGTAACTTTGCGGGCGGTATTATTCTTATGATCTTCCGTCCTTTCCATGTAGGTGATTTTATCGATACAGGCTCTTATGCAGGCACTGTTGAAGAGATCGGCATTTACTACACTTATCTCCGTACAACCGATAACAGCCGCGTTGTTATCCCTAACTCCGTATCTTCCAATCTTTCTATTAAAGATGTTTCAACACATGAAACAAGAAGAGTAGACTTTACATTCTCCGTTGATTATTCAAGTGATATTGAAACTGTTAAAAAGATCATTCTTGAAACTGCAGAGGCTCACGAACTCGTTATGAAAGACCCTGCACCCTTTGCTCGTCTTGTTACCCAGAATGCAAGCTCTCTTGATTTTGCTTGCCGCGTATGGTGTAAAAACAGCGATTATTGGGCTGTTTATTTCGATCTTAACGAACAGGTCAAAAAAGCATTTGATGCAAACGGAATTTCTATTCCTTTCCCTCAGATGGATGTTCACGTAAAACAGTAAGTTTATTGATGTTTTAGAGGTAATTTATGGATGATGTAATTCTGTATAACTTCCACCCTTCTCTTGAAGATCTTCTGAAACAGCTTCATTTTGAAGCCGACAGTGAACAGGCTGATATTGCCGAGGAACTTTTG
>JAEIGA010014262.1_pt1 | contig 12097 bp, 13 predicted proteins | sample 9270691 | NCBI WGS metagenome assembly JAEIGA01 (sample SAMN17057246, study PRJNA624740) | gut metagenome | biome: biome; isolation source: fecal sample | host: Bos grunniens | place: China: Xizang | collected 2019
ATATATTTTTTTGATTTTTCTTTTTCTAATTTAACTTTAGCATTTAGCTCCATATCCAGCCCTCCTAAATATCATATAAAGGAATATTGCACTTCCTAAAACACCAACTATAAGGCCAACTGACAGTTCGTATGGATATATAAGAACTCTACTTAAGATATCACATAGTAAAACAAACAGTGCTCCAAACAGTGCTGTATGACCTATATTTTCTGCCACATTATCTCCTTTATATAGAGAAACTATATTAGGAACGATAAGTCCTATATATGGTATATTTCCAGCTGTTATTACAACAGATACTGTTACTAATGCTATTATGACAAGTCCTAAATTAACAACCTTTTCATAATCCATACCTAAATTTTTTGCAAAATCTTCACCCATACCTGCTACTGTGAATTTATTAGCATATAAAATTGCTATTATTATAAGCGGTATGCTTATGTAAATTAACTCATAATTACCCCTAAGTATCATTGAAAATTTACCTTGCATCCAAGCATTTATATTTTGCATAAGTTCAAATTGATATCCTAAGAAACTAGTTATAGCTCCTATTATATTTCCACACATTATCCCAACTAGTGGAATAAATATTGCATCTTTAAACTTTAATGTTCTTATAAATTTCATAAATATGTATGTTCCTACTAATGCAAAAACAAATGATATTAAAGCTTTATGTATTGGTGATGCATTTGGCATTAATATCATAGCTACAACTATACCAAGCTGTGCTGAATCTATTGTTGCTCCTGTTGTTGGAGATACAAACTTATTTTTGCTAATTTGTTGCATTATAAGTCCACATATACTCATCCCTACTCCCGCAAGTATTATAGCTATAAGTCTTGGAAATCTACTTATAAACATTACATTTATACTCTCTTGATCAAAACTAATAATATCTGAAATGCTTATATTTTTAGCTCCTATAAGTAATGACACTAGAGATAATATAACTAACATTATTGCTAAATATCTTTTTTTCATTTTATTCTCCCGCCTTTTATAATTGCTCTATATTTAAAATATTTATTAAAGTATATTGATATTCATTTTCAATATATATTAACTATATACCACTAACTGGTAATTGTAAACATTTTTTTAAATATATTTTTATTTTTTTTATTATATTTTCCATATTGTAATATGTATTTATAATATATATCTGATTTTTTTACTATATTTATATCTCTATAATTTATAAAAAGTATAAAAAAATAGTTTTCTTAATTATAAGAAAACTATTTTTAATTCATCTTACATAGATTACAATCACCTATGCAATATTTAATTTCTTTTACACAATTTTCAAAAGCTACTTTTCCACTACTATGACTTCTAAGTATTGGTATATTCTGTCTTTTAGCCTCTTCTTCAGCTTTCATCGCCATTTTATGAGAAACAGTTGATGTGAATATAATTATTGCGTCTGGACTTCCTATAGAATTACTCATTTTTCTACACATTTTAGTATAAATTTTAGTTTTATACCCGAAAGATTTTGCTATAGATTTATAGCAACTTTCCATTCTTTCATTACCTCCTATTACTACTATACTCATATCCACTACACTCCTTTATAATTTAGAAAATAAATATTATTTAATCTATTTTTTATTTTTGGATAAAATAATCATTATAATAAGTATAGTAGTCTTATTGATATTAATTGTCAATTAATATTTTTTATTATTGAAAGTCATTATCAAATATGTTATCATATATGCAAGTGATAATAATTATCAATTCAGGAGGTAAATATGAAAATTTGTGATAGAAATTGTTGTGAAAATAAAATAAATTCATCTTATATAAAATGGTTAATTGAAATTTTAGGTCCAGTAATTCTTGGTTCTAAACCTGCTGAAATTTTAAACTTGTCATGCAAAGACAATAATAAAGAGACTAAATTAAATGATATAAAATCATTCTTTAGTAATTGTACTAGATTATCTTATGAAATAATTAATATCCAGGATGGTGGAGTTCGTATAGTCTTTATTAATAAAGACTCATTGTCTAAAGTATTAAGTAATAAAAAATGTTTAAACTTTTTAAAATTTGTAGGATATCCATCTAACTATGATTTAGATAAATATATAAATGTATTAATAGATAAACTTAATACTAAAGATTTCCCTCATGAAATAGGTATATTCTTAGGATATCCACTAAAGGACGTTGTAGGATTTATGGGATATGGCAAATATAAATTCTGTAAAACTAGATATTGGAGAGTTTATGGAGATGAATCTATTTCAGACAATGTTTATAATCAATTTATAAGTGATAGAGCTAAAATAAAATCATTATTAGAAAATAATTCACTAAGTGAACTAAAAAAAGTAATATAAAAAGGAGCAGATGCTCCTTTTTTATTTATAATATATTTTATAAAATTATATTGTTATTTTTAATTTCTTCTAATTATTTTACTAAGCTTATTTTTTAATTAAATTATTTTCATTTAATATAGTTTATTTTTCAAATAAATATAAGTAATCTTTATACCCTGCCTCTTCCATTTCATCCTTAGGTATAAATTTAAGTGATGCCGAGTTTATACAGTATCTAAGGCCACCAAATTCTTTTGGTCCATCATTAAATACATGACCTAAATGAGAATTAGCTTTGCTACTTCTTACCTCTGTTCTAAACATACCATGTGTAAAATCACTTTTTTCCATTATACTAGTTTCTTTTACTGGCTTTGTAAAACTTGGCCATCCACAACCTGAATCAAATTTATCTTTAGATGAGAATAGTACTTCACCACTTACTATATCAACATATATTCCTTCTTCCTTATTGTCATAATATTCATTTTTAAAGGCTGGTTCTGTTTTATCATTCTGTGTTACTTCAAATTGTATAGGAGTAAGTTTTTCTTTTAATAATTCTCTATTTAAATTATTTCTATCCCAGCTTTCCTTTTTGAAGAAATATCTACCTGAACCAACATAATAGCTGTAATAGTGATTAGGATTTTTCTTATAGTAGTCTTGATGATAATTTTCTGCTTCATAAAATACTGTAGCTTCACGTATTTCAGTTGCTATCGGAAGTTTAAACATTCCACTTTCTTGTAATTCTTTTTTAGATTTTTCGGCTAATTCCTTTTGTTTTTCATCATGATAAAATATTACAGTTTTATATTTATGTCCTCTATCATTAAATTGACCTCCACTATCTGTTGGGTCTATTTGCCTCCAATATATATTTAAAAGTTCTTCATAGTTTATTAATTTATCATCATAGGTTATTTGTATTGCTTCTATATGTCCTGTTGTATCACTACAAACTTCTTCATATGTAGGATTTTCTGTGTGACCTCCTGTATATCCTGATACTACTTTTTTTACTCCTTCGTATTGGTCAAATGGCTTTACCATACACCAAAAGCATCCACCTGCAAATGTTGCTAATTTATCCACTTTAATACCTCCTTACTTATAACATTTTAATTTATATATTATTTATTCCCTATTTTACTATACTTAACCTATTATATAGGCAGTTTATGGTATAATATATTAATAAATTATAACAAAGGATGGTATTAATATGTCTAACAAAAGTAAAAAAGGATTTTTAGCTAGCTTACTTGCAGGTGCATTAGCTTTAGTTGGTTGTTCATCTAATGCTCCAGTTTCTGATGAAGTTAGAACTCCTCCTAAAGAACTTCCTATAGCTACTATAGTTGTTAAAGATTTTGGAACTATTGAGGCTGAATTATATCCTCATATAGCTCCAAATACTGTTAACAATTTTATATCTTTAGCTAATAGTGGGTTTTATGATGGATTAACTTTCCACAGAATTATAAAAGACTTTATGATACAAGGTGGAGACCCAGAGGGAACTGGTATGGGTGGTCCTGGATATAGTATATATGGTGAGTTTACTAAGAATAAATTTAAAAATGACTTAGCTCACACTGAAGGTGTACTATCTATGGCTAGAAGTCAAAATAAAAATAGTGCAGGTAGCCAATTCTTTATAGTTACTAAAGATGCATCTCATTTAGATGGTCAATATGCCTCATTTGGTAAAGTTATAAAAGGTATGGATATTGTTCATAAAATAGAAAATGTACAAACTGATTCTAGTGATAAACCTATTAATGATGTTATTATTGAATCTATAAAAGTTGATACTAAAGGTGTTGATTACAAAGAACCTGAAAAAATGTAGTTACATAAAAAATAAGGTGTCGTATTTTCAACACCTTATTTTTTATTATTTAAATAAATCATATATTAATGTATTAAAAAATGTTGATTCACTATATCCTAATTGCTCATTAATAGTATTCATTCTAAAATTAATAAATAAATCTTTATAACTAAATTCTTCAGTTTTTGTATTATTTGAAAAAACAACTGATTCATCATAAAATGTAGCATATATTATATGATTTGTATGTCGTACATATGAACTATTAGATATAGATTTAAATCCATGTCTTCCTAAGGTAAATGCTAGTTGTCTTCTAAACTTATTAATGTCAGCATCACTTATGTTATCGGTTAAATAATATTTATCATCCATTAATATCACCCCCCTATTATACCTTATAAGATATAACTATTATATAAATATCTGTATTTGACTATCAAAGCAATTTGTGTTTACTCTATGCATTTTATTATTATTGATTTATTATATTAACCCTCTTAACCATTCCTTAGTAGACTCTTTAGAAAATGATGCATTTACACTATTTAAATATATATCCTTATATTCTTCTTTGCTCATATTATATTTATTAAATATAATTTCTATCTCATTACTTAAGTCTATATTAGACACTGTTCTATTATCAGTGTTTATACTAACATTTATTCCGTCTTTATAGAAATCATAGAATGGATAATCACTAAAACTTTCAATTGCTTTAGTCTGAGTATTACTTGTAGGGCACATTTCAAGCATAACACCAGTTTCTTTAACTAAATCATAAGCTTCTTTCATATCTTTTATTCTAACTCCATGACCTATTCTTTGTGCCTTAAGTATATTTATACAATCTATAACATTTTGACCACTCGCAGCTTCTCCTGCATGTATAGTTATATTGTATCCATAATCTCTTGCTAACTTTATTGCTCTTTTATATTTATTAGCAAATCCTTCTTCTTCAGGTCCTGCTAAGTCTATTGCTACTACTCCTTTGTTTAAAAATTCTTTACCTTCTTCAATTACTAATATTGCATCTTCTTCACTCATCATCTTCATGCAACAAAGTATAATATTTCCTTTTATATCGTAAACTTTTTCTGCTTCATTAACACCATCTATAGTACTTTGTATAACTTCTTTAACAGTTAATCCACCATTTAAATGAAGTAATGGTGCAAATCTAACTTCTATATACTTAACATTTTCTTTTTGTGCATCTTCTAAAAGTTCAAATGTAATTCTTTTTATATTTTCACTACTTTGCATTACTTTATTTGGTAAATCAAAACGTTTTAGATATTCATTTAAAGATTTACAATCCTTAGGAACTTGAACCATTTTTTGAACATCACATTTTTTATATGAATCTAATTTTATATTTTCTTTTTTAGCTATATCTATAATTGTATCTACTCTAACACTTCCATCTAAATGACAGTGTAATTCTATTTTGGGTAAATTTTTTATCATTGTAATACCCCCTATTTTATTTATAGTTATATTTTATTTTGTTTTGTAAAAAAAATTCCTTATCATAAAAAAATAGCAAATTAACAATTGTATTTTTGATTTCATATATATAAATTAAAATCTAATTAAAGAGGTTACTATTATGGATAATATATTTGGATATAAGATTTCTGATTCTGAATATTCCCAAATGAAAATCATAGAAACACCTAAGTTTATACTTAGACCTGTCATTTTTAGTGATGCTAAAGATTTATTCGAATATCTTAGTCAAGAAAAGGTAGTTAGATATCTTCCATTTAAAGCACATAAGAATATTTATCAAACTAAAAGTTTTATAAACTCTTTTTTTATTGATAACTATAAAAAAGGCAAGGTAGGAAATTATGCTATTTACTATAAAGCAGATAGAAAGGTTATTGGAAATGTAGGACTTAATAATGTTAGTACTAGAGCTAGTGAGGCTGAAATAGGTATTTGTATTAATCCAAAATATTGGGGACACAATTTTGCTACTGAATTAACTATAATAAGTCTTATAACTGGTTTTGAAATTTTACAATTAAACAAGCTAATTGCACTTACTTATACTAAAAATAAATACACACCTAAATCTTTAGAAAGTTTAGGCTTTAAATATATCAAAACTTATAAACCTAGTTCAAATTCTGATATATCTCATAGATTTGAGTTAACAAGAAGTAAATATTTAGAATTAAAAGTAGATTATTTACCTAATTTATTAAAAGAATTTAAATATAATTACTAATAATAAAACTTTATATAAAAATAAAATAGGCTATTTAAATATATTAAAACTAGCCTATTTTTATTTATATATAATAATCAACTCATCTATTTAATTTATACTTCTATTAATTCATACTCTTTATTACCTAATCCTAACTTAACAGCATGATCTATACATACTTCCCAGTTAGTTTCTGGATGAGTATTTATAAAATGGTCATGTGTATGGTGTTCTTTTTCACCTAAATAACTATCTCTTATAACAACTTGTTTATTAGCTGCATCAACGCAAGCCATATCAAGAGCAACTGGATCAAATGATGCAAACATACCTACATCAGGAATAATTGCAGCATCATTTTCTGCATGACAGTCACAATATGGAGATACATTAACTACAAAGCTTATATGAAAATGCTCCCTTCCATCAATAACAGCCTTTGAATATTCAGCTATTTTCTTATTTAATATATCATTTGCAGAATATTCAGGGTTTGCTATTGAATCAAAGTTACAAGTTCCTATACATCTTCCACATCCAACGCACTTATCATGGTCTATGTTTGCTTTTTTATCTTCATTAAAGCTAATAGCACTATGTGCACACATCTTCTTACAGGCACTACAAGATATACATCTCTCTTCGTTTACAACTGGCTTTCCACTACAGTGCATTTCCATCTTCCCTGCACGAGAACCACATCCCATACCTATATTTTTTAATGCTCCTCCAAATCCAGTTGATTCATGCCCTTTAAAATGGTTCATACTTATAAATATATCTGCATCCATTATAGCTTGCCCAATCTTAGCTTCTTTTACGTATTCTCCACCTTCAACTGGTACAATTGCTTCATCTGTACCTTTAAGCCCATCTGCTATTATAACATGACATCCTGTAGCAAAAGGATTATATCCATTTTCATAAGCTGCATCCATATGCTCTATTGCATTTTTTCTTCTTCCTACATAAAGAGTATTACAATCTGTTAAAAATGGCTTTCCACCTTTAGATTTTATTAAATCTACTATTACTTTTGAGTAATTTGGCCTTAAATAAGCCAAATTCCCTGGCTCACCAAAGTGAATTTTTATTGCTACAAATTTTTCCTTGAAATCAATATTTTCTATACCTGCTTTTTTAACTAACCTCTCTAGTTTTTGTAATAATGTCATATTAGGATTAGTTCTTAAATTACTAAAATAAACCTTTGAATTTTGCATCTTCCCTATACCCCTTTCTATTTGTATACTATTATTATAGTTTAATTATAAAATTAATAAAAGTAGTAACGATTATAATTAATAAATGTATACAAAGAAGATATTTTTTACTAAAATATAAATATTAATAATGTGTAGGAGGTATATGGTGAATAAAGTAGGTTTAATTTTAGAGGGCGGCGGTATGAGAGGAATCTATACTGCTGGTGTTTTAGATTTTTTTATAGATAAAAACATTGAAGTTGATTTAGTAGTAGGAGTTTCTGCAGGTGGATGTCATGCCGCATCTTATCTTTCAAAACAATATAAAAGAGCCTACCACACTAATATTGATTATGTAAATGATAAAGAGTATCTTAGCTTTAGAAATTTAATAAAAACTGGTTCTATATTTGGAATGGATTTAATGTTTAATAAAATACCTAATGAATTATACTTATATGATTATGATACATTTAACAAATCGAAATCAAAATTTACAGTTGTAACTACAAACTGTGAAACAGGGCAAGCAGAATACTTTACATTAACTGACATGAAAAAAGATATAATGTATCTTCAAGCCTCTTGTTCTATTCCTATGTTTGCAAATATAGTAAAAGTTGATGGATATAAATTAGTTGATGGAGGGGTATCTGATTCTATACCTATTGAGTATGCATTAAGTGAAGGATGTAAAAAGAATATAGTTATACTTACTAGAGATAAAACTTATAAAAAAAGTAAAGTAAAGTTTTCTTATTTTGTAAAAAGAAAATATAAAAAATACCCTAAACTAGTTAAGGCTATAGAAAATAGACATTTAAATTACAATAAAAGTTTAGATTTAGTAAAATCTCTAGAAGAAAAAGGTGATGCTTTTATCATTAGACCTAAATTTCCTGTTAAAGTTAGCCAAATCGAAAAAGATGTAGACAAGCTTACTAAGTTATACAATGATGGGTATAACGATGCTAAAGAATCATATGAAAAAATTATGGAGTTTATAAATAAGTAAAAGCTTATTTCAATTGAAATAAGCTTTTTATATTTTACTATTATATTAAAAGTGTAAGTGTTCCAACTACCATTATAATAAGACCTATAAATGATTTTTTATTTAATTTTTCTTTTAAGAATATATATGAAAATGCAACTGTAACTAATATACTTAACTTATCTATAGGTACTACAATACTTGCTTCTCCATCTTGAAGTGCTCTATAATAACATAGCCAAGAAAGTCCTGTAGTTATACCTGATAAGCATATAAATATCCAGCTTTTTTTATCTATTTCCTTTATATCACCTTGTTTCTTAGTCATAAATACAACTATCCACGCCATAAGAAGCACAACTATGGTACGAATTGCAGTGCCTAGATTTGATTCAACTCCTACTATACCTATTTTCCCAAGAATAGATGTTAAACTTGCAAATACTGCTGATAATATAGCGTAAAACATCCATTTATTATTATGTATATGTATTTCATTATCTTCTTTTTTCATAATCATCATGTATGTACCAACAGCTATAAATATCATTCCAATTACTTTTGTAACATTAATATTTTCACCTAATATTATAAATGCAAGTATCATTGTCAAAACTGTACTTGACTTATCTATAGGTGTTACCTTATTTACATCCCCAAGTTGAAGGGCTTTAAAGTAACATAACCAAGATGCTCCTGTTGCTAATCCTGATAATATTAAAAATATTAGAGTTTTACTACTTATATATGATATCTCATTAAATGAACCAACTATAAAAACCATCATCCATGAAAATACTAATATAACAATAGTACGTATTGCAGTGGCTAAATTTGAATCTACATTATTTATTCCAATTTTAGCTAGTATTGATGTTACACCTGCAAATAATGCAGCACCAAAAGCAAATAATATCCACATAAACTTCATCCCCTATTTTATATATTTGTACTATTAATGTTCTTAATACTAAGTTTTTCAATTATCCCATATATATTAATATAATTCAATACTTTAAAATAATATAATTTTAAGTTACTCTATATTAATTTATCAAAACTTGTAAATATTGATTATTTTTTTATTTTTAAAGCTACATAATTTGTTAAGTATTTTACTTTTTCGTGGTTATTATATTAATATATATTTTTTATTTAATGATAAATGAGCTTAATAGTGTTATATTTAAAATAGGAAGATTTTAGGAGGAATAATATGAATTTTATAACAAAATATGAATTAGAAAAAAAAGATATTGTATCTAAATTTGAACTTAATAATGGAAATTTAACATTACCTGAAGATTGTGAGTATAAATCTACATGCGATGTGGGAGATATAGTAGTCTCAAAAAACAATATAAATATGGTTGGAGTTGTATCTTTTATTGAAGATAATCAAGTTAATATAAATTGGAATAATAATAACGAAACTACAGAAGATATGTCTAGCTTAATTATACTACCACCTACAGTAGGATTAAACTTATTAAAAGATAGTAACTTAATAAATTTATGGGAAGAATTATCAAATGGTAAAAATGATAGTTTTGATTTAAAATGTATATACTTAGATGATAAAGTTATAAATGAAGTACCTTTTATAAAGGCATTTAAAAATACAAGTACTTTGGTTGATAAAAGATTCAAAAGAAACTTTACTCTTTATAGAAAATTTGGAAATACTCAAATTTATAGAACTAATTTATATACGATAAATAATGGAGAAATAAAATTTGATACAAGTAGATTTATTTATTATTTATTAGAAAATAATGTTGTTTATTACTTAGGTATGGATTTAAATGAAAAAGATTTAATTACTTATTTATTTAATAGATAAGATAAATTAACTTAGAATTATAAATAATTTTATGTATATAATAAATTTTATAATAAAAAAGATATCAGTAATTTTGTGATATCTTTTTATTTTAGTTTATTTATGCTAATTTCCATACTCCAGTTTTAGGGCTTATAAATTTATCACTATTTTTAAGTATAGTTTGAACTTCGAAGCTTGAATTAACTAATCCTTTATGTATTAAAACCTTAGCTATTTTACCATATCTCATTTCTTCTTTTTCTTTTAATAATTCAACTATATTTTCTTCTATTTTACATATTTCTTCTTCAGTATATTTCATTTATTTTCTCCTTTTTAATAGTCTTATTAATATTTAATTTATATTATACTTTATTTATAGCTTTTGGTCAGTTTCATTTGAGATTTTTAAGTGAGCATTTATTTTCCTATTTTTATTATGTAATATTAATTTAATTATAATTTATTTATAAATTTTTATATTTCACAATTATAATTATAAAATATATATTTATTTTTATATAAAATTTATTTCATATATATTTTTTATATGATGTATCATTTATGGCTTAAATCTAATATATATATAATATTGTATAAATATTTTATACTTAACTAAATACAAAGTATTATTCAAAATTTTACAATATATTATTTTAGTTGAAATGGAGGGAGTTTATGACTAAAGACATGACTAGTGGAAATCCTATAAAGTTGATTTTATTATTTTCTATACCACTACTTATCGGTAATATATTTCAACAACTTTATAGTATGGTGGACACTATAATAGTAGGAAGATTTCTTGGAGTGCAGTCACTTGCAGCTGTTGGTTCAACTGGTTCTATGTCATTTTTAATAATTGGATTTATATCCGGACTTTCTTCTGGATTTTCTGTATTAATTTCTCAAAGATTTGGTGCAAATGATTATGAAGGACTAAAAGAAGCTGTAGCTAGTTCAATTATTTTATCAATTATAATGGCTATTATAATAACTCTCATAAGTGTATTTACTGCTAAACCATTACTACATTTAATGAATTCCCCAAGCGATATAATAGATAATGCATATTACTATATAGTTATAATATATGCTGGTTCATCTGCTACATTTTTCTACAATATGGTATCAAGTATATTAAGATCTCTTGGAGATAGTAAAACTCCACTATATTTTTTAATAATTGCGTCTATATTAAATATAGTACTCGACTTAGTATTTATTATTAATTTTAAGATGGGCGTTGCTGGTGCTGCCTATGCTACTATATTTTCTCAAGGAGTGTCTGGTTTTTTATGTTTGATATATACTTCTAAAAAATTTCCAATTCTTAAGTTAAATAAAAATCATTTCAAATCTTGCACTAAATATTTTAAAGAACATTTAAGAATAGGTATACCTATGGCTTTACAGTTTTCAATAACTGCTATTGGTATAATAATACTTCAATCTGCAATAAACTCTTTTGGTTCTAGTGTTGTTGCTGCTCATACAGCTGCATCTAAAGTAGAACAACTTGTAATGCAACCTAGTATCACATTTGGGTTAACTATGGCAACATATTGTGCTCAAAATCTTGGTGCTGGAAATATTGAACGTATTAGAGAAGGTGTAAAAAAATGCACTATAATTAATATATCTATAGGTATTATTTC
>JAEIGA010014263.1_pt1 | contig 12097 bp, 6 predicted proteins | sample 9270691 | NCBI WGS metagenome assembly JAEIGA01 (sample SAMN17057246, study PRJNA624740) | gut metagenome | biome: biome; isolation source: fecal sample | host: Bos grunniens | place: China: Xizang | collected 2019
CCAGAAGGAATCTCTCCCGAGTTCGGCTTGGCGTTGGGATCTGGAACAATCATTCCCATCCGATCCTGAGTGCAGCCGCATACCGCTGCAAGGAAAACCAGCAGCGGCAGCAGCAAAATAAACCTGAATCTACTTTTCATGGTAAAGAATTATTATTCAGCAGCTTCTACGACGCAACGCACGCTACCACCACGAGATCGATACTGGCCAGCACGCTTGAAGCTGCCGGTTTCAGCGTCACCATACATACCATAACCGTTCACGGTGCCACTATCCCAACGTCCAGACCATACAAGAGTACGGATTCCTGCCTTCTTCTGACCTTCTCCTCCTTCATCCATATAACCAGCAAGAGGGAATCTCAAAGTACCAAGAGTATAGCAGCAGTTATCAGAATCAACTGCAAAATAATCTCGGCCAACCAATTCGCCATCCCAGAAACCACATGATTTATTACGCTCAGGAAGCATGTAGCCAACCGGACATGGGTCATAAACACTCTTTACTGTTTCTCCCCACAGCTTGCCAACTTCGTCGGTTATCTCTGGCAACCAGTCTTTGCTACTATCATCCTTAATCACATAAACGGTAGGATTCTTGATTGCTTCCTCAACTGTCATTGGACGTACCTTGGTGGTCATTTCTGTACCAGCCACAGTAATGGCACCTGTACCGTTTACCACACCAAGACCTGGGAACGGATCTTTGCGACCCCACTCATAGAGAAGACCGAATGACTCTACTGTTTCAGCAGCATCAAGAGCTGCAGGAGTATCTACAAGAGCTCCAAGATTTCTGCTCATTGCCGCCTTGGTAGAATAATTCTGCTCAACAGCCTCGGTGATAGGAGTGGCAGGAATCCAGATATGCCAGCTCCAGAGAACCTCGTCATTTGCATCAAGGGCAGCGATGAGGGCATTACCTGGCTTAAGTGTTGAAGGAGTAGAGAAAGTGATGAAGTCGTCTGCACAGCCAACAGAAGCAATAACGCTGTTAGCAGTCACAGTCTCCTGATTATTCCATGTTTCCCAAAGGAGAGCAGCCTTAGCAACTGCACCTACACTTTCCTCTGTGTTACCCTTTACGAGCGGGAACTTATATTCGCCAGCCTCGGTCACGAGGTAGCAGTTGGCTGTTCCCTTCTTGCCAAGGTTCTTAGGGCCGTCCTCAACTGCCGAATTGATGACGATGTTCACGAAAGAAGTAAGACCTACCTTAGAATCGGCATATGCAAGGAGAACTGCACTCTCAGTAAGTTTGAGAGGAGTGATGACGATGTTTGCGTCATCAACCTCTACCTTGAAAGCCTTAGGATTGTAACCCGATACGCCAACCACTGTTCCTTCAGTCTTTGCAGACACGGTGTACGGGATGGTAATAGGATCCATAGTCTCATACTCGAACTCTGTAGTAGCAATGTTCAGCTTGAATGCTTCAGCGAACGGAACGTTCACTGTAGTGCCGTCTGACAAAGTCAAGACAACAGCCTCGTCGGTAACCGCAAGGTCAGTGAAGATACCATCCTGGAGAGTAGCACCGCCGGTAGCATCTTCGGACACAACTAGTCCGAGGTTGGTTTTCTTGCCATTGACTTCTACCCAAAGGTTACCATCTTCATCGATGGAGAAGACAGGAGTCTGGTACACAGGTACCTCTTCATCGTCCACCTTGACAGCAATACCGTCCACTGCCCATACCAGCTGGCCAGCACCGTTGCGTATCACTGACAACACAGGGCCCTCAGTCGGATCAACAGGAACAATATTGAAATGTACGATATTACCGTCAGTATAAGTAACTGTGATACCGGTAGTACGGCCTGTATCAGGATCCTTGTACTCTTCCACCTTGCGAACGAACTTGCCGTCACCGATGGCAGACTGCAGGGCAGAAATATCGCCTTCCAGCTTGCTGATTCGAACGTCCAATCCATTGATCAGATCTCTAAGGCCTGTATCGTCATATTCCATGGTGCAGCCCACTGTCAGGAGGGCCAGCACAACGAGAGTAAAAAACTTTTTCATATGGTTTTATATTAGTTATTAGTTTCAAATTATTCTACAGTACAGCGTACTGATCCCAGACGGGCTTTCGGTGCGGAACCGAATTTAAAGGTACCCTTGTCGTAGCGTAGGTCAGCGCAAGGTCCCTTGGCATCGTCGGATGACTGAGAAGTCCAGTACAGGGTACGTGTACCCACCTTCGCGAGGGCGTCCACGCCGTAGTCGTCTCGGTAACCGGCGATCGGGAAGACAGATACCTCTGGAGAACCCAGCTTGAGCCATCCGGCTGCACTGTCAATGCCCCATCCTGCCTGTGCTGTCAGGTCGCTTGACCAGAACGGATTGGCAGTGATCTTCTTCGGCACTCGGTAACCCGGAGGACATGGATCATAGATGGTCTTTTCGGCATCTGCCCAGAACTCGTTGTTCGGAATCAGGCACCAATCTCCATTGTTGATATGACCAAGCAGACGCGGATCAGCGATAGATTCCTCAAGGGTAATCTGACCTTCTGCCAAGGTCTCAGGAACGCCGTAGTAAGTTGCAGGGGCTTCGCCATTGAATTCAGCTGCTGCAGTGAACGGATCCTTGCGACCCCACTGGTACATCATACCGTATGAAGTCGGATCTACCGGATCGCTGCCTGCAACAGTTGCCACGAGGGCGCCCAGGTTACGGTCCATCATATCCACACCCATGATGCCGCCGAAGTTTGCGGTCACGATATCAGTCTCTGGAACCCAGATATGCCAGCTCCAGAGGACCTTGCCGTTCGCGTCCTTAGCTACGACCATCGCGTTGCCGGACTTCAGAGTCTCCGGAGTACGGATGATGATGAAGTCTTCAGCGAAGGATGCAGATGCAAGCACGCTGTTCGGAGTAACCTCTGATGCGTCGTTCCAGGTCTCCCAGTAAATCTCGGCAGACTCGATATCAGGGATATAGTTAGTCGGCTCGTTTCCATACACTGACTTGAACTTGTAGCTGCCAGCTTCCTTGATGATGTAGCAGTTCGCGTTGCCGTCTGCATCCAAGTCCTTGACATCGCTTGAGAACGGATTGTCGTAATGCTGGATATCTGCAGTGATGTCACCGATATTCACGATACCGCCGCGTGTAATTTCAACAGGATCAGTGTATTTGAATATCTTGGTATAGTCATCACCTTCTTTGAACTTCACGGTGAAACCGGCTGGGAAAGTGGTACCTTCAGGCAGGAAGACCAAGAGTTCTGAACCGTTGATGGTTCCATCCATCTGGATAACAGGGTCACCTACATACTGTTTGTAGTTCTGCTCCTTGTCGGTGATCTTCACCTGGAGGAACTCGTATCCCATCGCATCCTTCTTAGGCGTAGATATGGTATATCCGTCGTAGTTTCCGTCCACGGACATAGTCAAAATGCCGCAGATGTTCTGGAACTGGAAGGTATCTCCACTGTTGCATGCCGCCATGATCTGTGCGTTGGAGGTCGTGAACTGACTGTAGAAGAAGCAATGCTTGAGGTTGTTCACCAGCGACGCCGGATAAGAGGCGTACAGGGTGCTTGAGCAGTCTTCTCGCTCGTATGGATAAAGTCCGCTTACCTCGACTGTCGCAGTCTTGCCGTCGGCAGAAATATCGCTGGCTGCAAGAGTGACTGTCACCTGGTTCTTGGCATATTCGCCATGGACGACGATCTGGTCGCCAGCCACCCAGGCTTTCTTCAGTACTTCGGGCGCCTCCTCACCCTCCCCGAGAGTGAATTCAGGGAGGACGAAAGTGAGCGTACGGGTCTCAGGTTCAACTTCAGGCACCTCGAGAACCGGACCTTCCGGATCGACAGGGTTCTCGTTGCATGCGAAAAGCGGGAGAATGACTGCGCAAAGAATCGCTATATTGTAAATCTTTTTCATAATCTCATTCATTTAAAGGTCCTTTGTCTAGTCTTCCCAGTTCATCGGAGGTGTGTATTCGTACCACTCCAGAACAGCAGAACCGGAGTTCTCGTTATCCACACCGACGTAAATATTGATATTAGTTCCCCAAGTGATTGAACGGAGCAGCGACTCTGATGTGTCGAAGCTGTTTGTCTCCACACCATTTACCAGATAAGTGACGTGGCAATAACCTGCACCGCTAGGGTCGAACTTGAAGGTAATTTCCATAGGCTGAGTGAAATCTACGTCAGTATAGGCCTCTATAGTAGGCTTATTGCCGTCTCCTGCAGCGTTCACATCATAACCGATCTTGCCGTCAGCAGGACGGATGTCGGCCTTGAGTTCGGCACCCTCGTCAAAGCATAACCAGTGGCGCACACGAACTCCTGTCTCTGATGCCGGATTCTGTGTGATGGCGCTCCAGTGGAAGGTATAGTTACCGAACGGCATACTGCTGTTGTGCAGGCGGGACTTGGCAGTAAAGAGAGTACCTCCAAGATCCTTACTGTAAGTCGGCGCATTGGTCCAGTCTGAACTCCAGTTACCGAGTTCATCGTTGTTGAACGGTACGCGGACAGGGGTAATCTTGTAGGCCTGCTTCACCTTGATCTCCTTTGTAGCGGCATAGTCGCCTTCGTTAGTCACCACATTCTTGAGGATGATGACAGCGCTGCGGAGGCCTTCCGTATCATTCTGGGTGAAGGAGAGCTGGATCTTGCCGTCGCCTTCGCCGGATGGTGTGAGGATCTCAAACCAGTCGTCAGATTCAGATTCCTTTGTAACGACCCAGTTAGCATTGGACTGAACATCCAGTTCAGCGGAAAGCTGGTCATAGCCGGCGCGGATCTCTGTCGAGAGCGGAACAAGCTGAACACCGTCCTGAGTGAACTTGATGAGAGCCATAGCAACATCGTGGCGGTCGAACACTGTCACTTCAGCATAACGAAGCTCTGAGGTATTCTCGGCAGCGCTCACTGTAGCAATGCCAGTGCCGTTTCCGGTAGCACCCTCGGTGACAGTCACCCACTCACCGTCGGTGACGCGGACACTCCAGTCCTGGTTGGAATCGATGTGGATGAAGTGCTCACCACCTTGCTTGGTCACATCCTGGTCAAGGTCTTCCTCAGAGACGGTCAGGAAAGCGCTGCCCTTCTGGCGGACGGTGATTTCCTTACCCACCCAGTAGTCGCTCTTGATGGTGATCTTGTCTTCCCTGTCATCCAGGTCAATATTGTCGTAGTACTGCACGCGGACGGTTGTAGCTTCTGCCTTTCCCGTATGTACGAGAGTAGGATCAGAGGCCTCGCCCTCCTCCTCGCTGATGATACACCAGTCCGGATGCTCGCTCGTAATGGTCCAAGGGTCGGTAGATACCACCATGATGGTGAAGGCCTTGGCTCCGTACGCAGGCAGGTCGTAGCTGTCCTCCGCGCGGTAGCGCAAGTCCACGATCTTCATGGGCTCTTCTACCTTCTCCTGGCAGCCGCCGAGCCCTGAAATCAGGGCCACGGCTGCACAGATTGTCAATAAATATCTTTTCATAAGAATTTACAATTATTCAGAGATTGGAGTAATTGTGCAAGACTTGAGTATATAATAAGAGCCGTCGTCGACTGCATCATAGAATCCGAAGAACCACTCTCCCATATCAGGATTTGCCTCACTAAATGGACAACCAATATCAAGTCTGAAGACCTCCTCATCATTCATTCCGAATACAAATGTCTCAGGTATGAATGCAAACTGATATGACTCCATTGCATTCATCTGATCGACTGTAAGAGTGTTTGAGCTATTATAATACTCACTGGCACCAGTAACCACCTTGTCACGAAGTCTCATCTTACCCTGTGACATCCAGTTACCAAAGTCTGCTCTTTCCATTGTGAAAAACCAAAACTGACCTTTCTCTCCCCAATGCATCTCCTCTACAACGATATTGGCAGAGAAGTGTGTAAGACGGTCTTTAATATATACCTTTCCTTTCTCTGTTCCAGATACCTTTACAGAACCATCCTCAAGAAGTTCGCATGATCCGCTAAGCTCAAAATTCACATCCTGAGAGATCTCGACGCTGGCAGTAGCGGTACCGCTGACGATGCTGACCTGACCTTTGCGCGGAGCGAAAGAACTGTTGAAGCCAGCTACAACCTTGAAGTGGGAGTCATCTACCTTCTCTACTGTAAAGCCTGGAACATCGGTCTGAGGCTCCCAGCTCTTGGTAGTGTTGACCTCGATGATAAGCTCGCCGCCCAAACGATTGATAGTAGGATCAGCAGGGGCGATAATCTCGAAGGCGGCACCGGACTGGAAGATCTCGAACTCGTGGGACTGTCCACCTGCGGTCACAGTAATCACTGCACTACGGGCAACATCGTCGTTCGGAGCGGCAGTGACATTTACCACTGTAACGCTGTTGCTGCCTTCTCCATATTCCTTATCGAAAGAAACCCAGTCCTTGTCTGCGCTCACTGTCCATGGAAGGTCAGTGCGGAGCTTCAGCTGCTGAGTTGCTCCTGAGCCAGGGAATGTACCGGTAATCTCTGTGAGGTCGAAAGTACCCTTCTGTGTAACGTCAAAGGACTCCTCGTCATCGCCGGCAACTACAGTCACAGTTGCAACGCGCTCGAGTACGTCACTAGGCTCGGCAGTAGCGATAATTGTGATGGTCTTGCCGTCAGGATCAGGCTGACCGTTCTCACGATTGAAAGAGAGCCATGAAACGTCTGTACGGACTTCCCAATCCACGTTTGTATTGATGGTGAATGAAAGAGGACCTCCTGTAGCTACAAAGTCCTTAGCGACCGGTGTCACGAACAACTTGCCCTTGCGGCTTTGGTTGATGGTGATGGTGTAATAACTGTTGATGCGTTCGCCTTTTACGGTCAGTGTTGCGGTACGGTCTTCTCCGCTTTCATTGTCAGCCACGCTCACGACAACGTCGGAGATAAGGCTGGAAGATGAGCTGGACGATGGCGTAACGGTGCACCATTCAGCGCCGCTGGAACGTGTGATGGTCCACGGAGTATTGGAGCTCACGTTGAAAGTTACGTTGTCCGCATTCGTTGAAGGGAACGAATAGCTGTCCACGGCGTCACAGACCAGGCGCAGGTTCGCATATTCCTGCTCTGGGGTAATCTGCGTGTCGATATCGAACTGCTGGCAGGCAGCCGCAGTCAGGAAGATGGACAGGCTTGCAATGATTTTAGTTAGTGTTTTCATATATCAATTGTTATTATCCAAAGTTGACGACTGCTACCAGCCGGTGTTCTGAGGGTTGAGGTTAGGATTACAGAAGAGTTCGCTCTGCGGAATCGGGAACAAGTTCTGACGTGCGGACCATGTACGGGTCTCGACTGTCATACGCTTGTAGTCACTCTTACCGCCGCTGCGCGTGATCTCCACACCGTCGATCTGTCCTTGTGTCGCCTGACCGATGTCCCAACGGCGCACATCCCAGAAGCGATGGTCTTCGAACGCGAACTCAACGCGCCACTCGCGACGCACAGCCTCACGGAAGTCACTCTGTGTAGTGGCAGTCACATTCGGCATACCGGCGTTTGCGCGAACCATGTTCAGGGCATCAAGGGCGCTGATAGAGAATTCTCCTGTTGCTGTAGGATCTCCCAGATACTCATTCAGGGCCTCCGCATAGGTCAGGAGAGCCTCCGCATAGCGGTAGACAATCCACTGGTGCTTGTTAGTCACAGTGTTCTCCGGAGTGAAGCTGGTGGTTTCCTGGATGTAACGGCGGAGATAGTAGCCGGTTGGGGAACCTAAGTCATTGCGGGTTGCCGAGTAGTCCTTGCCGCCTACGAAAGTCTCGATTGTGGATCCCTTGAACGACATTCCGTCTGCGAGGATTGCACGCGCAAAACGCGGATCGCGGCCCTCATAAGGCTTGGTCACGTCGAATTCAGGGTCTGAAGTCTCCCAACCGTTTGAACCGAGTGTGATGTCATAGCCGTTCGCTGTCTGGAACGCATCCACGAGGTTCTGGGTAGGATAGCTTCCGGAAATGTAGGTACGCTGTCCCTCAGTGAAACGAACCGGGAAGTTATACAGCTCGAAGCTGCTGCTTTCTGAACGCATGATCGCGAAGATCACTTCCTGCGAAGTATAGTTGTTGGCCTTCTCATCAGGATCCAACTGGTAGATCTGCAGGTCCATGATTTCCTTCGCAGCAGCGGCTGCCTTCTGCCACTTTGACTTGTCGCCCGAAGGGTTGTGCAGAGGGCTTGCAGCATAAAGGAGAGCCTTGGTCTTCACAGCCAGGGCAAAACCTCTGGTGACGCGGCCGGTCTCATCATCAAGCAAACCTACATAGGTGTCAGGCAGGTTCTTGGCCGACTCGTCGCACTCGCTCACGATGAAGCTGATAACATCATCGAAAGGAGTCTTACCTATCACGTTTGCTTCCTCAGCGGTCAGCATAGTAAGCGGCATCGGAATGTCGCCGTATCTACGTGCCAGTTCGAAGAAATAATATGCACGCAGTACCTTTGCCTGATACGGATAGTACTTGAGGTGCTCCAGCCAACGCTGGTACTTGGTATCGTACTGGTACATCGACAGGTCCACGGTCTGGATGGACTCCAGGAACTCGTTGGCTGAGCGGATTCCGCTATACATCGTGCTCCACTTGTCGTCCACCGTGTTCAGGGCACTCCAGGTACCGTTGGTGAAACGCTGCACGCTTGCATCAGGATCACCGTATTCGGCGTCGTCAGAGCCACAGTCGCGCAAGGCGTCGCTAATGTCGTAGATATTCTTGTTCGGCATATATCCGTAGATGTTGGTAAGCATCTTCTGGATATTGCTGTATGTAAGGTACATATCGTCACGACTGTAGTCGCTCGAAGATTCGTCGAAGTCCAGGAAATTGCAGCCTGCCGCAAGGACGGCTACAGACAAAATATAGAATAACTTTTTCATCTCTTTTCCTGTTTAGAAGTTGAACTTGATACCGGCCCAGAAGACACGGGTAGAAGGATAATAGGCTCCCAGCTGCTCAGGATCGGCAAAACCGATATTGTCCAGGCTGAACAGGTTCGTTCCTGTCAGTGTGAGGGTTGCGTCGCAGACTCTCATCACCTTCTTAGGAATAGTGTATGATACGCCCAAGTTGCGCAGCTTGATGAAGGAACCATCGCGGTACCACAGCGAGTTCGCCTGGTAGTTGTTCGGGTTCTCCTGTGTGGTCAGGCGCGGCATAGTAGCGTAAGCCTCGCGGCCTGGTGACCATGTGATTTCGCGGTCCAGGAATGTCTGGGAAATGGTTCCGTTGGACACAAGCGGCTGGTACAATGGTGAATCCAGAAGGTCGATGGTGACACCTGTCACGCCCTGGAAATCAGCATACACCTTGAAATTCTTATAACCTGCATGAAGTCCGAAACCGAACTGAAGGAGCGGAGTAGAACTACCGAACATCTTCACGCGGTCCTGCTTGTCGATGACACCGTCACCGTTCTGGTCGCGATACTTCAAATCGCCAGGACGGACTGTGCCGAATGTCTGCTGCGGACTGTTGTTGATTTCCTGCTGGTTCTGGAAAATACCGATCACCTCAAGACCGTAACACTGGCCCACTGGGTTTCCCTTATGGTAGAGGTAGTCGTACATCTGGTAGGCCTGGCCGTCGTTGATGACCTCGGTGAACAGCCATCCGCCGTTAGCGTATACGCCGTAGTCGAAATCTCCGTGACGGTCGTTCCATGAAGCAGAAAGGTCAACACCCTTATAAGTATATTCGCCGATGCTCTGCTCATTCACGCCCACACCAATCACATCTGAGATGTTGGATGGAGAGATGAGGATATTACGACGGTCCTCTGCGAAGCCTTCTGCATTGATCATGAGTCGCTTGTCAAAGAGACCCAGGTCTACGCCGAATGTGGCCTTGCGGGAGAGTTCCGGAGCCAATGTGACAGCAGCCATATCTCCTTCAGTGCGGCCGCTGTAACCGGAACCGCCATTAGGGCCAAAGTAATAGCTGTTGCCGCTCACGTAGTTCTGGCGCCAGAGTTCGTGTTCCAGATCGGAGTCAGAACCGCTGAGACCAACCGAACCGTATACCTTCAGGTATGGGTTGCTGTCCAGAACGATGTATGCCAGACTCAAAGCCGGATACAGGTTGAAGCGCTGTCCCTTAGGCATGTATGCAGAACCTGAATAGTTCACGACAGCATCTGCAAAGAAACGATTCTTCCAGTTATAGCTAACTGAGCCCAGAATTTCCTGAGTCTTGGATGAGTTGTTCTGTCCGCTGAGGATCCAGGAGCGCTGGCGGTATGCGGCATGGACATCAAAGTGGTTGACGCCAAAGTCACGTACCCAGTTCAGGCGACCCTGAAATTCCATCTTCATCTGCAGGCTGGAGAACCAGTGGCTGTATTCGACGGTCTTTGAGTTAGTACCATAATACAACTGTTCGGAGAGGATGTAACTCTGGTTGCCCTGCGCGGCCACTGTGCTGAGAAGTTCAGAATACTGGAACTCCTTGGTGGCGTCCTCAGACAAGCGACCGATATAATCGAACGCGACATTCACGTCGGCTGAAAGGCCCTCAACGAACATTCCGAAATCCTGGCGGAGCAGCATGTCTGCCAGCACCTTGGTCTGGGAATACTGCTTCTGGCCAAGTTCCTGCATCTGGGCTACTGGGTTCACGGCTCCGTATAAAGATGTACCACCGTAGACTCCGTCGGCCTGCTTCACAGGGAAAGCAGCAGAAGGGAGGGTATACAGTGTCTTTTCGATACGGTCGCTGTAGTTACCCTTGTTGAATTCTGCCAAGCGGGCTTTCACATTGATCTTCATCATAGTAGATTCAGTGATGTTCACATCCACATTGGCACGGATACCCAGACGATTGTCGTAATGGTTAGCGTTGTAGCGGTTGTCAGAGGTAGCCTTCTTGTACAGGAAGTCTTCCTTCAGGTATTCCACAGCAGTGAAATAGCGGAAATTGCGGTTACCTCCCATGAAGGTGAATTCTGCCTGGTGGTTGTCGCCGTGGTCACGGTAGACTTCGTTCCACCAGTTCACGTTCGGATAGGCGTACGGGTACTGGCCACTGTGCAAAGCCAACAGCTCGGAGTCGCTGTACTTTGCTGGCAGTCCGTCCAAAGAGCGAGCCTCATTCACAAGGAAGCCATAGGTATAGGCGTCTGCAAATTCAGGCGCGCGGAACATTGTCTGATAACCGTACTGGTATCTGGCAGTTACTGTCAGCGGCGAATCCTTGCCTCGTTTGGTAGTGATGGAGACAACTCCGTTGCCACCCTTCACACCATACAGGGCGGAAGCGACAGCGTCCTTGAGGACTTCTACCTTGTCGATCTCGATACCATCGAGGTCGTCTAATGAACGAGGAACACCGTCCACCAATACGAGAGGGCTGTGGCCGTGCAGGCGAAGTCCGAGTTTCAGCTTAGACTGGTTAGAATCGTACACGCTGGAACTGTTCTTCACCAGGAGGCCGGAAAACTGCCCATAAAGGGCATTGGCAATGTCCACTTCAGGACTCTTCTCGAAGAGGCTCTCGCACATGGTCTGATTACCGTTGGCCTGGAGTCGAAACAGGTTGCCCAGATCGACTGAGTCCAGCTGCGATTCGGTATTCTGTGCGAAAACCGTCGTGCTGACGAGCAGAAGCGGAAGGGTTATGTATGTTAATAATCTTTTCATATTCATGCACATTTTATACTACCAACCCGGGTTCTGAGTCATTCCGTAGCCCTTGTTGATCTCATTCGCAGGGATTGGGGCGAGATACCACTTGGTGTCCCAGCTGGTATACCACTTACGCGGTGGATACGCTTCCTTTTCCTTGAAGGTAAAGACTGTCGCTGAGGTGTTGCTGTCGCCGTAGGATGTCAGACCCTTGAGCGTAGTGGTGAAGGCCTCGGTCAGGCCCCAGCGGACCATGTCGAACCAACGGACCTCTTCGAAACCGAACTCAAGTTCGCGCTCGAGGATGAGAGCATCGCGGAATTCTTCCTTCGTCATACCTTCAGGAAGGCCAGGCAGGCCGACGCGGGAACGTACGGCGTTCACCCATGTGTAAGCCTTGTCAGATGGACCGCCGTCAGCTTCGTTGTAAGCCTCAGCGCAGTTCAAGAGCACTTCAGCGAAACGCATGAATGGCCAGTGCTGCGGCTGGGAGCGGTC
>JAEIGA010014264.1_pt1 | contig 12097 bp, 5 predicted proteins | sample 9270691 | NCBI WGS metagenome assembly JAEIGA01 (sample SAMN17057246, study PRJNA624740) | gut metagenome | biome: biome; isolation source: fecal sample | host: Bos grunniens | place: China: Xizang | collected 2019
CGCCGCCCGGATTGCGAGTGAAACGCCGGTCAAGTTCTGCGAAAGCGAGTCGTGAAGCTCGACGGCAAGACGTGTGCGTTCGTAAACCTTAAGGTCGGAGGTGACATGCGCTAGCTTTTCGTCCGCAAGTTCGCGTCCGCGCCGTTCCGCGAGGCGGTTCAGCATTCTGTTCCAGATGAAAATGCCTGCGAGGAGTCCGAGAAGTGCACCGATGACGGCAGACAGCCTCCCTGCCGTCCACCACGGGGGATATGCGAGTATCTTAATGTCGGCAGGAGTGCGTACTATGATTGAGAATCCTTCTATGTGCGGGAACGGCGCGTTAGGATGCCAGTTGCCGGTATCCATAAGGCAGGTTCCGGCGGCGGATATCGTGCAGTCGACCTCCACATCCCTTAACGATTCAGGGCATGAACTTGCGTCGACATGAACCATCTGCCTGTCGCATTCCATCACTAGTCTATTGTATTCCTCTGTTTGGGGAACACTTATCACACGTCCTTTCATCTGTATGGCTCTGCCGTGGTATTTAGTCTGGAACGCTGGCTCTCCCGCCTCCGTCATGGTGAGATTCCGGACGGTGATGTCTTCCGGCGTTTCATCGGAGCGTTTCTTTCCGGCATCATTGAACGGTCTCCATATTCCCCGTGAGATATTGAGACGGTACAGATCCGTTTCCGGTCGTCCTGCAACTTCAACAAAGTCTCCGTATTTCGGTGGATTGCCGTCCATCAGATCCACGCGGACGATTGAGTTATCGGGAGTGCGCAGCAAGATCCTGTCTCCATGCCAAACGGCAATCACTTTTCCTGCGGTGCGCCGCCGTCCCATTGTTGCCAAGTTCGGCAATGCCGATGGAGGTATGTCTTTCAAAAGCGGAACATCGAAAAGATCTGCGGAAGCGGGTTTTGTTATCGTGAAATCATCCCAGTTGGTAACATATATTGTGTTGCCGAGCATCCTTCTGTGTCCACGATGTGGCATGTATATGCCAGTGGCCATCACTTCGGCGCCAATAAGATTGCGCAGTACTCCATCCTCGTCTTGTTCTATAAATACGCATACAAATATGTTTTCTTTGCCGTTTTGCAGCTGAATATAGCCCCACCGTTTGTCTATTTCGTCACGAAAGGCGTCATTGACTGTTCCTTTCACCTTTACAAGCAAAATATCGGATTCCCCTTTTTGAATGTCTTTCAAGTCGATTTCAATTGCTGGAAGAGGAGGGGTATTGGAAATGACTTCTATTTTTTCTATTGCTGCGAATAAGAGGTTTACCAAGGGATCTTCTTTGATGACTCCCTTCGCCCTAATCAAATCACCTTGCTGGATTTCAACTTTATTGCAGGATTTATCTCTTCTGAGAAATGTTCTTCCGCTTGAATCCTCGGCGACGAATGTGAGCGCTGAGTTTTTTACAGATGATATCACGCTCGCTGTTATGTCAAACGGAATGTTTGTAGTGATGGATGTATACAGTGTTTTTGCAAGGGTGGATGCGTTTGTTATCGATCCAGCATATGAAAGGTGCGCCGCCAACGCACAAAGAGACTGGAGTAAAACAAATATGACAAGTGGAAGTTTAGACATTTGTGCAGAAGTTTATCATAAACCACCATTATTTTTAATCCCCCTATAATTAGGGGGTGTGAAAAATCGTGGATATGTTGTATCTTATATGCAACAAATCAAGGAGAGGCAGTGCAATGAAGGCTGTATCAAGACTGACATCTTTTGCCGGTTACGGTGCCAAAGCGCTTTTTAGAGGCGCAGGAATGGCATTGTCTCTCACCGTATCGTTCATAGGCTCTGATTGCTTCGGCAGAGGAATGGGCACCAATGAACTTGCGGCGTTGGTGGCGAAGGATGTCGCTCGTCCGGTCCGCCCCGGTGGCGGTGCCGGCGACAAGGTCTTCTGGAACAGGAACAGTCTGCACTTCATGTATGCTCCGGCCTTTGATTTTAAGTTTATTGAGGGTGCGAAGACGTATAGGTTCATTGTGACGGATGGGAACCTTGACGAACATGTGTTCGTAGCTCCCCAGCCGTGTTCGAGCCTCTCTCTGGTTTGGCTCGCCGTTCCCGTGGGATATGTCAGGGTGCGCGTTGAAGCGCTTGATGCGTGCGAACGGGTCGTCGGAATCGCAGGAACCAGGCGTTTCTGGAAGAGCGCCCCCTATGAGCCGGGCGCGTATCCTCCGAAGCCGTATTCCTACACGGAATGTGCAAAACGTTATTACAGGACGCTTTTCTCGCATACCAACACACAGCATTTTCTGGAATTCGGACGTCCTGACGGATATACTGATCTTCTTAACATCTATCCGTCAAAGATGAATTCTGCATTGATCAACGGAATGATCCGCTATGCTCAGGTTGATGCCGGACACAAGGAGGATGCAATTGCCATAGCTCGAAGGGCGGCGGACTATACGCTGTCGATATCTCAGCCGGAAGGCGCTCCGTTGGCCCATTTCCCGCCGACGTACTGGAAAATGGAAGGGCAGAAGAACAATTTCGCCTCCGTCAAATACGCCGGACAGAACATGCTTACCTATCCCGCGATGGTGGCAATGGCGTATCTTAATCTCCATGACGCCGTAGGCGACAGAAAATACCTGGATGCCGCGCTTGCAATTGCGGAAACCTATGAAAAGCTTCAGCTGGAGGACGGTACATGGTTCCTCAAAATGTGGGAGAAGGACGGCAAGCCGGTCGTTGAGGGGAATGGAGGTGTTCCAGTGAAACTCATCCCGACTGATATATGCATTTTCATGGAAAGGCTTTCCGTCATTGTGAAGAATGAACGCTGGCGGAATGTCGCGGACAAAGCGTTTGCCTACATTGAGAACGGTCCGCTCAAAACCTTTGATTTCGCCCCGCAGTTTGAAGATACCAGACCGGCCGCAAATCACAAAGACCTTGCATCAATTGTCGGTATTCAGGTCGCCAAATACATATTGGAAAGATTTCCAGACGACTGCAGCCGCAGGACTCAGGCACGGGAAATCATACGGTGGGCGGAAGATCAGTTCGCTTGCTGGCGTAAGCCCTGCCGTGCTGACGGGCGGGGAATAATCAGCGAACCCTGGCATGGGTTCAATCCTGTGTGGAGCCCTGTATGTTCAATGGAGGAAATGTCCAGACAATACAGAAACTGGTCGGAATCGTTTGATAACTGGATAGATGTCCCGGGGGTTATGGAAAAATACCGCTGGCAGGTGATGATTTGCGACATAACCGCAGAGATGGCAAGCGCGTATCTCGAGCTGTATAAACTTGAAGGAGATGAGCTTGCGCTGGCCAAGGCCAAGACGCTGTGCGATTCCATAGTCAAGGTTCAGGCGATGGGACCCGACGGCGAGATTGCTACGCATTGGGTAATAAGCGATCTCACTGGAGCCTCTTGCATAAACAACTGGACGAACTGCGGTGTCGGAGCCGCAATGGGACTCCTGAAGATGGCTTCGGTGGTGGAATGATAGCATATTTCAATTAAGGAAAGAGGTGAGACGGTTATGACAAAAAGAGATATGATTGCCAGCATTGCGACAGGGAAGTATCTTGCTGTTTCGATGACGATGTTCTGTTCGATACTGTATGCCGATTCTGTGGAATTGAAGAACGCTTGGACGTCCTGTGGCCGTACGTTGCGCGTTTATGACGGTACCCAGATCGATAATGTTCGCCATGTGGATGTTGAGGGGGCGGACGAGGTCGTGCTTTCGCTGAGAGCGGCATCTCCAAAGAACGAGAACCCCACATTCAAGATTCTTGCCGAATACGGCTCGTGCGAATCGAACGGGTGTATGCGCATTTCTTTCAATTCAAGACACGAGAGGCGCATCTGCGGATATTTCGGAGGCAAGCGCATCTTTTCGCGGGCGGGAATTCTTGATGACGGAAAGCTTCATCATGTAGCCCTCTCGGTTTTGCGAGGGAAACGCATGGCGCTCTATGTCGATGGAGTGGAGGTGGGTTTCTCTGAAGCGCCTGATTATCAATTTCCGAAGGGATATCTTGCCATTGCGCAGCGTGTGTACACTCTTGATCCTTTTGATGCCGATTGGTGGAAGCGGTATTGGGCGACCCTCCATTTTCGCGGGATCGTAGATGACGTGGTTTTGCGCAGCGGATCTTTCGATCCGTCATCTGTTGCGGGAGGGGCATATCCGCGAACGGTGGAGTACACCATAAAACCCGATCCGTTCGGATGTATGCCCAAATGGGAGAAGCCCAAAACGACCCGTAGGTATCTGCACGGTCCTTTTTCCGAACGGATGTACACATTTTGGCGTGAAGGAAAGATTGTCTATGGCGATGTCGAACATACTCCCGACTGGTCGCTTCATCCCAAAAAACTTGAAGGTCACGCGATTTGGCTTGTGCATGGGAAAGATGATAAGTCGTTCGACTTCAGGTCTGCGCAGTTGAGTGTGACTGAAGACGGCATCCCGGAACACTCTCAGACTTGGCGTGACGGGGATATGGAGGTGACGCTTTCCGCTGCCGTTCCGTTCGGACGAAAACCGACGGGGCATGTGAGGCTTTCAGTTAAAAACAATGGTGCAGGGAGAATTGTTCATCCATTCGCGTTCCTTGTCCGCGCGGACAAGGAAATGAGTCTGGTCTTCGATGCCCCGGACGTGTATCGCATATACAATCCTGCGGTGGAATCGTGGTTTGCGATGCAAACCACAAATCTTGTCTTTTCCGGGAAAGTCGTTCGATGCGGAGACAGGTTCGTCGCGGCGCATGGAGATGGCTTTTCGTGGGATGCCAAGAAGGGTGCCATGCGCTTCACCGTTGCGCTGGAGTCAGGCGAGACGTGCTGTTTCGAGCTTGATATCGGGAAAGGAGCCGGTGACACATTGAGTTATGATCAAGCTGTGGAATCGATGAGGTTTTCATGGAAGGGCGAGTTGGCGAAGCTCAGTCTTTTAAAGCTTCCAGCTGACAAAGCAACCGCATGTCTTGCCAGAAATTTTGCCGTGCAGATGCTGCAGTGCCTTGCGATGCCGACCGACGGCGATTTTGTCCTCCCTCGCCAAGGAGGTCTGCAGCGTTTCGTTTGGCCGTGGGATGCGGCGGATTTCCTTGCCGGTCTTGATCTTGTCGGTTATGGCGGTTATGTCAGGAAGGTTATTGATTTCTATTTCGGGCAATGCCAGCAGGCAAGCGGCGAGTTCGGCCCGTTCAGACACAAGTGGGCGTGCGACACGGCCTGTGTGCTGGAATGTTTTGCAAATCATTGCATTGTTGCGAATGATACCGACTGTTGGAGGAGGTATCGCGACTCTGCGATGCGGGCGTTCGGGTGGATCGAACGCAAGCGTCTGTCGGGCGGCGGGCTCTTCCCCTCCATGATATCCACCGACGCAGGTGTCGCCACCCGTCACTGGGTTATGACCGATGCGCGCAACGTGCTTGCGTACAAGAAGCTCATCAAGGCTGCGGAGTTCTTCAGGGATGATAATCTTCTTGCGCTTAAAACGGCAGAGGGGCAATATCGTGCAGAAATGGTGAAGGTGTTGGATGTCTGGAGGGCGAAATATGCCGGTATGGACGAGTTGCGCATACCAAGCACAACGGATGGGGAGGAGGATGATGCACTTGAGCGGTTGCGCAGTACAGGCCCCGGCGCACTCATAGGTATAGGAGTGCTTACAGAGGATGAACTCTTCCGTGTGCGCCGCTGGCTGTTGAGGCGCGGGTATGCCCATGAAAATGGACTGTACAAAAATTTCGCTTCCCGCGATTCGGCATGTGCGCACCACATATGGTACACTACGTCCGGAGAACTTTTGTGGTCGAGGGCATGGCTTAGTGCGGGTCGGAAGGATATGGCGGAAAAAGCTCTTGAAGCCTGTATGCTTACGGCTGTCACCGACGAATACTATGTGGGTGAGCGTTATCATGATGCGAATCCGTGGTATTATCCCTGGAGTCCGAACGCTTCGGGCATGGGACGTATCTTGCAGATGATTTCGGAAATCAAAAAACAATAAGGAGGTGTTATGCATACAATGGTAATTTCAGGCAATGCTGTCGCCGGTAAAATCTGTCTGATGGCTTCGCTGATCTCTTTCATGCTGCATGCAGATCTGATTGAGCTTAGTGCAACTTGGACATTTGGGTATAACTTCAATTCTGGCGAGGCATGGGTGGGTGGCGAGCCCGCCGCCGCCGGAAATGATTATCTGGTTTCTCAAGATCGCCAATTGCAGATAGGAACTGGTAGCGCTGTCCCAGATGTGCCTTTTCAATTTCCTGGTGATTCCCTTATTATCGGTGATGTCAATGGAGCAGGAGGGGTGCTTTGTCATGGAGGCGCCGCCGATATTACCATTCGCAATCTTGTGCTGGCCAAGGGACGTTATTGGTCTTACTATACTTGGGGGTATTCGGGTACGTCCAAGCTGAGAGGCGCAGCCACGGTTGTTTCATCGGTTAAAGATCCATTTACAATAACACTCGGTTCCAATTCCAGCTCGCACAAAGGATTGGACTGGTACATGCCTATATCGGGAGATGTCGGTTCTTGTATTTTGTTTTCCGGATCGTCGGGGAATGTAGTCATGAATATGCATTCAGGCAGTCCCAATTACCGTGGCTCAATGCATTTAAGTGGCGAACTTGTTCAATTTGGGATTGCATCGTCAGATTCGCTTGGCGGCAAGATGGAGACATTCAATGAAAAAGCACTTGTCATCAGAAAGCAGGCAACATTGACTGTTTTGAACAATGGTGTTTCCTTGGCGTCATCCGATAATCGCGGCATATATGTGGAATCGACTGGCGGAAACGTGAAGGTTCCGTCCAACATGTCAATGACCATCGGCTGGCCAATTTCTGGCGAGGGTGTGCTCACGAAATCAGGTGCAGGATCGCTGTGTCTTTCAAATTCCGTGTCGTGCGCATCGATTGCCGTTAATGAAGGTTCTATCATAGCATCTTCCGGGACGACAGTTTCGCTTTCGAAGGTGAGATTTGAAGGTGGCGTTTTGGGAGTGAGCGTTGGATGTGGTATGCTTGTTGCTTCATCGGTGGAAGTTGCCGATGGCGGTAAGATCATGGTCGAAGTATCAGGAGAAACAACGCCTGGAGATGTAATTCCTTTCTTGACTGTAAAGAAGGGGACTCTCCTCAAAGAGGATTTCCATGTGTCCGCAGGAATTGGAGGTCCGTTTGCGGAGGTCGAAGTTTCGGTGTCTGGTGAAAATGAGATATTCTCACTTCGTGTTGTCCCGCTTGTGGAGACAAATGGATCAGGAGACAATAATGTCTTCTATGCGGCGGAGGCAGATCATTGGTCCGACGGGGAACCAGTTCATTCTGGGGCGGCATACCTTGTAAAAGCCTCATCTTCCCCGAAAACATTCCGCAACACGGCTGGCTCGAACTATGTCTTTCCTGGTCAGTCGCTGATGTTTGCCGGTTCATCAAGCGCTAATTCCGCAAAGCTGAACATCATGTCAGAGGTGTTTGAAGGTAATTTAAAGTTCTATGACTATACGAAGATCGGTTTTGCTTCCCTGCTGCCTACCATTACAGGGCATATTGAGGTGAACAGCACATTGTACACGGAAAATGGGGTAATGATTACGATAAATGCCGCTACAACAGCGCTTGTTGAATCGGTGGTCAGCGGAACAGGATGGATTTTTTTCAATAACTATTCGTCTGCAGGTACGGTAGGCACAATTGAGTTTGCAGCTACAAATACATATAGAGGGGGAATGCATCTTTATGGCGATAACAAGTTTGTGTGCCTACGCATATCCGATGAGCGAAACCTCGGTGAAAATCCAGATGCATTGAATGATTCCGCTCTGTGGCTTGCCAAGGGGGCGATTCTCCATCCGAAGGGATCCATTACTGTTGATGATAAAAATCGTGGAATTAAACTTGAAGGTGGATATGTTGAGACGGACTTAGGCGAGACGACATCAATCCTTTCGCCGATTTCTGCGTCTGCATTTCATGTCGCGGGAGGTGGAACGCTGTTCATTGGCGGCGCCATTAAGTCCACAACCGTCAATTCTGCTGTCTGCTATGTTGATGACGGCTTTGTCAAAGGCGGCGAAGCCCGTACCTTTGAGGCTGTGAAGTTCATCTTTGCCGATGGCACGGGCATTGCGGCCGATAAGGTGACAGATCTGGGCGACAGCCGCTTCGAGTATGGCATGGTCATCACAAACGAGGCTACGCAGTTTGCATCCTCTCCGCTCAAGGTCCGTATCGATTACAAGGATGAGCCATCGTCCTATGATGCTCCGGTGCCGGTGATGTCCATTCCGGAGACGCTTGATCGGTCGCTTGACGGAAATGTCGAATTCGTGGACAATCTTGAGATGGGCAGATGGTATCTCGTGCGCGACAGCATTACGGTCGACGGAAAACCGTTCGTGCGATATTCGGCAAAATACGAAAAGGGTTTTGCTGTAATACTGCGTTAGTTAGGATAAGAAAGACAGGATTTCTGAAATGCGGATTGTCAATTTGGCCACTCTGGTGGCGATGGTGTACCTGTGTGGATGCGTGGAAACAAAAAAACTTGAATATCCCATTCCGCAGGTGGTGGCGTCTTCAGACGAGATTGGCTTCGTGCGGATAACCGGTGCGGAAAACGCAAAGGGAGCGAAAGAAAGATACGCAGGCAAAAAGGTTTGCCTCACCGCTACCCGTGTGGCGAAGGGTTCGGAAGGCTACGATGACCGGGCGGTCCGTGACAAGGAGATATTCGCGGCAATCAAGAACGGTCTCGACTTCTTTGAATACCATGATCCGTTGCCGGATGTGGTTTCGATACAGATGCATGATGCAGGGGTGAAGACGATACGCCATATCGAAGATCCTCTCGATGTGCAGCCGTCAGCCGATCTTGGGGTCAAGTATCTTGTGTCCCCCGATCCGGGAAAGACAAAGGCTGCGCTCCTTGAGCTGAAAAGGCGCATGGAAGGGACGGTGGATGTGTCGCAGTTCCGCGTGCGGGATCCGTTCATTCTGGCCGACGCCGCCACGAGGACATACTACCTCTACGAAACCACGCCATGGAATACCGGACGTGGCGTGAACGTGCGCACGTCGAAAGATCTCAAAATCTGGAGTGCGCCGAAGCGCGTGATGAATATGCCGAAGCAAGTGAAGTGTAGAAGCGTATGGGCTCCAGAGGTTCATGAATACAAGGGCAAATACTATCTTTTCGCAACGCCTACGCTTGAACCGGATCCGAAGTTTCCGATAAAATCCATGTCGGACGATCCTGATTTTGCTCCGCCGGAGTGCTATGCGCTGACGCGGCGCGGCACGTGGATATGGAAGGCGGATTCGCCGCTCGGACCGTTCCGTGAACATTCGGATATGAGCGCTACACCGCATGACTATGTGGCCCTAGACGGTACGCTGCTTGTAGATCCCGATGGTTCTCCTTGGATGATCTACTGCCATGAATGGACGCAGATGAAAATCGGCCGCATGGATGCCGGGCGCCTGAAGGACGACCTTTCGGGGCTTGCCGAAAAGCCGGTCGAGCTGTTTCGCGCAGACACTCCGTTCGGCTCGGGGCATGTGACGGACGGCCCGTACTGCTACCGCTCGCCGAAGAGCGGCAGGCAGTTCTTGATATGGAGCACGTTCTGCGGAAAGTCCTATTCCGTGATCTCATGCGAGTCCGAAAGCGGAAAGGCGCTTGGTCCATGGGGGAATTTCAGGACCGTGTTCGCCGACAACGGAGGGCACGGAATGATACTTAAGACGTTCGATGGGGAACTGAAACTTGTCATGCATAAGCCGGAGGTGCGGGGAGTGGAGAGACTTACGCTTTTCAACCTTAAGGATGATGGCAAATCGCTGAAAGTTGTAGAATAAATCGGTTTTTGAAAGGAAAAGAAAATGATTGTTAAAACATTCATGTTTTGTGCTGCAGCCTTCGCGACTGTTTTCGTTGTTAGTGCTGAGCAGTTGATCAAAAACCACGATTTCGAGGGCGGAATCAAGGACGGCAAAGCCGTCGGATGGAATTACGACGGCAAGAGGTGCACGGCAGGATATGGATTCGGGCGAAACTACTCGAACGGAATCAGATATGTCGGCGACGGCGGGGCATACGAGTGGGTGCATCAGCGTGTACCTGTGACAGTCGGCGAAAACTACAGATTTGAAGCCTGGGTCAAAACGGAGAATATCGTCGGCAAGAAGGGGGTTGCAATCTATGCTTCGTGTTATAACGCACAGGGCAGATGGTGTGAAACATCGTCGAGTCCGAGCGTGGCTTCCACATCTGACGGCTGGAAACATGTGACGGTGGATCTCACTCCTCAGAAGAATGCCGTTTATGTAGAGGTAAGTATACGTGTCGCAGATGGCGAGACCGGCACATTCTACGCAGATGATTTTTCATTCAAAAAGGTTGTGCGTCCCCCAGTGAAATTTCTTGTAAATGACGCGTACCGCGATACGGCAACAGGCGGAAATGTCACGTTCAAGCTTGTTTCAAACCTTACAGACTCTGAAATAGCGGCAAAGGGGTGGACGGGTGAGATCAGGCTACCGAACAAGGCGTCTACGTCATATTTCAAAAAGATTCAGGCTCCCGCTTTCACCAACGGAGTGTGTACGTTCACGGTGAACATGGATCAGATGCCGTTCGGGAAATTTCCGGTGGCGTTTGCTTTTGTCGACGACAAGAAACGCACGGCGGTATGTGAAACCGTGTTTTTCACCCATGTGCAAGAATCGCCGAAACTGCGCGTCTCGATTGATGCAAAGGGCAGAACGATTTTTGACGGAAAGCTGTTTTTCCCGTTCGGGATGTATATGGATGCTTTTGCGGGTAAGAAAGCCGAGAAATATACAAAGGGGCCGTTCAACTGCCTTGTGCCGTATGCGACCCTTACGCGGGATCAGCTCGATTTTGCCCATCAAAAAGGGTTGAAAGTCGTCTATTCGCTCAAGAACATCTATCGCGGATACGGCTTTCAGCCTTTCCCTATCGCGGACGAGGCTGAAGAGGAGGCCTTCGTTGCCGCGAAAGTGGCGGCGATCAAGGATCATCCCGCTCTGCTCGCCTGGTACATTCAGGATGAAATGGGCCCAGGAATGGTCCCCCGCTTGAAGGTGCGCGACAGGCTTATCAGAAAAGTCGATCCGGATCATCCTACTGTAAGCTGCTTCTGCCGCCCGGAGTCGGCGCTGGAGTACATGGATACATCCGATATTCAGGGGACGGATCCTTATCCGTTCGGCCGTCAAGATACTGTAAGGATTGAACGCGTAGGGAAGGAAACGCGTAATGTCTTCAATGCGTATTTCGGCATGCGTCCGCTTTGGCAGGTTACGCAGGCCTTTGATTCGAGCTATATCCACAAGGACAAGACAAAAATGCGTCATCCTACAGGCGAGGAGATGCTCAACATGTGTCTTCAGTGCGTGGCGGCGGGGGCGAACGGAGTGTTCCTCTGGAGTTATCATCATCTTGGGCAGAATGCGCTTGGTCACAGTCCTGAAGATTTTGACAAGTACTGGGACGAGGCATGCAGGGCGGGTGAAGCGTTTGTGAAGATGATACCGGTGTTCCTTGCGGAGGATATTTCCAATCTGGTCGAAGGAGTGCTGGATGACATGCCGGTGAGGGCATGGCGGCACAATGGCTCGGTATGGTTCCTTGCGGTAAACGCCTCATATGAACGAAAGGTTGCCGTCGTGAAGATTGACGGCAGGTCCATCAATTTAGATTTGCCGCCCCTTGGATATGTCCTGCGGCCGGCAACCGGTTTTTAAGCGTGACGTTTCGCCTGAAAGATGTCAGTGATGAAAGAATGGATTGTTGCGGTTGCCGCAGTTTTTCTCTTTGTCGCATGTTATGCGGGGGTGAATGCGGGTGTTGACGTGGATTCGGGGCGGATGTCGCTCAGGCGGTATGTCGAGCAGTTCAATTCGGACGATTCAGAGTGGCATACGAACGCCATTCCCAATGCCGTGGCATTTGATTTTCTGAAAGAGAACATTCCGATTCTTGAATGCCCCGACAAGGATATTGAACGGGCATACTATTTCAGGTGGTGGACGTTCAGGCGGCACATCAAATCCACCCCTC
>JAEIGA010014265.1_pt1 | contig 12096 bp, 10 predicted proteins | sample 9270691 | NCBI WGS metagenome assembly JAEIGA01 (sample SAMN17057246, study PRJNA624740) | gut metagenome | biome: biome; isolation source: fecal sample | host: Bos grunniens | place: China: Xizang | collected 2019
AACCGAAAGAAGAATGGTTAAGCTCGGGCCAACCCATGGGAATGAGGCCGTAGAGGTCGTTTTCGTAGTAAACAACCTCAAGAATAGATCTGCTGCCCCATTTTTCTTCGTCTTTGTAGTCGATAAAGTCTTCGAGATTGGAAAGACCTACGAGCATGCCTGCTCTTGCGGCATCTGCCCACATATCGGAAATACCGGAGATAACGTCACACATAAATACGCCGGCATAAGAAAGGGAGATAAATGTATGGCATCTTGAGGTGGGGTTATAGTTAATGGTGATCTCGCAATTGTATTCATCTTCTACTTCTTTGAGACGAGCTTTTGCAAGATCGGCAAACTGAGAGTCGGGGACAAATCCGAGTACGTTTTCGCTGACAAGACCGTCGCTTTCGTTTGAGCCGAATTCATAGATCATTTCGAATCCGTCGAGGTCAACAGTTTCACCTGTGCCGCCGCCGAGGTCCATATCAAATGATTCGGGGCCTGCCTGAGCACCGCACGCGGTTGTGAAAATCACAAGAGCCAATGCGAAAAGCAGGAATTTTGACATTTTTTTCATAAGATGACACCTTTCGTCAATTGTTATAACAGCACTGTATCTGCCGTTATTTTTCTTTTTATATTTTAGATTATACATTATCCGAATAAAATTGTCAATTCTTTTTTGCTCGGAACAAAGCATTTTGAGAATAAAATCACTCAAAAACCCTCCGATTTCGTTATTTTTTCACAATTATCGACCGTATGTTTTTATATTTAAAGGTATAAAAAGGAACGATGACTTGACAAAACCGCAGAAAGAAGGTATAATTAATAAATAAAAATAAATGGAGAACGGTATGGACAGAATAGATAAGACAAATTATTATTTGGATATTGCGCAGACTGTTGCCGAAAGAGGAACCTGCCTTCGCAGACTTTTCGGTGCGGTCATAGTAAAAAACGACGTAATAATCAGCACAGGCTACGTAGGAGCTCCGAGAGGCCGTGCAAACTGCTGCGACACGGGCATATGTCTCCGTGAAAAGCTGAAGATCCCCGCAGGCGAGAGATACGAGCTCTGCAGATCTGTTCATGCGGAAGCAAATGCGATAATAGCCGCATCAAGAGAAGAAATGATCGGGGCAACGCTTTATCTTTCCTGCGTTAACCCCAAAACAGGCGAGCTTTACAGCGGAACGAACAGCTGCTCGATGTGCAGACGTCTCATCATAAATGCAGGCATTGAAACGGTTATCGTAAGAGACACAAAGACCGAATACCGCGTTATAGACGTAATAAAAGAATGGGTAGAGATCGACGATTCTCTCGATATCAAAAGCGGTTATTGATAATGAAAAAATTATTGATTTTTAAACATCTTGCCGCCGCTGTTATATTGCTTGCCGTGATTTTTTCTTTTTCTGCAGGCTTTTCGGCCCAGACGGTATATAAAACGCTTATCGAGCTGCCGACAGAGGCTTCATCGGGCTGGAAAGCGGCAAACTCGGTAACGCTTTCGGCAAACACCGTAAAAAAAGCAGAAAAGGCGGCTGTGAGCTTTACGTCAAGAGATCTGACAGTAGACGGCGAATACAGATTTTCCGCACAGTGGAGCGAATTCGGAGTAAAAGCCGCAGAGATGGTGCTTAAAACCGACATTTTTATCAGTGATATTTCGATATTAAACAGCGGTGCGATCACTCTTTCTGCGGATGACGGACACGGATTTTCATGGAGAATGACAGATCTTTCGCTTAAATCGGGTTGGAACAGTATAACACTTAACTTGCGGACTGCCGACATTGTAAGACCGCAGGTAAAAGAAGAAACCGAAACGGAAGAAGAAGAAACAGCAACCGAAGAAGAAGCTTCAACCGAAGAAGAACCGAAAAAAGAGCTGACTCCCGACGAAATACTTTTATCTGTTAATAAATTTGCATTTGAAGCAAAAAAAACGCAGGAAAAAGAAATGACGGTAGCATTTTCGGGGCTTTCGGTATCTGTTCCGACGAAGGAAGAACCGCCTGAACCGCCGAAGCCGATAACGGACGATGCGGACAAGAGTCTCGTTACAGTTGCCGCAGTTATTGCGGTAGTTCTGATCGCCGCAGTTTTTGTTTACAGCGCATATTCTGCAAAAAAAGAGATCAAGCGAAGAAAACGCGAAGCAAAAAAACGTAAGCTTGAAAAGCTTCAGGAAGAAAATAAAAACGAAGAATAAAAAAAACTGCCCTTAAAGAAAGGGCAGTTCTCTTTATTCTGTTCTGTTATCTATCATAAGTGAAGCTGAAACAGAAGCAAGGCCGATGCCGAGCATGATGAGCGCGGAGTTTGTTTCAACCTCTCCGAGAATGGAAAGGACCGCAACGGCAATACCCATAGCAATACCGACAGCCTTCAAAGCAGTATTGATTATCTTTTCAACGGAGTTATTTTTTTGTTCGGTATTCGCTTCGATCTTAACCTGCATAAGCTCCTCAACCGAAACGCCGAGAACATCTGCCAGCTTCGGAATCGAATTTATATCGGGGCAGGAAATATCTCTTTCCCATTTGGAAACGGCTTTATCCGTTACACCCATTTCATCGGCAAGATCAAGCTGAGTCATACCTTTTTCTTTTCTTAAAGATGAGATCATCATACCAAGTGTCTGTTTTTTCATTTGTTCATTTCTCCTTGTTTTTGATGATTGCATCATATCACACCTTTCAAAATCGGTCAACCGACGGGAAGTTTAGTCTTCTCGACCGACAGTTTACCTTCGGTTTAGCTGTTTTTTTCTGTAAAAATAAGGGTTTCAGACTATATTCAGTATAAATAATTACAGGCACGCTGAATTTCGTGCCTGTAATTTACGTAAACCGATATTATCGGATCTTAACTTATTTAACGATTCTTCTCCAGCCGAACGGATCGTCCTTGAGACCCCACTGAATGCCGGTGAGTTCATCGTAGAGCATCTGAGAAACGGGGCCGATAGCGTTGTTGTTGATAACGCAGATATTGCCTTCGCGGTTGAGTTCGCCGATGGGGCTGATAACTGCCGCAGTACCTGTACCCCAAGCTTCTTCGAGAGCGCCGCTGTTTGCAGCTTCCATAAGCTCGTCGATATGAAGAAGTCTTTCTTCAACGGTGTAGCCCTTATGACGGAGAAGCTCGATAACGGATCTTCTGGTGATACCGGGAAGGATGCTGCCGTCGAGAGAAGGAGTAACGATGGTGCCGTTGATCTTGAAGAATACGTTCATAGCGCCAACTTCTTCAACGTATTTATGTTCCTGACCGTCGAGCCAGAGAACCTGAGAATACTGGAGCTTTTCAGCCTTCTGCTGACCGATGAGGGATGCAGCGTAGTTACCGCCGCATTTAGCCATACCTGTACCGCCGCGAGCAGCTCTTGTGTATTCGGTCTCAACGTAGATCTTAACGGGCTTGAGGCCTTCCTTGAAGTAAGAGCCAACGGGAGAGAGAATGATGATGAAGAGGTATTCGTGAGAAGGATGAACGCCTACCTGTCTGTCGGTAGCGATGATGAAAGGACGGATGTAAAGAGAGGTACCGGGAGCGGTGGGGATCCAGCTTGCATCGAGTTTGATGAGCTGTTCGAGAGCATCGAGTACCTGTTCGCCGTCAAAACGGGGGATACACATTCTGTCGCAGGAAAGATTCATTCTTTCGAAGTTCTTTTCGGGACGGAAAAGGAAGATCTCGCCGTCTTCTTTTGTACGGTATGCCTTGAGGCCTTCAAAAATTTCCTGAGCGTAATGGAATACCATTGCGGAGGGTTCAAGAGAGATCGGGCCGTAGGGAACTATCTGAGCATCATGCCAGCCGTTTTCAGAATCGTGCTTCATGATGAACATATGATCGGTGAATGTTGTTCCGAAACGAAGTTCATTAGCGGGAACTTTAGCTTTCGGAGCAGTATTTTTAGTAATTTTGATTTCCATATACTTTATCTCCAAACATTTAAATTACACTATCTTTTATTGTATCACAGAATTTTGTTAAAGTCAAGAAAATATGTTCCCACACGGATTATTTCACAATATTTTTCAATTTTGCATCGAGCTCGTCGGGATGGAATCTAACAGATACAACATAAGCCTCTTCGCCCTCGGTAAAATGGCCGTATGTTGTTGTAACAACGGTGCCGTCGGGGAGAATTTCAACACCCGGATAAGCACAGTCGCCGTTTTTGTAATTTTTCATTATACGTACACGGTAACTGCCCTCGCCGCCGTTTTTGATATCGTCATATGTACCTACCCATGCACACCAGTCGCCCCATGTGGGAGAATCGAGGCAGGTGTCACGGAAGGAGATAAAGAGTCTTCCGTCCTTGAGATAACGTGCGCAGTGTCTGTCGCCCGTGATCGCACCCGGAAGTTCAACGGGATCGGACCATGTTTTGCCGTTATCGGAAGAGAAAATAACGTGAGCATTCATTTTCCTTGCATTTTCACGCAGTACGGCGCAGATCTCCTTACCGTCGGGAGAACGGATAATAGCAGGCTCGCAAAGATCGCAGATCTCATGGGTACAGATCGCGTGAGGCTCAGACCATGTTAAACCGCCGTCATGTGATTCGACCTGATAAACGATGATTCTGCCGTTTATTCTGCCAGAATCGACATTGTAGATCTCTTCCCACACGTCGCCATCTTTTTCGAGAGTCTTTACCCAGCTGTCCTGTTTATCGGACCATGTTTTTCCGCCGTCCTCGGAATAACTGTGCATGAGCTTTGTTCGGACATTGGCACCCTCGCCCGTGCGATATACTGTTCTTCTTTCGTGGTCGCCGCCGTTGATAAATCTGCCGTCATCGTGAAAAAGCGCGATATATTCGCCTTTTCCAACCTCGCAGATATCACCCATGGCAACGATGCCGCCGTAATTTCCGATAGGCTCAAGCTCGGACCACGTATCGCCGTCATCCTCTGAAACAGACATTCTTATGGGATAAAGACCTGAGAAAAGAATGAGTCGGCGTTTGCCGTTTTTATCGTAAACCTTATAAATCGTGGGAGTTTCGAGAGATGTTGAAAAGCTGTCGGGAACGGGAAGACGGTCGGTCCATGTTAAACCGCCATCAAAGCTTTTTTTGAGAACGATCTGCCCGTAGCCGTGATTTTTCGGATAAACGGTAACGATGGTTTTGTTGTCGTCAAGAAGAACGGTCGTCGGATGTCCGATATAAAGACCTTTTTCGTAATCAACAACGGTCTGTCTTTGTTTTTCGTCTGAAATATCGACGATGGGAACAGTATAATCTCTGCGCATTATTTTAACCCCTTTTTTCTAATTTTTATTTATAGGCAAAAACACTTCAAAAACAGCCCCTTGCTGTCCGTCTGTTCTGTTATAAGCCGAAACAGTGCCTTTATGGGCGGTAATGATCGCTTTAACGATCGCAAGACCGAGGCCGTGCTTGCCTTTCTTGCCTTTGTAAAATCTGTCAAATATATGAGGAAGATCCTCCTCGCTGAAGCCCTGACCGTCGTCTGTAACGGTAAAAACAACACCTTTTTCGACAGGAACGGCTTCGATGAAGATCGAGCTTTTCGCAAAACGGAGAGAATTTGAGAATAAATTTGTAAAAACAGTCGCCAGATGATCGCCGTCACCGATAATATCGGCAATAAGAATATCGCCTTTAACAAGAGATATTTCGTTTGCGGAAGCGATGCCCTCAACTCTTTCGATGGCTTCATCGATTATTTCGAGGGTGTTTACGGTGGACATGACCATGATATCCTTTGTTGTTTCTATCTTTGAAAGATACATAACGTCTTCGACGAGCTTTTCAAGGCGCGATGTCTGAGTAAGGATAGAGTCGTAAACAGCATCGGCGTTATCCGTAAAAATACCGTCACGAAGGCCCTCGACATAGCCGCGGATCGACATAAGCGGAGTTCGGAGCTCGTGAGATGCGTTTTGTAAAAAGACCTTCTGGCTGCGGTCGTATTCCTCAATGCTTTTTGCCATTTCGTCAATGGATTTTGCAAGTTCTCCGACCTCGTCCTTTGAATTTATGACGATAGTATTGTCAAACTGACGCTTTGCAAGCATATCCGCGCGCTTCTGAAGCTTTTTCAGGTTTCTTGTGAGCTGTCCCGAAAAAAGAAGAGCACTGATGACCGCAATAAACGATGCCGCCATGACCGAAACAAAAAACAGAACGAAAAGAAGGCCGTCAAGATTATATCTGTCAACCTGCATCAGAACAACTATCGTTGCAAAGGGTGTTCCGTTTGAGTATTTTATGAGGCGTGAGTATGCGACATACGTTTCTCTGTTTTCGGGTATAACAAACGATCCGTTGCGGCCGTCTCTCGACTTAACGTATCTGATAAGTGTTTCTTCATTCAGGTTTAACATATCGAAATTTGAGACAGCGTAGAGGTTTGTGTTTGAGTCGAATATTGCAAGGGAATAGTTTTTATCGGCAACCTCGCGGACAACGCTTTCCCACATGAAATCGTAAAAAATGGAGAAGGACTGCTGCTTTGAAGCGAGAGTTATCGCAATTCTGTCTGCATACTGACGAAGCTTTGTATGAGCGTCTCTTATAATGTAGCCTTCGGAAAACAGTGACACGAAAGACATTGAGATACCTGCCATAAGGAAGATGATGACAGCATATGACAGTATCAGCTTCGTTTTTATACTGTATTTCATAGCATCAGTCTATACTGTCGGTAACCTTATAGCCGTAACCCCAGACAGTTTCGATAGAAAATTCGGTGTTATGAGTATCGAGCTTTTTGCGTATGCGCTTAACAAGATCGTCAACGGCGCGTGTGTCACCGATATACTGGTATTCCCAGATATTTGTGAGAAGCTGATCTCTTGTAAAGACACGGTTTTTGTTTGTTACCATAAAATTGATAAAATTATATTCCATAGCGGTGAGATTGAGTTCTTCTTCACCGTTTTCGGATACTTTAACGATGCGGCGTTCTTCGGGGTAGATCTTCAGATCGCGGCAGCGGGGGGATGTTGAATCGGAAACAGAAGAATTCATACCGTCAATTCTGCGGAAAACAGCCTTTGCGCGGGCAACCATTTCACGGGGAGAGAAGGGCTTTGGAATATAGTCATCGGCACCCATTTCGATACCGAGGATTCGGTCAAGCTCCTCGTCTCTTGCGGAAACGATGATGATGGGAGTATTTGCTTTTTTACGTATCTCATTGCAAAGCTCAAAGCCTGACATACCGGGCATCATAATATCGATAATGAGCATATCGGGCATCTGCTGATTGAACGCGGCAAGAGCATCTTCGCCGTTTTCGTATTCGTTAACGGTGTAGCCCTCCTTTTCAAGGTAGGAGCGGACGATCGCTCTTATATCCATTTCGTCGTCAACGACATATATCATTTTTGACATTTAACATACCTCATTTCGTTGAAATCAAAATATATAAATCACGTATTTTTTACTGATTATAGTATACCATAAAATATAAAAATTTGGAAGAGGTAATTTTAAGAATTTATGAAAATTATTTTTTAACGGTATTAGGTAAATTGCAAAACGCCCCATTCTGCCGCAAGAGTGACACAAATGCATCATTTTTTATCGTTATTTTTCGGGTATACTCTTAACTGTAATCAAAAGCATATTCGTTATGAAATAATTTTTTCGATTATTTTCTCCCCCTCTCTTTTCCGGCCCCGTCATCGGTACGGTGGCAGGGTCCGGAGCTTTTTAAAGCATCGGGAGAAACATTAAAAAGCTTATTCCACTGATTTTTCATATCTACCTTCTCTTAAATTTTTTATGCGAAAAAGAGCTCCCGTAAAAAGGAGCTCTTTTCGTTTGTATAAACAAAAAAACGGAGACTTCCCCATTCAGAAAAGTCTCCGTTGATCCTTTTATTAAAACACAAAACCACATTTGAGAAGCGAATAAAACTCGGAAAAGAGACGTGGCTGCTTTCCGAATATCACTTGCAACGCAAATAAAACTGTCCCGGTCGATTTTTTGAAACAGAATTACCGATTATCTGTATTTTGTTTTGACTTAATTGTTGTAATTGAAGATATTAACATTCTCCGTATCGCACCGCAATCATTACGAGCGGAAAGATACAAAGATTCATCGAGACAGTTGGTTTCAAACAGTAATTCAAGCCAATATTCTGTTTCGTAACATTCTTTTTGAGCTATTTCAAGTTTTGAAATAAAATCTTTTGTTCCCTGTGCATACTGAGCTTCGTGAATATTTGCACCGATAGATGTACCGGAACGCAATAATTGATTTATCAGAACAGATTCTTTATGATGAGATTTCATTTCACGACACATAAAAACTGTCTTTTTAGCAAACTCTTTCGCTTTTTCACGCATAATACTTTTCGACATAACTTGCATTCCTTTATATTTAGTTATATTCCGATTTCATCGGAGTGATATTATTGAAAACAATAGTGATATTAAAGCCTTCGGCTTTAGTGATATTTTATTCGCTTCCAAACTCGCGAAGCGAATAAAACTCGGGAAAGCGACATGGCTGCTTTCCGAATATCACTTGCAACGCAAATAAAACTGTCCCGGTCGTTTGGACCGGGACAATAAAACTTTTATTTAGTATGCAATACCCTGAGCTTTCATAGCTTCAGCAACTTTAAGGAAGCCTGCGATGTTAGCGCCTGCAACGAGGTTACCCTTCATGCCGTATTCTTCGGCAGCTTTTGCAGCGTTCTTGTAGATGTTGATCATAATGCCGTGGAGCTTTTCGTCAACTTCTTCGGAGGACCAGGAAAGTCTGATGGAGTTCTGGCTCATTTCGAGACCGGAGGTAGCAACGCCGCCTGCGTTAGCTGCTTTTGCGGGTCCGAACATTACGCCGTTTTCCTGGAGGTATGCAACAGCATCGGGAGTGGAGGGCATGTTAGCGCCTTCTGCAACAGCGATTACGCCGTTAGCAACGAGAGCTTTTGCATCTTCGAGGTGGAGTTCGTTCTGAGTAGCGCAGGGAAGAGCGATGTCACATTTAACGGTCCAGATGCCTCTGCCTTCGGTGTAAACAGCGGAGGGAACACGTTTAGCGTATTCGGAGATACGGCCGCGTTCAACCTGCTTGATCTGCTTGATAACGTCGAGGTTGATACCTTCAGCATCGTAAACGTAACCGTTGGAGTCGGACATAGCAACAACTTTAGCACCGAGCTCGGTAGCTTTTTCTGCAGCGTAGGTTGCAACGTTACCGGAACCGGAAACTACAACGATCTTGCCTTCGAAGGAGTTGTTGTTATCTTTGAGCATTTCATCGGTGAAGTAGCAAAGGCCGTAACCGGTAGCTTCGGGACGGATAAGAGAACCGCCGTAAGAAAGGCCTTTACCGGTAAGAACGCCTGTGAATTCATTCTGAAGACGTTTGTACTGACCGAACATATAACCTACTTCGCGAGCACCTACGCCGATATCGCCTGCGGGAACGTCGGTGTTAGCGCCGATGTGTTTTGCAAGCTCGGTCATGAAGCTCTGGCAGAAACGCATGATCTCGCCGTCGGATTTGCCTTTGGGATCGAAGTCACTGCCGCCTTTACCGCCGCCCATGGGGAGAGAGGTAAGGCTGTTTTTGAAGGTCTGTTCAAAGCCGAGGAATTTGATAACGGAGAGGTTAACAGAGGGATGGAAACGGATACCGCCCTTGTAAGGACCGATAGCTGAGTTATACTGAACACGGAAGCCGCGGTTTACCTGAACCTTGCCGTTGTCGTCAACCCAGGAAACACGGAAGATGATTGTACGTTCGGGTTCTACCATTCTGCTGAAAACGCCTGCATCGATGAAGTCCTGGCGTTTGTCTGCAACGGGAACGAGGCTTTCGAAAACCTCGCCTACAGCCTGAAGAAATTCGGGCTCGTTGGCATTTTTCTTGCTGATCTCTTCGTAGAGGTCTGCAAGATACTGATTTTTGATCTGCATTGGAATTTTCCTCCTATATGTAAAACGAATTTGATTTTACTTTGTTAAATCAATAAAAATAAGATACGAAATATTATACAAAAAATCACGCTGTATTTCAAGGGGTAAAATGTAAAAAAACAAGTATTTTTTTGCAAAGATAGAATTTACAGACCTGTTTTGAGGCATTCGGCGGCAATTTTTCTGTCAACATTTGAATTGCAGAAAATATAGCCTCTCCATTTTTCTGCGGCAAAAGCCTCCGCCCAGTCTCTTATATACTTTTTATCGGCGGTTGAGCGAACCGTTCCGTTCTTTGAAACGAGCAGAAAATCGGTGCTTGTTTTTATCATCGGAGGGAACGAAACATAGATATCGAAAAGCGTGAAGTCAACGATCTTTCCGCGGTCGAAATATGCATCGCGAACCTTTTCGAACACGCTTCTGCGAACGGCGGCAGGGTCACGTTCAACGCTTGAAATAAACTCTTTTACGAGCAGAAAATCGTTGATATTATCATCTTTTTTCTCCATTTTTTCAAGAGAGAATTCTTCTACTCTCTTTGGGAGCTTACGTGTTTTTATATTTTTTATCATTCTGCCGAGAGTGAGAAGATTGTTTTCATCCTCAAACGGAATTTTATCGAAGGTATCGAAGTTTTCAACATCCGAGTCGGAATATTTAAGAAAATCCGAGGGGTCGTCAAGAAGACCGACGTCAGCCATACCGAGAACAACGTCACGGAGAGCCGCTTCGGTTGCCAGGACCTTCTGATGGCGGTACATATAAACGTAGAGTATGCTTCGGTTGAAAATAAGCTCCTCGATAGTTGTGAGGGCATCAGAATCGACAGCAAGAACGTAATCCGTTTTTTCATTTTTTGGCATGGCATAGACCATAAGCTTCATAAGAAATCGGTCAACACCGTAAGTCATGGCAATACCCGCGGTGTAGCTGTCACGCTGAGTATAATCAAGCTTATCGGCATCGAATTCGCCGTTTATGACAGATGTTAAAAACGAAAGAGTGTTGCCGTCCGAGTCCGTATTTTTCTTACCGACGACCATATTTGCGGCACGAAGGAGAATATCGGAGCTGTTATATTTATCGGGGAAATCGACATATTCGTCAAAAAACTCGGTAAAGGCTTTTGACGTTATGATAAGATATGACATAAACTCATGGGGAGAGCATTTTACATCCTTTTCGCGCATAAGGTCGGAAAAACCGGGCATCGAACCGTAAACACGCTCGGAAAGATGAGAGTAAAAGCAATGACCCACATCGTGAAGAAGCGCTGCGAGGCGAACGATATTGATATCACGTTCGCACACGGAATAATTTTTACTTCTTTTTTTCAGATGCTCCATCATTCGGCCTGCGATCGCAGCGGTTCCGAGAGAATGTTCAAAACGGCTGTGACGCGCGGCAGTGTACGTAAGGTCCGCCATACCGAGCTGATGAATATCTCGAAGGCGCTGAACGACAGGCGAGTCGATTATCTGGATCTCCCAGCCCGAATACAAAACAGAGCCCCAGATAGGATCGTGAATGACCTTTCCGTCGTTTTTTTCGGGATAGTAGCCGTCCAGAAGTTCGAACACAAAAGCGTTGATTTTTTGCTCAAATCCGTTCATTTCCGTCACCTCTTCTGATGTTGAATGACATGTTCTCCGTATAGCCGTATTTTATCACAAAAAGCCTAAAAAATCAAGATAAAAATTCAATCTATTATATATAGAAAACAAATATAGAGAAAATACACAATAAATAATTTTTTTTACACCGTTATTTTTTGCAATATATCTATTGAAATTATTTCAAAAACAATGTAAAATAAAGTATACTTACTTTAAGTAAAAACTTATTGTACAAGGAGATATATTTATGAACAAAAAAGCTCTTATTGTCTGGGGCGGCTGGGACGGACACGAGCCCGAAAAAGTTGCTCACAGATTTGGCAAGATCCTTGAAAATGAAAACTTTGATGTTGAAATTTCCGACACAATGACTTCTTACGAAGACAAAGAAAAGCTCAAGAGTCTTGACCTTATCGTTCCTATTGTAACCGGCGGCGAGATCTCCTGGGAGCAGATGCAGTCCGTTTCCGAAGCAGTAGCATCGGGCGTTGGCATGGCAGGCTGCCACGGCGGTATGTGCGACGCATTCCGTAACTGTGTTGACTGGCAGTTC
>JAEIGA010014266.1_pt1 | contig 12096 bp, 10 predicted proteins | sample 9270691 | NCBI WGS metagenome assembly JAEIGA01 (sample SAMN17057246, study PRJNA624740) | gut metagenome | biome: biome; isolation source: fecal sample | host: Bos grunniens | place: China: Xizang | collected 2019
AAATCCAAAATTGTATTATCCAGATACAATCAAGTACACTTATGTTCCCATGGTGTATCTAGTTGATAAAGTTGAGCAGTTGATTATAGACGAGATGGCTCTGGAGACAGCCTTTGAGGGACATCGTTACTATGATCTGATGCGTTTCGCTTTACGTCGTGAAGACCCTGCGTTCTTGGCAGAGAAGATTGCTCGTCGTAATGGAGAAGAAGCACCTCGAGATGAGGCACTTTATCAAAAACTTCTGAATAAAACCAATTGGTTTGTCCATAAGGCGAAATAATGCATTCGTATAATCTCGTCACTATTCTTGGCCCCACAGCATGCGGTAAGACAACGCTTGCTGTGGCTTTGGCCAACCGTTTGAATACGGCCGTTATCAGTGCTGATAGCCGTCAGGTGTACCGATCTATGGATTTGGGAACGGGTAAGGATTTGGGCGAGTATGTGATAGATGGTCGTGAGATCCCTTATCACTTGATTGATATTGTAGATGCGGGATACAAGTATAATGTCTTTGAGTATCAGCGCGATTTTTTGAAGGTGTATCAAGCCTTGCGTGCTGAAGGACAAACTCCAGTCCTTTGTGGAGGTACCGGAATGTATTTGGAATCCGTGCTGCGTGGCTATCGCTTGGTAGAGGTTCCGGAAAACAGAGCGTTGCGTGCATCCCTCGAAGATAAGTCGCTTGATGAACTAACAGAGATTTTACGCGGATACAAGCAGCTGCACAATACGACAGATGTAGACACTTGTAAGCGCGCTATTCGAGCCATCGAAATAGAGGAGTATTATCAAGCAAACGACGTGAATGTTCGTGAGTTCCCGGAGATAAAAAGTCTGACTATTGGGCTTGACGTATCTCGTGAACTTCGTCGTGAGCGTATCAGTCGCCGTCTTCGCGAACGTTTGGAACAGGGGATGGTAGAGGAGGTTCGTAGTATATTGGCTACAGGGGTATCGCCTGAGGATTTGATTTACTATGGATTGGAGTATAAGTATCTTACCATGTATGTAATAGGCCAATTGACCTACGATGAGATGGTCGGCCAACTGGAGATTGCCATCCATCAGTTTGCCAAACGTCAGATGACCTACTTTCGAGGGATGGAGCGTCGTGGAGTACCCATCCATTGGATTGATGCAGAGTGTCCTACTGATGAAAAGGTGGAACAAATCTGTCACTTGCTATCTAAAAATTAGAAAAGGTAAAAAAGATGAGCGGAAATTCAGAATCAGCAAATACGAGTCGTTGGGGCATCGTGTATGTACCCATGGCTGGAGCTAGAAAGAAACATCGTCGTTGGCATCAGATCAAGGAGTACCTTGAGTTAAAGAAGGTGCAATATGATTATATACAGTCTGAGGATTATGGAGCAGTAGAGCGACTTACTCGTATGTATGTGGAAAACGGCTATAAGACCATCGTAATTGTAGGTGGCGATATGGCAGTAAATGATGCGCTGAATGGTATCATGACCTCATCTGTCGAGCGTCTTGACGACATCTCCTTTGGTATTATAGCTAATGGTATAGGTAATGATTTTGCTGATTTTTGGGGATTGGGCGTTGATGATTATAAGAAGTCTATTGACTGTATCATTAAAGGAACGCGTCGTAAGATTGACATCGGATATTGTTCCTATATGCAAGGGGAGGAGATAAAGAAGCGTTATTTCCTTATGGCTGTAAATATTGGTTTAGGTGCCGAGGCTATCAAGATTTCCGATGAGTGTAAGCATTATTGGGGTAAGCGAAACCCGACCTATATTATCAGTCTTTTCCGTTTGTTCCTACGTCGTAAGCTCTATAAGATGCATCTTAAGGTCAATGATGAGGTGATTAACGAGCGTTTGATGACGGTGTGTGTGGGTAATTCTCGTGGATATGGATTGACACCTAGTGCTGTCCCATACAATGGTTGGCTTGATGTGTCTGTTGTTTATCGTCCAGAGTTTTGGCAGATGGTGCAAGGATTGTGGATGTTACTTCGTGGGCATATCCTTAATCATAAGCAAGTGAAGCCTTATCGTACGAAGAAGGTGACGCTTTATGGCTCTGAAGGAGCGACCATTTGTGTTGATGGACGTACCTTGGAATATAGTTGCCCATTGGAGATTTCGTTGATGCCTGAATTCTTGAATTTTATTGTTCCAGATTAAGAAGTAAATAGTTCTCTTTCTATTGATTTTGACTATCCTGACTCATTAATTCTAATTCCTTAGGATAGTGGCGAGAAACTTCTTAGCTTGATGATAATCAATGTTTCGTCGGTTGGCGTAGTCTCTTAGTTGTTCTTCACTGATGTTACCAACAGAGAAATAACTAGCTTTAGGGTGGGCGAATATAAGTCCTGATACGCTGCAATGAGGTCTCATTGCTCCATTCTCGGAAAGGGTGATACCAATCTGTGAAAGATTCAGTAGTTCATCGAGAATAAAGTTTATCGATTGATCGGGTAGGCTAGGGTAGCCTACGGCTGGGCGTATTCCTTGGAACTGCTCATTATGTAGCTCACGAATGGTCAATTGTTCCTCCTTGGCATATCCCCAATAGTGCTTGCGTATTTCCTCATGCATCTTCTCGGCTGTGGCTTCGGCAAGTCGGTCTGAAAGGGTTGAGGATTGAAAGTCGAAAGTTGGAATTTGAGAGTTGGGTAGCTGAGACACCGTGGTGGCGAATAGCCCGATGGTGTTAGTGATGTCTCTGTTGGTTTTCTTAGGAGAGGCCTCCTTAATGAAATCACTAAGGCAGAGAGTGTAGCCAGACTTTCCCACGTGTTGCTGGCGGAGAAAGGGGATGCGCACCTTATCGTTCACTATGATATCATCTCTCTCACTATAAGCGTCGGCAAGGAGGAAAAGGGCGTGGCATATGGGCTCGTCTGCCCATTGGCGCAAGAACTCTATGGCTTCGTCGTAGAGCTTTGTGGCTTCGCGAGCCTTATGCTGCTCCTTAGTTGGAAATGTGCCTATCCACGAAGCACGGCACGAGGGGCAGTTGTGTACGTCGGCAATAGTCGCAAATCGCGGTTCCATGCCCCAAGCATGGAAATAATAAATCCAATTGATGTAGGGGACTACCTCACGGACGGTATAGTGGAGAATTCTTAGTTCTGGATGATGAATTCTCCTATTCGTGTCGGCTTCAGGGAATTCAGAAACCATAATTCAGCATTCAGTATGAAACTCCATCCTCTCGCCCATTACGCTTTCGTCGAACTTGCCATCCGTATACACGGCATGTCCGTTGATCCAGGTGTGGGTGATGTCCCAGCGGAAGGTGTGCCCTTCAAAGGGGCTCCATGCGCATTTGCTCTGTATCTCTTCAGGAGTGACAGTATGGGGGGCATTGGGATTTAGGAGTACGAGGTCGGCACGGTAGCCTTCGCGGATGAAGCCGCGCTCCTTCACCTTATATAGCAGGGCGGGGTTGTGAGCCATCTTCTCCACTACTTGAGGAAGGGTGATGATACCTTCGTCGGCAAGCTCGAGCATCGCTGGCAGTACGTACTGTATGGTAGGTATGCCCGATGCTGCCTTCAGACTTCCTCCCACCTTGTCGGCAGGAAGGTGGGGCGCATGGTCTGTACCGATGACATCAATGAGGCCTTCTCGCAGTGCCTTGCGCAGTGCGTCTCGGTCTGCCTTAGTCTTCACTGCAGGATTGCACTTGATGCGTGTTCCATAGGTGGCATAGTCTGCGTCTGTGTAATAAATGTGTGGTAAGCACACCTCAGCAGTCACTTGCTTATTTTTGAGGTCATCTTGTTGTAGCAACTCTAGCTCGCGAGCTGTGCTGATGTGCATGATGTGTATCTTGGCTCCGGTCTTCTTGGCCAGTTCGACAGCTTTCTTGGTGGATTGGTAGCAGGCCTCCTCGCTACGGATGAGGGGGTGGTATGACACGTCGGGGTCATCACTTGCTGTCTCCTCCTTATACTTGGCGGTGTTGGCTGAGATGATGCTTTGGTCCTCGCAGTGTAGGGCAATGAGGGTGGGCGACTCACTGAAGATGTGCTCGATGCGCTCGTCTTGATCGACGAGCATACCCCCTGTGCTACTACCCATGAAGAGCTTCACACCACAGACGGTACATGGGTCTACACGGCGAATCTCCTCGATGTTATTGGTCGTAGCACCAAGGTAGAACGAGTGGTTGACGAGGCACTTTGTCTTGGCCTCGGCAAACTTCGCCTCCAGGGTTTCTATTGTGGTGGTTTGCGGATTGCAATTGGGCATGTCCATCACTGAGGTTATGCCACCTCGTGCTGCCGCACGGCTCTCGGTGTACATGTCTGCCTTGTGTGTAAGTCCTGGGTCACGGAAGTGTACATGGTCATCAATACAGCCTGGGATGAGGTACTTCCCTTGGGCATTGATTACATTATCAGCAGAGATGTCGGGTATTTCTGTACCACGTATAATGGTTGCTATGCAGTTATTCTTGATAAGTACGCTACCTACAAACTGCTCGCCTTCGTTTACGATAGTGGCTTGTTGAATCAGGGTGGTCATGGGAGTTTTTAGTTAGGAGTTTATAGTTAGGAGTTTGGGCCTTTCACCCATAAGCTATCACCTATACCCTTTCAAGTTGGGAGTTTAGAGTCGTTTGTTGGGAGTTTGCTCCACGATGTGGGAATAACTCCTAGCTCCTCACTCTCAGTCTTGTTGCTCATGGTTTTGCACCACCTTGCGGAAGGCGGCAGGCACGGGTACTTCAAAGTGCATCAACTCGCGTGTCATAGGGTGTATGATCGATAAACGATGGTTGTGTAGCATGAGTCTGCCTATGGGGTTGGTCTTTCCGCCATATTTGCGGTCGCCAGCTACGGGATAACCTATTTCGGCAAGCTGTACTCGAATCTGATTTTTACGTCCAGTGAAGATCTGTATATCAAGTAGAGCGTGGTAGTCGTTGCTCTGCACCACGCGATAGCGTGTCACTGCGAGGCGTCCTTCATCGGGCTTGCGTGCCACATACACCATCATGTTGTTACTATTTTCCACAAGGTTGTGGCGTAGCTCCTGCTGGGAGATTTCGGGGCAGCCTTCTACTACTGCAGTATAGGAGCGTTCGCGCACATAGTTGTCCCAATTATAGCGTAACTCGCGTTGTAGGTCTGGGTCTTTGGCGAAGACGAGGATGCCTGAAGTGTATTGGTCGAGGCGGTGACAAACATAAGCCGTCGAGCGGGCATCCTTTTGTTTCAAGTAGTCGGTGAGCAGACTCTGTGCAGTCTTTTTCTTGTTGTCGTGTCCCACGGTAAGCAGTCCTGCAGCCTTTTCTACCACTATGAGATGTTTATCTTCATAGAGAAGGTGTAGCTGGCTAGCGCGAAGCACAGCAAAGGGGCGAGTGAAGTTTACCGAAACTTTGTCGCGTGGTGTCAAGGGGGTGTCAAATTGGGTCAAGGGTTGTCCGTTTACCGCTACGTGGTTATGGGCAAGCATTGACTTGATGTTACTTTTGCTCTTGGGCGCAAGTATTACATATAAGAACGGCAGCAGTGTAGTGTTCTCTACAGGGGAGTAGTGAAATATCTGGTTAGGGCCTTTCTTGCCATGTCGTTTGTTATTCTTCATATATGTATGCGTGAATGGATATTGCTTATGTGTGATAAAGACTACTTAATGATATCTATCAGGTAAGAGATTTTGCCTGTGATTGTCGTGTTCGCTGAACGGCCGACTGGGTCTGCCTTAGAGTTGCCAAACATATCGGAAAGTCCGAAGAAGTAGCGTCCCTCAAGGATGAAATTCCCGACTTTTGTTTTTAGTTCCATACCCAAACCTCCGGCAATACCATATTCGAGTCTGTTTTCAATGGGCTTGCCATACTGCTTGTTAGTGCTGTTAGGTCGCATCTCAGGTTTCCAGGGATATTCCTCAGAGAAGCCATAGCGCTCCTCATCATTGAGGAAGAAACCAAATTGAGGACCTGCATTGACGAAAAACTGCAGTCCGCGTTCTTCCTTTCCCCATCCAAGATGAGCAAAGAAGGGTATCTCGATGTAGTTCGTGGTACGATGGTAGGTGTTATTACTGCCATCTTCGATGAGCTCTTGCCAACCTCGTTGGGCAAAGTTTACCTCGAGTTGAGCAGCACAAATGAGTGCAAAATACTTTTCGGTGGTATATCGCATGGTGAATCCACCTGTTAGGCCAGGGTGTAATTCCTGCTTGATGGTGGGGCTGAAATCTACTCGACTGAAGTTGCATCCACCATTGATGCCGATTGCAAGGTTGCTACGTAGTTCACCGACTTGAGCAAACGATATTGTGCTTAATAGCAGACTGATGATGGGTATGAGTAATCGTTTCATCAGTCAAAATCGATTGTTTGCAGGTTAAAGTCGCGTGAGAAGTGCACGAAGAATACTTTACGATTGATGAAGCCACCCCAATTGTTGACGCGCTCAAACTTGAATCCCGTCTGCAAGGGGGTATACTGCATTTCGTTCAGTCTGTTGTCCATATCGGTTCCATACAGATGCATTGCTCTCAGGAAATAATAGGTAACATCGAATCCCAGAATAGCATACTTAGGATAGCGGTTCACAATCTCCTTGCTATAGGTGCGGCGATATTTCTGATGGAATGCCTTAGCCTCTGGCAATAGATTGTTTGTATAGAACGAAGAGTAGAAATAGGTGCCTATCTCATAGAATGAAGCCAAGTGGTTGTTGGTATATACCTGATACTGAGGGTATCCAAAGAGGTTGATGTCGAACTTTGTTGATGCCGTATCTCGTACTAAGAGTTGGAATACGGGTACCATATTGTTCAAGCAACCACTCTTGTCAGATGTCATCATCAAGATGTTCTGTCGCTGTGTGTCGAGGTGAGTGAGTATGGTGTCTTTGTTGGTTGCGGTATCGGCCAACAATACGGTGTAGGGTACATTGCGGTAGCTGAGTTCGCGTTTGAAGCCACTGATGAGGTCATCATCCTTCTCTTCCGGTGACTCAAAGAACACAACGTTTGGCTGCGGGAATTGCATGAAGAAATGATCGTACACCTCAGAGTAGAAATAGCTTTGCGGCGTGTTCACTTGATACACGTAGGGATTGGTGAATACCGCGTCGACCTGTCGGGCAAAAGGTACCACCATACGAATGCCGTTGTTTTCAGCGAACACTGCAGCTTCGGCAATATGTGTGTCATACACGGGACCAATGATGAGATTCATCTCCTTCATTTCGGGTTTGTCTAAGATGGATTGGATAGAGGCCCACTTGTTCCCTGAATCATAGACGTGTAGATCCACTGATACACCCTGCTTTTTGAGACTATCCAATGCCAATAATGCACCCTCATAGAATTCTACCATTTTCATCTGCTCGCTTGAAACACTATCGTTCAGCATGAGTGGTAGTATGATAGCCGTCTTAATCTGTTCGATATCTTTGGGTACAACTTTCAGCTCGGCAAAGAGTTCCTCATCGGTAGGGATGACAGTCACCACAGGAGCAATTTCTTGTTGCTCTTGCTTTTCTTCTTGTTCTGTCTTGGAGTAGGGGATGCACAATACCTCGCCAATCCTCATTTTACGCTCACGCAATTCAGGGTTGGCATTCACCAGTTCCAGTTCGCTGATGCCATACATACGGCTGATGCGGTATATATTCTCTTTGCGTTTCACCAAGTGCTCAGTGCGGCATCTGCTCGCCTTTTCTTCTGCTTTGGGCGAGGAGGGTTGCGCAGCTATGGGAGCCGGTTCTGTAACCTTGGGCTGTGTATTCTCCGGGGTTGTGACTTTTCGTTCGGGGATGACGATGACCTGTCCCACTTTGAAGTTCTCGGCACTCAGACCAGGGTTGGCATTGCATATCTCACGTGCGGTGAGACCGTAGATTACGGTTAGGCGATACAGGGTCTCACCTGTCTTGATGGTGTGGAAACGCTCTTCTCCAGTCTGTACTTGTGGTACATTTGAGGTATTCTCAGTCTTCTTGTTTTGGGGGATGCGCAGTTGTTGCCCTACCTTTATCACTACCTCACTTCCCGGGTTTAGGCGTATGATCTCGGCTTCCGTAACCCCATACATGCGAGATATGGAGTAGAGCCCTTGCCCCTTGGTTACTGTATGGAAGAACTCGTTTCCGCTCTGTGCCATTGCTCCCTGCGCTCCAAAAGCTAAGAGAGATATCAGTAATATGTGTTTGATCAGTCTGTTCATACTTCACCCAATATCTAAGTAATACAACTTGCAAAATTAATGTAAGCCGAGGTAAATATCAAATTTATTTGAATATTTCCGATGCTCGTCCTTGATAACACGGATAACTTAAAGTCTCTCTTGTGTCGAAATAAGCTGATTGCCCGACACCTCAGAGGAGTATCTGTGTGGCTTCCTTTACTTTTGTATCCTTAGCAATTGCTTTTCACTGGCGAAAGCCTGCGTCATGCGTTGCCGACCATAGGGAGTGAGGTCGGTGGGGATAGTATCTTCGGGTATGATACGAAAGTCTTCTGTACGGCTCCACTCAGCCCGTTCTGTCCACACGAGGGTAGGGGTTAGGCTTCTTAGTCTGGTCGTGGCACCAATCTTTTCGATGACCAACTCCACCTCAAGGCCCACATCGCCGTGGACGATGCTCATATTCGAAACATAGTTCCCCAATGAGTACACCACGGCATGGTGAGTGGGGTAATCGGTGTGAGGTGTCAATTCAAAGGGTTGCACCACATGAGGGTGGCTACCGATGACGTGGTCTACCCCTTGGGAGATGAGCCATTGGGCCAGGTTGCGTTGCTCCACATTGGGTGTCTGCTGGTATTCATTTCCCCAATGTACGATAGCAATGATGACATCAGGCCTCATGGCGCGTGCTGCGTGTATGTCGGCTTCCAACTCCTTTCGTTCAAGGCTATTGACTATATTGGGGGGAGTGGTGGAGATGCCGTTAGTCCCGTAGGTGGCACAGAGAAGGGCGATGCGTATGCCGTTCTTTTCCACGATGAGAGGGTAGCGGTCGGCTCGGTCTTGAGCATCACGGTAGGTTCCTACGGCATGGAGTCCTATGGAGTCGATGAGTGTGAGCGTGCGTTCCAATCCGCGACGTCGTCGGTCGAGGCTATGGTTGTTGGCCGTAGCGAGGATATCGAACCCGGCATCCTTGATGGCATAGAGGTACTCGTCTGGGGCACTGAACTGGGGGTATCCGCGATAGGGCTTACCGCCCAGTGTGACCTCAAGATTCCCGATGGCGATGTCGGCACGGCTGATGTGCTCTTTGACCAATGAGAAGCAACGGCTATAGTCGTAAGTGCCGTCGGTACGCAGTGCGGCATCGATCTGTGCCTGATGCTGCATGAGGTCGCCCACGAACAGTAGGGATACCTGTTGGCTCTGTCCATGCAAGAGTATGGGTGAGAGCAACAGCAGTACGAAGTGGGCGAGTCTCATGAGTCGATGCAGCCTTTCTTTGTTATTTCTTCTTGTTCCAATGCTTCTCCAACATCTTGGCCTCGCGCTTGGTGATGTGGATGATGGCGCCATGCTTCTGCTCCGAGAAGTTGGTACGGGTCATCACGCCCTCGCCGAAGCTGCCCAGCGGGGTATAGTGGATGAAGTCGCTGGTCTCGGTGAATCCGAAGTTGTGAGGGTGTGCATGGAAGTTATCGTGCATCACTACCCAGCGGTCCTCACCGATGCGTTTCCAACAGTTGGGAGCCTCATGGCTGGTGCGCACACCATCGTAGTAGTTCTCGTCCAACATGTAGGGCCCTGCGATAGAGGCTGCCGTAGCATGTTTGATGGTGGCACCGCGCTCGTGTGACACGTAGTAGAGGTGGTAGGTGCCGTCGTGGTACATGATGTCGCTGTCGATGACGTTGTATCTTCCTTCAGGTGCTTCGAAGAGCAGCTGAGGCTCACCCTCCATGGCGGTGAAGTCATCGTTCATATAGACGTAGTAGATCTTGTTGCGGCCATTGCCGAAGCGGGTGGTGAAGTGCAGGAAGAGTTTACCCTTCTCATAGTCGTAGCAGGTCTCGGGAGCCCATACGCAGCCCACCTCGGCCCACTTGCCTCCCAACTTTTGGAAGTCGAGGTTCGTGCGTGTCCAATGCTTGAGGTCAGTGCTCTTCATGAGTACGAGTCCGCGATTGTTGCCCCAGCCATATGTCCTGCCGTCGCGCTCCCATTCTGTCGTGCGGAATCCATCACGTACGCCAAACACGTGGAGGTCGGTCATGGCAAGATAGAATGCTCCGTCGGGGCCGCGGAAGATGTGTGGGTCGCGTATGCCATGTTGCTCGGCAATCGTGTCTCCTGCGATAAGGGGGAGGTCATCGTTGAGCGAGTGGAACTCATAGCCATCGTTGCTCAGTGCCATGTGGAGCCCGTGGTCGGCATCCTTGTGATACACCATGAGGTAGGCGCCCATCTTCTTCTCCATCTTGCGTGCAGCCTTTTCCTCTTTGGCTTTGCGCACATAGTACTCCTCCACGTAGGGTACGCCATCGGTAGTGATGTCACACTTGATGATGTCTCCCGCCTTGTCGTACTTCAATTCTTGCGCACATACGGAGCGTGAGTAGCTGGTGCCGGTGTGCAGACCTCCGTTGTGGGTGAAGAGGATGGTCTTCCCCTTGAACTCCACCACGCCCGGGTGAGTCGTATTGCTGTTGCCTGCAATTTCAGAGAACACTCCCTTGTATTCGAACGGGCCTACGGGTGAATCTCCTACGGCGTAGCCCAGTTTCTCGGGCCATCCTTCAGCGAAGGTGAGATAGTACTTCCCGTCGTGCTTGTGTACCCAGGGGGCTTCGGTGAAGTTGGCCCCTTCGGGAGTGATATCCATCACTTCGCCGTCAATCTCAATCATGTTGGGCTTCAGCTTGGCTGCAAAGCATCGTCTGTTGCCCCAGTATATCCATGCGTTACCCTCCTCGTCTTGATAGACAGCAGGGTCGATGCATGCCCATGCGTGGTCGGTACCCGGACAATCGGCATTGGTCAGCAGAGGTCTTCCCAAGGCATCCTTGAAGGGGCCATAGGGCGATTCGCTCACGGCCACGCCGATGCCACACCAGTTGGTCGACACGTAGAAGTAGTATTTGCCCTCCTTCTCGGCCACATGAGCAGCGAAGGCCGCGTGAGAGTTCTGCCATTTGAACTCATCCACGTGGAGCGGACTCTTATGCTCTGTCCAGTTCATCATGTCCGTGGTGGTGAAGAGCGCCCACTCGTGCATCTTGTAGCCACCCTGGTTCCCGGCAAAGTCAACACCGGTATACAGATACAGCGTGTCACCCTTGACAAAGGGGGCAGGGTCTGCCGTGTGCTTGTGTGTGATGATGGGGTTCTGTGTGGCGCGGAAACGATAAGGGTTTCCATTGGGGACAATCTGTGCCGTGCTTGCAAGGGCGACAAATCCCATCGCGAAGGATAGAAGTGTTTTTTTCATGAGAATCTATGTTTTGTACTTTGTTTAATGCATTTTCTTTACTTAGTGCAAATATAGGGAATAAATTTCATTACACCTTGAAACGACTGAAAAATAAGGGGGGGAGTGAAGGCATCTACAGCTCTCTATCTTTGTTGCTTCTCCTGCAACTGCCTCTTCAGCTCTGCCTCACCTGGTTCTCGAAGGAGATGTACTTCTCGGCATGCTCGACGCCATATACATCGTGCAAGAGGGCCATCCAGAAGGGCTGGCTCTTGCCCTTCTCGTAGCCACGCCCTTTCCACTCCTCTGCAAAGAGGGCGGCGGCAGTTTGTTGTTGTTTTTCGGTCATCATATGCGGCATCGGGTGTTACTTTTCTATAACGCAAATTTACAAATAAGCGGGTGCGTGCCCAAATTTCTACGAGAGAATATTTAGAATGTGCTTGCAAATTCTTAATTGAGCGGCAGCGCGGAGCATTAGCGCTGCTTGCGACGAAGGGGAGGTTTATCTCCCCCAGAGGAGTGTGCTTTAGCACCATTAGGTTTAGTTCTCCAACCTTTAGGGTTCCAAAGGAGTACTTCTTGCAGCCTAGAGAAATTCAACAAGGTTAAATTTTCTCCGACTTTTATTTTTTCGTTTCATCATTCACGTCACAAAGATAGCCGTACGCTATCCCAGGACGTGGGACAGGAGATGA
>JAEIGA010014267.1_pt1 | contig 12096 bp, 7 predicted proteins | sample 9270691 | NCBI WGS metagenome assembly JAEIGA01 (sample SAMN17057246, study PRJNA624740) | gut metagenome | biome: biome; isolation source: fecal sample | host: Bos grunniens | place: China: Xizang | collected 2019
ACAACCGAACAATATCTAATCATTGAAAGCTCAACCCCAGATGCTAAGATATACATCAATGATGAATATATAGGAAGAAATTCCGCACGAAAATTCCTCCCAATAGCCAAAGAACACACCTATAAGGTAGAAGCACCACTTCATCACAGCCAAAGCGGAAACGTAAAGCTTAAAGCAGAAGAAAAAACCACCCTTAAAATAGATTTACTTCCAGCTTTTGGATATTTAAAAGTAAACACAACGCCCGAAAGTGGAGCAGAAATAGAGATAAACGGTAAGTTGCAATCGCAAACCACACCTTTCACAAGTCAAGAGCTTGAAAGTGGAAAATATACCGTTCAAGCCTTTAAGCCAATGTATAAATCCTTACCACAAGAAGTAGATATACACGATGGAAAGACTTCGGAAATAACCATAAACCTTATTCCAACTTTTGCAACCGCAAACATAACTTGCCAAGACAAAGAGGCTGAAATCTATATTGACGGAGAATTTAAGGCAAAAGGTAGTTTCAATGGACAATTTGCCGAGGGCACTCATCAATTAGAGGTAAAGAAGAAATCGCATCGCACAATCACAAGAACAATTAACGCAATCAGCGGACAAACTCTAAGCGAAAACATAGAGAAACCACAAGCCATAAACGGCAAACTAAACATTGATAGCGAGCCTTACAATGCTGACATCTACATTGACGGAAAACTCTACGGACAAACACCAATGCTGATTTCGCAAGCCCTAATCGGCGAACATCAACTAACACTTAAAAAAGACGGCTTTAAAGATTTAAAAGAAAATATTAAAATAGAAGAAGGCAAACTTGCAGAATACAAATTTACTCTACAAGAAAAACCAAAAAATACTGAATACAAACTCTTCAAAACCTTAAAAGGGCATAGGAATTATGTTAGGTCAGCCTCATATAGTCCAGACGGAACAAAAATTGTCTCAGCATCGTGGGATCAGAGCATAAAGATATGGGATGCAAATACAGGTTCATGTTTAAAAACCTTAAGAGGGCATGCATATTATGTTAATTCAGTATCATATAGTCCAGACGGGACAAAAATTGTCTCAGCATCAGGTGATGGAACCATAAAGATATGGGACGCAAATACAGGTTCATGTTTACAAACCTTAGAAAGGCAGTATTCTTATGTTTATTCTGCATCATATAGTCCAGACGGAACAAAAATTGTTTCAGCATCAGATGATGGTAATATAAAGATATGGGATGCAAATACAGGTTCATGTTTACAAACTTTCGTGGGGCATAGTTATCTAGTTTATTCAGTCACATATAGTCCAGACGGGACAAAAATTGTCTCAGCATCAGTAGATAATACTATAAAGATATGGGATGCAAATACAAGAAAATGTTTAAAGACCTTAGAGGGACATACTGGTGGTGTTAAATCAGCATCATATAGTCCAGACGGAACAAAAATTGTTTCAGCATCAAAAGATAAAACCATAAAAATATGGGATGCAAATACAGGTTCATGTTTACAAACCTTAACAGGGCATACTTCTATTGTTAATTCAGCTTCATATAGTCCAGATGGCACAAAAATTGTCTCTGCATCAAGTGATAAAACAATAAAGATATGGGATGCAAATACAGGACAATGTTTACAAACCTTAACAGGGCATGATTCTGGTGTTTGTTCTGCATCATATAGTCCAGACGGAACAAAAATTATTTCAGCATCAGGGGATAATACCGTTAAGATTTGGGTAGAGGAATAGGAAGTTAATTTTTAAAAACAAAAAAATAGATGAAGAAACTATTTAGTACAATTATTTTAACGCTTATCGGCACATTTGTTTTCTCGCAATCGATAACTGTAACGAGTTTTCGTTGTCTTGAAGAGGACTTAAATGCACGTACTTCAAAGGTTAAGGATATGAATGGAGAACTTTGTGCGTTGTTAATCCTTAATACAATTGAAAAAGGCTTTGAATTTAGCGTTTGTAATATCGAGAAAACCGAGCAAAAGATAGGAGAAATTTGGTTATTCATCTCTCCTGGTTCAAAGTTTATTACAATTAAACACCGAGAGTTTGGAACGATAAGAAATTACCCTTTTCCTCAAAGCATAGAGGGTGGAAAAACCTACGAAATGAAACTAAAAACTGAGAGAGCGATACAACCCGTTTTGCAAGAAGAAGTAAAACAGTATTTAGTCATAAGTAGCCCGACTCCAAATGCCAAGATATTTATCAATGACGAGTTTAAAGGAAAAAATAATGCACAAGCGTATCTTCCTATCGGCGTTGAGCATTTTTATCGCATTGAGGCACCGCTCTATCACAAGAAATTAGGAAGCGTTGTCTTGACAGAAGAGTCAAAAACTACCGTAACAGAAGAGTTAGAGCCTGCTTTTGGGTATTTGAATATCGTTTCTTCGCCTGAAAACGGTGCAGAAATTGAGATAAATGGTGAATTGCAAAGTGAAAAGACCCCATTTAAAACTCAAGCCTTAGCAAGTGGAACCTATACTATACAAGCCTTTTTGCCAAATTATACTTCGCAACCAATACAGGTTGAGGTAGAGGACGGAAAGACTATTGATGTTAATGTTCCTATGATTGCAAATTTCTCAATAGCCAATATAGTTTGTACTGATGAGGATGCAGAGATTTATATTGACGAAGAGTTTAAGGCTGTTGGTAAATGGTCGGGTGTTTTGTCTGCAGGAAGTCATCGCCTTATTGCAAGAAAAGGAAATAACACTCACACCGAAAACATAGAGATTGTTAAGGGAGAGGATTATAGTGTTACAATTCCTGAAATTGGTGTTGTCAGTGGTAAACTCAACATTAATTCAAACCCAATGGACGCAGAAATTTATGTAGAGGGTAAATTGTATGGCACAACTCCTCTTTTGATTCCAAAAATGGCTGTTGGAACATATAAAATTGAACTAAAAAAACCGGGATATAACTCTGTGGTAAGAAAGAATGTTGTGATTAAAGAGGATAAAACAACGGATTTGAACGTAGAATTGCTTAAAGGAAATATTTTAAGAGTAGGAGGAGAAACCAAAGGTGATAAAATTTATATTGATGATAAGTTTGTAGGCAATTCTCCTTTGAGTGTGAATTTGGATTTTGGTGTTCATCTCGTTAAAATAGAAACTCCTACTTGTTCGGGAGAGTATTCTATTACTATAAAGGAGGGTGAACCTCAAAATATGAAGTATTATTTTTCTCACTCTGCTATGCAGTTAAGAGCAACTTTGAAAGGACACGATGATGATGTGTATATGGCAGCTTATAGCCCTGATGGTAGTCGTATTGCTTCGGCTTCGGAGGATAGAACAATAAAAATTTGGGATGTTTCTTCTGGTGAATGTATTAAAACTTTAACAGGACATACCTCAGATGTCTTTTCAGTGAATTGGAACTCTGCGGGAACAAAACTTGTCTCAGCTTCTTGGGATCATACTGCTAGAATTTGGGATGTCGCAACAGGGGATTGCGAAAAAATTCTTTCAAGACATAGCGATGCTGTTTCTTATGCGGTTTTTAGTCCAAAGGGTGATAGAATTGCTTCTGCTTCTTGGGATAAAACTATTGTGCTTTGGGACGCTAAAACAGGAGATTATATTACTACTCTTTACGGACATACTGCTCCTGTAACGTCTGTGAATTTTGATCCAAACTCTAAACGTCTTGTGTCTTCTTCTCGTGATAAGAAAATGATTATTTGGAATGCAGAGGGAGCGTATCAAATTGCTAATTGTTCGGGACATAGAAAAGATGTTTACTATACAGAATTTAATTTTGATGGAACAAAGTTCCTCTCTTGCTCTGATGATAAGAGTATTAAGGTGTGGGAGAGCGAGTCTTTAAAATATGTAAATAATTTTGAAGAACACTCACATTATGTAAATTCTGCGGTGTTTAGTCCTGATGGAAATTTTGTCGCAACTGCATCAAGCGATAGAACAATAAGGATTTGGGACTTGAATAAGGAAAAACGTGTAAAGGCGTTAGGCGGTCACAAAAATTGGGTCAATAGTGTAAGGTATCATCCTAATGGAAATGCTTTGGTAACCGCTTCTGATGATAATACAATTAAGATTTGGAGCTCGGGAGAGGGTATAGTGATAGAAGAGGTTAGTGAAATAGATGAATATTTTGAAGACGAAAATTTTTAATCTTTAAATAAAAAAAATTAATATTAACAAAAACCGATGAGTTGAAATGGGATATAACTTCAACACAAAGAGAATGAAAAAAATTCTATTATTATTGGCTTGCGCAGGCTTGTTTGGTGTTTCTTGTAGCAAGAAAACTGCTCCTGCAACAGGAGATGTAGAAATTATTGTGCCTTGTTCTGGTCCTGAATTTATGACTAACGACAAGTATTTGCGTGCTTCTGCAATGGGATTGGCAGCAGATATGAATATGGCAAAGAAAAAGGCTATGGCAGAAGCGTCTGCTCAATTGGCTTCAAGCATGAATCAATTGGTTGAAAGAGTTGCGGTAAATTATGCTAATTCTTATCAAGTTGGAGAGAACGAAGATGGTTCTCAAAAGTTTGAAGATATGGCTAAAATCGTAGTTAAAGAAAAACTTTCAGGCATTAGAGTTATTTGTGAAAAGACAATGAAAACTCCTGAGGGCAAATACAAAGTTTATGTTGCTATTGAATTGGCAGGAGATGAACTTTTGCAAGGTATTCACAATAGAGTTTCAAAAGGATTGAAAGAAAACACTAAGTTGAGAATAGACTACGATTACGAAAAGTTCAAAAAAGAATTTGAGGCTGAAATGAAAAAATTAGAAGAATAAGAAATAAAAATTCTAAATGAAAGTTAGAGGATTATTTTTTCTGATTTTTATTTGCTCATTTCTGATAAACAATTTATCAGCACAGTCTTCTGCTCAAATCAAAGAGCAGAAGACTTGTTTTCCTCTTTGGGTTTTTGAGGATAGTCTTTATGTTGGCATATCCGATCCATTCGTCTCAAAAGAAAAAGCAAAGCAACAGGCGGTGGAAAGAGCCTTATTCTTTTACGCAATAAAGAATAAGGGTATTTCTATTTTGGAAACAAGCGAGTTGTATGAGAAAACAAAAAGTGAAATAAATTCTACGAAAAATGATAAAATGTTACAAACTATTTTGTTCTCGGTTGGCTTGAAAAATGTGATGTATGAAATAGAGAAAGAATGGGTTAGTGAAAATGGAGAGATATTTGTCGCTCTTAGTGTAGGGAATGGATCTCGTTTAATGGGTAGTTGTGATTTTGCAGCAGTGCTAAAAAGAGATTTGTATGAGGATGCAATTCCTTCAAAGTCGCAAAAAAATGTTCATTTTAGGTTTTATGCAAAAAGTTCGGCGTTTGAAACAAGAGAATCTTTTTGGGAAAAGAATGATGCACAGGTTAATTGTATTTGGAAAGATACTTTGGTGAGTTATTCTAAGGATTATTTATTTTATGGAAAGAATTGTGTGGGTGGAAAAAGGTTAAATAGTTTTGCTTTACAGTATAGTTTTTGGGCTTCTTTGTTTGAAGATTTTACTGAAAAGTTATTTGTCTACACAATGAAGAATTTAAAGGTTTCTTCTATGCAAACGATTTATGAAAACAGAATTGAAGAATTGATTAGTTTGAATGCCGTTGATGTTTTAAAATGTGATTGGAGAAAAAGAGGGGTTAAGGATAATAAATTATTGTTAGATTGGATAATAAGTGAAAATTAATTATATTATGAAAAGGATTATTACATTTCTATTTGCATTGAGTTTGGGTAGTATTTTGTTTGCTCAAACTGTTGATGAAATCAAAAATAGCGATCTTTATATTTGGGGAGAGGGAAGTGGAAACACTACTCGTTCTGCCGATAAGGAAGCGTTGAGTGATTTGATCTCAAAAATAAGTGTTAATGTTGAGAGTCAATTTGCAAAAGAGGCACAAGAAACTGATGCAGAATACAGCGAAAGAGTAACCTCTATTGTAAAAACTTATTCATCTGCTAAGTTAAACAACACAAAACAATTTATGATTTCAGATGAGCCAAATGCTAAAATGTTGAGATATATCTCTAAGTCTGATTTACAAAAACAATTTGCAGATAGACGCAACAAGATTGTGGCATATACTGCTGATGCAATTGAGGCTGAGAAAGAAAATAAAGTCTCTACTGCTTTGCAAAAGTATTATTGGGCTTTGTCTTTAATGAGTTCTTACCCTAAATCAGACACTCTTACTTTTATAAATGGGGAATTGTTAATGCCTTTTTTGACAAAAAAAATCAATTCTGTATTTGAGGGATTGAAAGCAGATATTGTAAAGGTGGAAACAGAGGAAAATAAACAAAATGTAGAACTTTTTATTACTTATAATGGAAATCCTGTTCAGAATTATGACTATACATATTTTGATGGACAGAGTTTTTCAAATATTGTAAGTGCTAAGGACGGTAGAGGGTTAATTGAATTGTCTGATATGCATGAATTGAAAGGTATTACTTTGAGAAGTGAATATACTTTTGAGACAGAGGCTGTGTTTGATGAGGATTTAAAGTCTGTTTTTGAGCAAATGCCAGAGATTATACCTTTTCACTCCAATAAAATAAGCGTTGGAGATAATAGAGAAAAGGGAGAAGAAATTTTAGCAATGCAAGCAAGCGAAACAAAAGCAGAAGAGAGTGCTGTGTTTGAGATGGTGGAAGACCATAATCCGTATTTAGATGTTATTACAGCAATTGAAGACGCTATTAAGAAAAAAACTTATGCTACAATACAGTCTCACTTTACAAAAGAGGGATTAAATGTTTTTAATAGATTGATTGCATATGGCAATGCTAAGTTGCTTTCAAACGAAATGGGGTATTCATTCTATAAATCTGAGAAAGGAGTTATTTGTCGTAGTATGCCAATGAGTTTTCGTTTTAAAGGCAATAAAGAATTTATAGAATCGGTAGTTTTTGAATTTGATGAAAACAAAAAAGTAAAAAACCTATCTTTCCAATTAGAGCAAGAGGCTGTTTCCGATATTGCTTCACAAGAGCAATGGAATAAAGCCTCAAAGCATGTCTTAGTTAGATTTTTAGAAAATTACAAAACGGCATACGCTCTTGAACGTTTGGATTATTTAACAGAAATTTTCTCTGACGATGCTTTGATTATAGTAGGTTCAACCGTTTCAAAACCACAGGATCTTGAAGGAAGAATTAGACTAAACGAAAAAGATGCAAAATACAATAAATATACAAAGGCGGAGTATATGAAAAACTTGGAGCGTTGTTTTAAAAGAAATGAATTTATCAATCTCCGTTTTACTGAAAATGAAATAAAAAAATTCAAGAAAGACAAGGAAATGTATGGAATCCAAATAAAGCAAGATTATTTCTCTTCTACATACGGGGATACCGGTTATTTGTTTTTAGGAGTTGATGTTGAAGATCCAGAAAAGCCTGTTATACACGTAAGAACTTGGCAACCGGAAAAGGATAGAGAAGGAGGCGTTTTTGGAATCAATGATTTTAGTATAGAATAATATATTTTGCATTATGAAAAAGACGCTATTTTTTTCTCTTTCTTTGGTTTTGAGCTTTTTTGCTATGGCTCAAACCGATTTGGAAAAGAGTTTTGAACAGTTTAAAGCAGAATCTGAAAAGAATTTCTCATCGTATGAGCAGGAACAACAAAGAAAATTTGATGAGTTTAGAAGAAGGGTTAATCAAGACTTTGCTCGAATGTTAGGAGAGAAATGGGAAGAGGAAGAAGTTAAAGAAGCAATACCTATTCCTAAACTTCCCGAACCTATAAAACCTGTTGTAAAGAAAAAAGATGCACCTAAGCAAGAAACAAAGCAAATAGAAATTAAGGAAATAAAACAAGTACCAGAAAAACACGAAACTCCACAGCCGATTGTGCCTATTGTGAAACAGGAAAATGTAGAGATGGAACAGTTTTCTTTTGACTTTTATGGAACAAACTGCAAGGTGGATTGGCAAGATGATATGAAATTTTCGCTATCTTCTGTAAATGAGCCATCGGTTGCTGAGGCATGGAAATTACTCTCTACACAAAAATATGATGGTTTGATTGCGGATTGCTTGAATATAAGAGAAAGATTAGAATTGTGTGATTGGGCGTATATAGAACTATTAGATAAAATGGCAAAAGGTGTTTTGGGAGAAAATTCTCAAAATGAAATAGTCGTTTTGAAAATGTATTTACTGACTCAATCAGGCTATAAAATGAGAATTGCAAAGTGTAATGGTACTCTTGCTTTACTTATGCCGACCAAAGAAGAAATTTATGGCTATTCTTATTTGGAATTTGATAATCAACGTTTCTATGTGCTTAATAAAGCTTTAAAAGGTAGTTTTGAAGTTTTTAAATTAGAATTTCCAAAAGAACAATTAGCATCTATGCAAATGAATCATCTTCCTGGGTTTACAGAAAATAAAATAGAAAAAAAGACTTTTGCTTCGGAGCGTTACACTGCTGCGAAAGTTTCGGTTGCTCCAAATACTAATTTAATGGATTTCTATACGGAGTATCCTCATGGCGATTGGGATTATTACTCTCGTGCCTCTTTGTCTTCGTCTGTGAAAAGGGATTTGTATCCTACGTTAAAATCAATAATAGAAGGAGAGTCTCAAGTAGAGGCTGCAAATATTTTAATAAACTTTGTACAAACTGCCTTTGAGTATAAAACAGACGATGAACAATTTGGATATGAGAGAACGTTCTTTGGTGATGAAATGTTTTATTATCCTTATAGCGATTGTGAAGATCGTTCGGTGTTGTTTTCTATTTTGGTTAGGGAGTTATTGGGTTTAGATGTTGTTTTTTTGCATTATCCAGGTCATTTAGCAACTGCTGTTAATTTTACTGAACAAGCAGAGGGTAGTTATATGACAATAGATAATAAAATTTATTTTATTTGTGACCCTACTTACATTGGAGCAAACGTAGGAGAGGTTATGCCTCAGTTTGGAAATGTTCCTGCCGAGATAATAAAGATTGCAAGCAAATAGTTTTTAAAGCAATTTTTTTTAACAAAGAATTAACAAATTTTTTCTTTGAAAAAATAAAATAAAACAAAGGAAAAATTCGTTAATTCTTTGCTTTTTTTTAAGAGTTCTTTAAAAAAGATGTATCTTTGCAAGTTGAAAATTTTGTAAACTAAAAAAATAAATAATGGAAGAGTTAAGTTTTAAAGCGACTTTTAAGTTTTTGTGGTGTCATAAGAAAGTTTTGATTATAACTTTTTTTGCTTCGGCAATAGTAGCGGCAGGAATCAGTTTGTTATTGCCTAATTACTATAAATCACAAGTTACTATGTTGCCAAGTGATACTAATTCAATTTCAAAAGGTGTACTTAGTCAAATGGATAATGTAGATCCGTTCAATTTTGGTATGGCTTCGGATTGCGAATACATTTTAGATATTATCACAAGCGGTAGAGTAATTGGTGCAACTTGTCAAAAATTCAATTTAGCTGAGCATTACGGAATTAAAGCCGAAGGAAAAGAATTAGATGAAAAGCTTGGACGAAAATTATACAATAATATAAAGGTAAAACGTACTGAAAATTTAGGGGTAAGACTTACTGTTTGGGATACGGATCCTGAGTATGCTTCAAATATCGCTAACTTTATTGTTAAGGAAGTAAGCGTTGTGAGAAACGAAATGAAGAGAGAAAAGGCCGATAGTATAGTTTCTGCGATTGAACGTTCAAGAAATACAATTATTGCAGATATTGAATTGTTGTCGGATAGTTTGTCTAAAATTAGTCAAGAGAATAATTTGTATTTTCCAGACGGTGCGAGTGAGCGTTTTGCACAAGAGTTAGCAAAACAAGTTGCTGCTGGAAATCAAGCTGCGGTTGCACGTTTGGAATCTAAGATGAAGACTATTGAGGCAGCGGGTGCGAGAGTTGCAAATTTAAGAGATCAACTTATAAATAGGAGAGAGTCTTTGAGAATGTGGACTGATCATTTGGAAAAAGCGAAAGTGGATAGAGATGCAGAAATTCCAACTGAATTTATTATAGAATATGCAACTCCGTCTTTCTCAAAGGATAAACCAAAACGTTCAATAATTGTAGCAGTTACGGCTTTGGCTTGTACATTCTTGGCTTTGTGTGTATTGGTCGTTAGGGGTAGATCAAAAAGTGAATAAAATAAAACAATATATTCTCAATTGTTGGAATTCTATGAGCAAAGGGAAACAAAATACCTTGCTCATAGCTTTGTTGTGTTCTGTGTTTTTGAGCGGAATCTTTTATTTTTTACTTTATGAATATTATTTTTACCTACTTGTTCCTGTAATACTTTTAGCACTTATTCTTTTGGTTCTTAATATTAAGATAGCACCATTTTTAATTGCTTTTATTACGCCCTTATCTGTTACATACACTATCAAAGAGTTAGCAATTAGTTTGCCTTCTGAACCTTTACTGATTTTAATTATGGTATTGTTTCTTTGGCAAGTCTTTTTTACTAATAAATACGATAAAAAGGTTCTCAAACACCCTGTTTCAATAGCAGTGTATATTAGTCTTGCTTGGACTTTTATAACAAGTTTTTTTAGTGTTGATTACTTGGTTTCATTCAAATACTTGCTTTCACAAATTTGGTTTATAATTCCATGCTATTTTGTATTGATTCCATTATTTAAGAAATTTAAAAATTTAAAGAATTTCTTTCTTTGCTATGTTATTCCTTTGAGTGTGATAGCGATTGTGTGTATTGGTTTGCTTTCAACGGAGAATTTTGCACTCTCGTATGCACATTATGTTATGCAACCTTTTTATAATGATCACACAGCATACGGAGCGGTGCTTGCTTTGTTTGTTCCGCTTTCGTTTGTCTATGTCATAGGTAATAAAAAACTCACTCCGACTAAATCGTGGAGGATTTTTGCTGTTGTAGTATTTGTTGTGTTGGTTTTAGGTTTGATTTTTTCGTATTCAAGGGCTGCTTGGGCAAGTGTTTTGGCTTCAATTGCAGTGTTTGTCGCAGTGAAAATGAGAATTAAACTAAAAACTATACTTATAGGTCTTGGTATTGTAGGTGTTTTTGTGCTGATATTTTGGTCGTCAATCTTGGGAATGTTGCAACAAAACAATCAAGATTCTTCGGGAAATATGGTTGAGCACATGACTTCGATTACAAATATTAGTACGGACGATTCAAACGTTGAGCGATTGAATAGATGGGCCTGTGCAATTGCGATGTTTGAGGAACGACCTATTGTTGGTTGGGGACCGGGTACTTATAAGTTTATCTATTCTGGTTATCAAAAGTCTTATAACCTTACTCAAATTAGTACAAATGCAGGAATTTTGGGCAGTACTCATAGTGAATATTTAAAACCTCTTAGTGAACAAGGATTTTTTGGTACAATAGCGGTTTTTATTTTGTATTTAACAACCGTATTTATAGGATTGAGAGTCTATCACAAAGCAGAAGATAAAGCAGTTGCAGATTTGGCTTTGTTTTTAGTGCTTTCTTTAGTTACGTATTATGTTCATGGAGTGTTTAATAACTTTTTAGAAACAGAAAAATTAGCAGTACCATTTTGGGGTTTAACAGCAATGATTGTAGCCTTAGATATATATTATCCAAAGAAAAAAATAGAAAATAAATTGATTGATAATAAAAACGAAAATTAGATATGGCAAATTTTTTGACAAAATTATTTGGAAGTAAATCGCAAAGAGACTTAAAGGAATTAAATCCTATCTTGTCTAAGTGTTTAGAAGCTTATGACCAAGTTACTAAATTGTCTAATGATGAACTGAGAGCAAAAACAGTAGAATTTAAAAATTTAATTAAACAAACCGTTGCCTCAGAACAATCGCAATTAGATTCTTTGCAACAAAGGATAGAAAATGAGTTTGAAATGAGTATAGATGAAAAACAAAAGATTTATACTCAGATAGAAGATTTAGAAAAGAAGATTTACGATAAAACACAATCTGTTTTAGATAAAATATTACCACAAGCCTTTGCCGTTGTAAAAGAAACTGCAAAAAGATTTACTGAAAACGATAAAGTAGAGGTTACAGCGACTGAATATGACAAATATCTTTCCACAATAAAAGATAATGTTAATATTTC
>JAEIGA010014268.1_pt1 | contig 12094 bp, 11 predicted proteins | sample 9270691 | NCBI WGS metagenome assembly JAEIGA01 (sample SAMN17057246, study PRJNA624740) | gut metagenome | biome: biome; isolation source: fecal sample | host: Bos grunniens | place: China: Xizang | collected 2019
ACCGGCTTCGGATTCGGAATATTCATCATGACCTCATTGCCTTTTCTTATGCCTTCCTACGGCGAAGCAACTGCTTTATCCGGTCTTCTCGCCCTGACGACCTCATGCATTGCCGCATGGAAGTATCGCAGGATGGTGACATGGAAAAGACTTATTCCCATCCTTTCGATATTCCTTGTGATATCATCTGCAGCAATATGCATGCTGGCAAGGATAGAGGACAACATGCTGAGAATGACCCTAGGTGCAGTGCTGATATGTATAAGCATCTACTTCGCCTTCTTCAGCAAGAAGATACGTTTCGGCACTACCCTTCCATACCAGCTTGGAGCAGGCACCATCAGTGGATTAATGGGCGGTTTTTTCGGCATGCACGGTCCCCCAGCTGTATTATATTTCATATCTTCCGAACCAGACAAAGAACATTATATGGGTATGATACAGACCTACTTTGTAATTACCAACTCAATGATGACTTTAGTCAGGGCTTCAAATGGATTTATCACTGAAGCAGTAGGAAAGAGTTATTTCTTGTGTCTGGCCGCCGTGGGCATTGGAGCAGGAATCGGAGGATGGGCGTTCGATCGCATTCCCGGGAAGATTTTCCCTTACGTAGTATATAGTTATATCGGCATCAGCGGAATAATAATTTTATTAACATCATGAAGAAAGTGAGATTCGGTGTGATCGGCACCAACAACATCACCGATTGGGTAATTGCCGGAGGAAGGCAGGATGAAAGATTCGAAGTGACAGCTGTATGTTCCCGCACTCAGGAAAGAGCGGAAGAATTCGCAGCAAAGCACGGAATTCCACACACATTCACGTCATTGAAGGAAATGGCTGAGAGTGATGTTGTCGATGCCGTTTATATCGCGACTCCGAACTCATACCATTGCGAACAGGCACTGATATGCATGTGCAGAGGCAAGCATGTTCTTTGCGAAAAGCCGATGGCATCGAATGCATGGGAGGGACGTAAAATGATAGATTGCGCCATTGAGAACAGAGTGACACTGATGGAAGCGATGATTTCAACCGTAAACCCTAACTTCCTGAAAGTCAAGGAGAATTTGAACAGATTAGGCAAGATCAGAAGGTACTTCGCAAGCTATTGCCAATATTCGTCAAGATATGACAAGTTCAAGGAAGGAACCATTCTAAACGCATTCAATCCGAAGTTATCTAATGCAGCGGTAATGGATATCGGCATTTACACAATCTATCCGATGGTAGCATTATTCGGCATGCCTGATAACATTCAGGCTCAGGGTGTGATACTTGACAACGGATTCGAAGGTCAGGGAGCAGTCAATTTCACCTATAATGACATTGATATGAATGCAACCGTGGTGTATTCCAAAATTGCCAATTCATTCCTTCCCTCAGAAATCGAAGGCGAAGACGGCACTATCCTCATAGATCATATCCACATAGCAGAGAGCGTCGATTATATTCCACGCATCCGCACAGGACAGGGTAAATCTCAGCAAGCCATCAAGGAACCGCTTGGCGGCCCTTTAGACAAGAGTCCTTACTACTACGAAATCAAAGAATTCATTGACCTCGTACTCGAGGGAAAGCAATACTCATCGATCAACACCTGGGACACATCTTTGGACACACTCCGAGTCATAGATGAAATCAGACATCAGGTCGGTGTATATTTCGAAACAGATTCATCTTACCTCACAGACAAGTTATAAACATGGAAAATCTACCTAATGACCCTATGATGCTCATGAGCGTCATCAACATGAAACTAAGAGACTTATATCCATCACTTGAAGCTTTATGTGAAGATATGGACATCAATATGGATGAGTTGAAGGGCAGACTGGCCGCAGCTGGATTCGAGTATAACAATGCAACTAACAGGTTCTGGTAATATGTATAAGGAAATCAACGATGCGGACGAGCTCCGCAGCATACTGGTCAAAGGTGAGACTTTAAGCAGATATGCCTTTCAGGACGTAGATTTCTCGCTTATGTGCGACACAGCTCAGGAATGCTGGTTTTCCGACTGCATCTTTCTTGGTGGTAAATGTGTAAATCTGCTCAGGGACAGAATGGATGACAGATGCCTTGTATTCCCCTCATTCGAGGATATGCCTTTCAACACATTCAGAAACCGTCTCTACAATGCTGCATCATTATATGAAGGCTATATACCCGGCGACCCTGAATCATACGGCGACAGCTTCGATGCAAAGGTATATGAGCATTACCTTGAGGCCGGAAAGCTGTCAACCGGGATACGCGAGACCCTTGCACGCTTCCTGCATGACCATTCGATGAACGATGCAGTAAATGATTTTCTGGAAAGCTATGATGAGAAAAGCATCATAAGCATAATGGGAGGACACGGACTTTCGAGAACGGAGGAGGTATATAGGACGGTAGCTCTTATCAGCAAAAGACTGACTGAATCCGGCTGCCTCATGGTAAGCGGCGGAGGTCCCGGAGCAATGGAGGCGACGCATCTTGGTGCGTGGATGGCAGGAAGGCCGGATGATGAACTTGATGAAGCTATCGCCATACTGTCAGCCGCCCCTTCGTACAAGGACAGGTTATGGCTGGACACAGCCTTCAAGGTAATGAGCAGATTCCCCGGCCCGCAGTACAGAAGTCTAGGAGTACCGACATGGCTCTACGGTCATGAACCTGCGACTCCATTCGCAAGCCATATTGCGAAATATTTCGACAACAGTACAAGGGAAGACAGCATACTGACCATAGCCAAAGGAGGCGTGATCTACTCACCCGGCAGCGCAGGAACCATGCAGGAAATCTTCCAGGATGCTGTCCAGAACCACTACCTCAGCTTCGGGTATGCGAGCCCGATGATCTTCCTCGGAGAGGATTACTGGAAGGAAGAAATGCCAGTGTACAAACTGATGGAGCACCTCGTGGATAAGGGAAAATACAAGAATCTTCTCCTTCACATCACTGATTCACCTGAAAAAACGATAGAAATCATCTCGGAATTCCGTTCAGGGGAAATTCACACATAATACACTGAAAATAAATACATTTAACATTTTTGTATAAGGGGCTAACATTTTTGTTAACCCCTATTTTCGTACACTTTCCGCAAAAAAAGTCATACTTCAATGATAGAAATGACATAAGATCTCACTCAATAATTGCAGACTCCTGAATTATGTGTAGATTTGCAGGAAATCTGAAATAAAGCCGTTTTCTTACGGCAGAACAATACCATCATAGAACGACGCGCCGGCTGTCAAAAGACACAGCGGGCATCATGCGTCGATATTGTCTCACAACTAAAATTCTTTCTATGATGGAAAAAAAGAAAAGGTACCAGCTTGTCGCATGGACAAGCAAGATCAATGACAAAAAGGAGTCAGTACTTCTGATGACCCCGTCCCTGCATCACGAAATGCAGGCGCCCTACTATGAGGCGATCAGCAGATACAGAAGCGGTGCAATGACAGCCGGCAAGATACGCAAGCTGATGTCAGCTTATGAAAAGAATATAGCTTTTCTTATTCTTACCGGATATTACAGCGATGCCATAAGAATGTGCATATGGGCTGCGAAAGCATGCTTCGGAATCAACCACTCCGAGTTCTTCAGGATGTACGGAAAGTTTCACGAAATGACGGTGAAGTATGACAGAAAGTACCTCCTGTTGGAAAAGGAGTCCCGGGAACTCGAGAGACTCTACGACAAGGTTACTGAAATGGAAGATGCCAGGAAAAAGCATATGGCTGAAATGAAAGCATGGAAGAGACATTGATGATTTTTCGTATATTTGCAGGTTAAACATATATAGCAATGCCAAACGAACTGCTGATCATAATTTCATTCTTCGTCATATATGGAGGTGCAGTCGCCTTTTACCGATTCTTCGGCAAAGGCGGCCTGCTTGCCTTCAATGTACTTGCCACTCTTCTCGCTAACATAGAAGTACTGATTCTAGTACATGCATTTAATGTTGAGATGACATTGGGTAATGTATTATTTGCCAGTACATTCCTGATAACGGACATCCTAAGCGAGAACCACGGCAGAAAGGATGCGAACAGAGCTGTCGTCATAAGCACAGCCTGCTCTATCATGTTCATTGCCATATCACAGATGTGGCTGCTTTACACCCCGAGCGAAAACGACTGGGCCAGCGGAGCGATCAATACGATTTTCAGCAATACTCCGCGCATAGTATGTGCCTCTCTTGCAGTATATCTGATATCGCAACTAACGGATGTATGGCTCTACCACAAATGGTGGGACTGGTGCAGAAAGCACTTCGGCGATGAAAGCAAGGGACTATGGATAAGGAATAACGGTTCCACCATGATCTCACAGCTTCTCAATACTCTGCTCTATACCATACTTGCCTTCTACGGAACGTATCCTATAAACACCTTGATTTCAATCTTTGCTAGCAGTTACATAATATATTTCATTATAAGTCTGCTTGATACACCTTTTGTATATTGGAGTAGAAACATATACAGAAAGAGGTATTCGGAGATTGACCATAAAGAAAATCAATAGAATCGCATGGGACAGGAACAAGTTCAGAAACAAGGACAGTCAGCCGTAAGGCCTGTACCGAGAGAGCCGCAGAAACATGATGTCATCATACTCAATGACGACTTCACGACATTCGAATTCGTGATCATGGTCATGATGACGGTATTCTGCAAGACAGAGGAGGAGGCATGTACTATCGCAGAAACAACTCATGTACATAAGAAGGCGAAGGTCGGTACATATTCCCTCGACATTGCGAAAAGCAAGGTGGCCAAAGCAGTGAATATGGCCAGAGCAGAGGGCTTTCCTCTGCGTTTTGACATACAGAAAGCATAAAAATCACACATATAATGAAAAGACTGATGATTACAATCGGAATTGCAGCTATGGCGCTTGCCGGCTGCAGTCAGAGCAAGGATGCGGCAAAGCCGGCTATCGACCTTGCTAATTTTGATGAAAGTACAGCCCCCGGGGAAGATTTCTACCAGTACGCCTGCGGCGGATGGATGGAGGCTAATCCCCTTACTGCCGAATATGCAAGATACGGAATTTTCGACCAGCTCGACAAGGAAAATCAGGAAAAGCTCAAGACTCTCATCGAGGATCTCAATTCAACACCTCAGGCTGAGGGAAGCGTGGGAGCAAAGATCCAGACCATGTACGCCATGGGCCTTGATATGGATAAGAGAAATGCAGATGCTGCTGCACCTGTCAAAGAGCAGATGGAGGCCATAAAGGCAGTCAGCAACCGCGAAGAGCTTTCGGCAATGATAGGAAAGATGCATGTGGAATGTGCCAGTCCTTTCTTCGGTTTCTATATCGGTGCGGATGAGAAGAACAGCACGATGAACATCCTGCAGTTCTATCAGGGCGGCATATCAATGGGTGAAAGAGACTATTACCTGATGGATGACGAGAACTCGGCCAAGCTCAGGGCTGCATACAGAAACTATGTCAACACCCTTTTCACTCTTGCAGGATACAGCAAGGAGGAGGCTGAGAAGGCTGCAGAGACCGTAATCTCTCTTGAAACCAGGATCGCCGAGGTATCTGTGGACAGAAACACCCTCAGAGATGTCCATAAGAACTATAACAAGATGTCAGTCAAGGACTTCGTAAAGAAGTTCGACTTCATCGACTGGGAGATTTTCTTCAAGGAGACAGGTATAAAGAACTCCACAGAGCTTAATGCTTCTCAGCTTACATTCTTCGAAGGTCTCACAAGACTCCTTAAGAAGACCCCGCTCGAGGACCAGAAGACATATCTCACATTCAATCTCCTGTCTTCAGCCTCAAACTATCTCAGCGAAGAATTCGTGAACGCGAACTTCGAATATTACGGCAAGGCTCTCCAGGGCAAGGAAGAGCTTCAGCCGCTTTGGAAGCGCTCGCTTTCTGTAGTCAACCGCTCCCTCGCCGAGGCATTCGGACAGATGTACGTAGAGAAGTACTTCCCTGCCTCATCAAAGGAGAAGATGCTCGAGATGGTAGAGAACCTCAGAACGGCTCTCGGAGAAAGGATCGACGCTCTTGAGTGGATGAGTCAGGAGACCAAGGCAAAGGCTCATGAGAAGCTCGGCACATTTATCGTAAAGGTAGGATATCCGGACAAATGGAAGGACTATACGGCACTGGAAATCAAGAATGATTCATATTGGGCGAACATCTGCCGTGCCAATATCTTCGGTCATAATGAGATGATGAAGGACGAAGGCAAGCCGGTGGACAGGACCCAGTGGGGCATGAGCCCTCAGACCGTGAATGCATATTACAATCCTACCACCAACGAAATATGTTTCCCTGCGGCAATCCTCAATCCTCCATTCTTCAATCCTGAGGCAGACGATGCAGTCAACTATGGCGGCATCGGTGTGGTAATCGGCCACGAAATGACCCACGGCTTCGACGATCAGGGAAGGAACTATGACAAAGACGGAAACATCAGCGCGTGGTGGACAGAGGAAGACGAACGCAAGTTCAACGAGAAGGCCCAGGTACTCGTAGACCAGTACGACAAGATCGTCGTGCTTGATACGCTTCATGCGGACGGCCGCTACACCCTCGGAGAGAACATCGCCGATCAGGGAGGTCTTCTCATCGCACATCAGGCATACATGAACACACTGAAGGGCAAGCCGGAACCTGCAGATATCGACGGTTTCACCCACAACCAGAGATTCTACCTCGGCTATGCCAACCTCTGGGCACAGAACGTAAGACCGCAGGAAATCATACGCAGGACCAAGACTGACGTTCATTCGCTCGGCAAATGGCGTGTGAACGGTGCGTTGAGGAACATCGATGACTTTTATACAGCCTTCGGAATCAAGGAAGGCGACGCTATGTATATGGCTCCGGAGGAAAGAATCAACATCTGGTAGTCTCATTGGAACAAAAACACACATATGCCTATAAATCAGACATCTGAAGTCACTTCTGCGCTTGTAGAAGCATACGGTATCGCAACGGAAAAGGGCAATGAATTCCTTACGCCCGAACATCTGCTGGCTGGTTTTCTCAAGGATAGAGACTTTTGGGAAGCTGTCAGCAGAAGCGGACGTGCCCAGGAACTTGAGACAAACATATATGAATATATCAACGGACTTGACAGTATTCCGGAAGAGGCGGAGCTCACAATAGAGTTCTCCGCACAGCTTCAGGAAGTCTTCGAGACCGCTGCCCAGGCCGCTTCATCAGCGATGACAGCAGCTGTACACACGCACCATATAATCTACTCTTATTTCCATCTGGAAGATTCATACGCCAGATTCCATCTGGAAAACTGCCTTGACTGCAGCATACCGGATTTCCTCAATTCACTTATATCGCTGGGTGATGACGAGAATGACATGGGAACAGAAGGTCAGGAAGACAGATGGATGAAATATTTCACTGAAGTCGAGCCTTACGACAATCTCATAGGACGCAGGGAGGAGACTGCCAGGATTCTCAGAGTCCTTTGCAGAAAGACCAAGGCCAATGCGCTTATGGTCGGAGGGCGAGGTGTGGGCAAAAGTGCCATCGCCAGAGGAATTTCCGCGCTGATGGCAAAGGGCGAAGTCCCTGAGAAGTTGAAAGGATATGTCATGCTCGAGATGAACACAGGCATGCTCCTCAGCGGCACACAATATAGAGGTGACCTTGAAGGAAGGGTGCAGAGCATCATGGATGCATTGACCAAGTCCGGAGACGTCATAGTATATATAGACGAACTCCGTTCACTCGGAGGAATGAGCAAGATGGACGACGGATCCAAGGATATACTCAGCCTCCTCATGCAGTACTTCAAGTCAGGAAAGATAAAGTTCATCATATCAGCAAGCCCTGAAGACATAAAGAAGCTCGGATCAAATGACAGCGGAGTGCTGGGTCTGTTCCGTCAGATCGACATAGACGAGCCGTCTTCAGAAGATACGGCAAAGATACTCGAAGCCGTAGTGCCATCCCTTGCCGAGTATCACGGGACTGCATATGATGATGAATGTGCGTCGCACGCTGTGGAAATGAGCCGCCGTTACATACTCGACCGTTGCCTGCCGGACAAGGCGATAGACCTTCTGGATGAAGCGGGTGCATACGCGGAAACCCGCGGCGAAGCAAAGGTGGCACGCCGCACGATAGATCTGGCGCTCGCTGACATATGCAGAAGCGACGTGCAGGCATCTGATGATGACATAAAAGGCGACCTTTTCAACATGGAGGAGAGACTCGCCATGAAGATATACGGTCAGGACAAGGCGATAAAGACGCTGACAGAGGCGATTCTGATGTCCAAGGCAGGACTTGTGGAAAACGGCAAGACCATAGGAAGTTTCCTCTTTGTCGGTCCTACCGGAGTAGGAAAGACCGAACTTTCGAAGGTACTCGCCCAGCAGCTGCATGTGCCTCTCCACCGTTTCGACATGAGCGAATATTCTGAAAAGCATTCGGTCGCGAAGCTGATAGGCTCCCCTGCCGGTTACGTCGGTTATGACGATGGCGGTATACTTACTGATACGATAAGGAAGAATCCGTATTGTGTCCTGCTGCTTGACGAAATCGAAAAGGCTCATGAGGACATATACAATCTGCTTCTGCAGGTCATGGACTATGCCGTGATTTCAGACAACAAGGGAAGAAAGGTGGATTTCAGGAATGTCGTGCTCATCATGACATCCAACGCCGGAGCACGCTATGCTCATAAGGCATCGGTCGGATTCGAAAGAAAGGTAAATGCAGGAGCGGCTATGGCCAAGGAGATCAAAAGCGTATTTGCACCTGAGTTCATCAACAGACTTACGTCTGTGGTCGTATTCAACGACATGGACGAAAAGATGGCCGGCCTCATACTCGACGACAAGATACGCAAGTTGCAGTCGCGCCTTGACAGCAGGAACATAAAGCTTGAGATCGAACAGCAGGCATACGCAAGACTTCTTAAGGAAGGCTTCTCTCCGGAATATGGAGCAAGAGAGATAGAAAGAGTGCTTAATTCCCGCATCAATCCTCTGCTTATGAGGGAGATACTCTTCGGACGCAAAGAAGGATTCACAGCAAGGGTAATACTGGAAGGAGATGATTTTTCAATTAGACAGGACTGATGATTTCCCGGATCCGCGCTACGGTAACGAGGATGGTTTTTATGCTGTAGGAGGTGAGGTTACGGCCGAGCGTCTTGCAAAGTCGTACCCTCTCGGCATATTCCCCTACTTCGCATTCAGGTACAGGCCTGTGATGTGGTGGGCTCCTCAGGAACGCTTCGTCATTTTCCCGGACGAAATACATATTTCACATTCAATGCGCAACCTCATGAACAAGAAGAGGTTCCACTGCACCATAAATCAGGCTTTCCCGGATGTGCTTGCCGGATGTGCAGATACAGACGACCGTATAGACGAGGACAATGCCTGGCTGGGCCCGGAGCTTCTGGACACATGGATGGAGCTGCATGACATGGGACTGGCCAAAAGCGTCGAAGTGTGGGAAGGAGACGATCTGGTGGGAGGGCTCTACGGCTTCGTGCATAACGGCTGCTTCATGGGCGACAGCATGTTCTCACTGGAACCGAGCGCATCAAAGCTCGCGATGATACATCTTGCGCGCCATATGCAGAAAGCCGGCGGCCAATTCATTGACTGCCAGCTGGAAACCCCACACCTGAAATCCATGGGTGCACGTTATATCTCATATGACGAATTCCTTGAAAGAAGCCTGAAATCCTCCCCTATCTCCTGGGAAGACTAGAGAGCTGCAAGAAGGGCATCTACCGCCTCAGGTCTTGTTGCCCAGCTTGTGCAGAATCTGACAGCTGTATGCCTGTCATCAATCTTCTTCCAGACTGAGAACTGAAAATCAGCTGCAAGACGCTTGAGTTCCTCATCAGGAAGAATCGGAAACTGCTGGTTGGTCGGACTGTCAACTAAAAAATCATATCCCTTGGCTGCAAAAGCATCCCTTATCCTCATGGCTAGAGCGACCGCATGTCTGGAAAGTTCGAAATAGAGCCCGTCTTCAAACAGGGTAAGGAACTGTATGCCCAGAAGCCTTCCTTTAGCCAGCATTCCACCATTCTGCTTGATGCTATATCTGAAATCCTTCTTCAGATCCGGATTTGTAATGACCACAGCCTCACCGAAAAGCGCGCCCTGCTTGGTACCGCCGATATAGAACACATCCGCCAGGCGAGCAATATCCTGCAGAGTAACATCACAGCCTTCCGACGCAAGTCCATATCCCATTCTGGCACCATCTATGAACAGAGGAAGTCCGTACTCCCTGCATACTGCAGCAAGTTCCTCCAGCTGCTTCAGGGTATAGACAGTTCCCACCTCTGTCGAGAATGAGATATATACCATACCCGGCTGGACGGTATGCTCCGGTCCGTCTTCATTGATATGTTCGAGCATCGCTTCCCTTACGCTCTCGGCAGAGAGAAGTCCATCCTTGCCCTCGAGGGCAAGTACCTTATGGCCGCTGTGCTCGATAGCGCCTGTCTCATGTACATTGATATGTCCTGTCCTGACACAGATGACGCCCTGATACGGTCTGAGTATTGATGATATGACAGTCATATTTGCCTGCGTGCCACCTACGAGAAAATGCACGTCAGCATCTTCCCTGCCGCATGCTTTCTGAACGAGGGAACGTGCCATGGCACAATAATGATCTTCACCATATCCTACTGTCTGCTCGAGATTTGTCTGCATCATGCGCTCGAGAATCCGCGGATGCGCACCTTCGCTATAATCACATTGAAACTGTATCATATCCGTTTTAGATTTCTGCAAATATAATTGATTTGATTATCTTTGCGAAAACCATATAATCAATTTAAACTAAGCACCCATGAAAAAGATAAGGATAGGACTTCTCGGGAAAATCATAATTGCCATCATTCTCGGTATAGGAGCGGGCCTCATTGCACCAGCATGGTTCATACGTATATTCCTGACTTTCAACGGAATATTCAGCCAGTTCCTTGGATTTGCAGTTCCTCTGATCATCCTCGGACTGGTAACCACCGCCATTGCTGACATAGGAAAGACTGCGGGCAGGATGCTGCTTCTGACAGTTGCGATCGCGTATGGTTCCACTGTATTCGCCGGACTTGCGTCCTACCTTACAGGGGCAGCATTGTTTCCTTCAATGATAGACAGCGGGACTTCTCTCGCTTCAGTAACTGGCAAGGAAGAGCTGGCGCCCTTCTTCAATGTGACCATTCCTCCTCTGATGAATGTAATGACTGCTCTTGTACTGGCATTCATGCTGGGATTAGGCCTTGCTTCACTCGACAAAGACACTTTGAAGAAGGCAGCACACGATTTTGAGGAAATCATAATAAAGACAATCAAGGCGGCCATCATTCCCCTCCTCCCGCTTTACATCTTCGGTATATTCCTCAATATGACATATGTAGGACAGGTATTCGGCATCCTTACTGTCTTCATCAAGATCATAGGAATCATCTTCCTCATACATATAGCGATCCTCATCCTGCAGTTCTGCATCGCAGGAGCAGCTAGCGGCAAGAATCCTTTCAGGCTCCTCTGGAACATGATGCCGGCTTATTTCACAGCTCTCGGCACCCAGTCCTCTGCAGCTACAATTCCTGTCACCCTCGAGCAGACCAGAAAGAACGGTGTAAGCGAAGACATCGCTGGATTCACCATACCTCTCTGCGCGACCATCCACATGTCCGGAAGCATGCTCAAGATCGTTGCCTGCGCGCTGGCACTGATGATAATGAAAGGCATGCCGTATGATTTCGGCATGTTCTTCGGATTCATATGTATGCTTGCTATCACTATGGTAGCCGCACCGGGAGTGCCTGGCGGCGCAATCATGGCTGCACTTGGCGTATTGCAAACAATGCTTGGCTTCGATCAGGAAGCACAAGCATTGATGATTGCCCTCTATATTGCAATGGACAGTTTCGGTACAGCCTGCAACGTTACCGGCGACGGAGCGATCGCCGTCATCATCGACCGGATCCGCAGGAAATAAGTTAATCGTGATGATGGTCGTCATCATGAGCATGGATATGCTCACGTGAATTCGTGGTATTTATCGGCTGGCCCTGGTATTCACCTGTCAAGGTCTTGAGGAATGCCAC
>JAEIGA010014269.1_pt1 | contig 12094 bp, 1 predicted proteins | sample 9270691 | NCBI WGS metagenome assembly JAEIGA01 (sample SAMN17057246, study PRJNA624740) | gut metagenome | biome: biome; isolation source: fecal sample | host: Bos grunniens | place: China: Xizang | collected 2019
ACAAAGAAATCCCTTAGCATAGAAAAACTGTTCGATGCCATAACACGGCGCGGCGACACCTATGCCATTGACAAGGCATTCCATGATTTCCTGTGCAAGGAGCATATTGCACAACCGCAGCCACAGGAAATCATCACCGGCAACGATTTCACTGCCGACATCGCCATAAGTTTCGGTGGCGACGGCACATTGCTGCGCACTGCAAGCCGCGTGGGCAGCAAGGGTATCCCTGTGCTTGGCATCAATGCCGGCAGGTTGGGTTTTCTGACAGCCGCAGCGGACGAGAGTATTGACGACATCATAAAGAACATACACAACGGCAATTATCAAATAGACAAACGCATACTCATAGAGGCAAGCACTGATGGGCACATGCTCAAGAGCTACCCTTTTGCACTCAACGAAATTGCAATAATGAAGCACGACAGTTCGTCAATGATAACACTAAAGGCCACCATAAACGGTTGCGACACAATCACCTACCAGGCCGATGGACTTATTGTAGCCACCCCTACAGGCTCCACTGGCTATTCGTTGAGCGTCGGAGGCCCAATAATTGCCCCCGAGGCAGCCGTGCTCACACTCACCCCCATTGCACCGCACAGCCTCAGCGCACGCCCCATTGTGGTAGACTACAACACAACCATCGAGATAAGCGTGAGCAGCCGCAGCGGCAACTACCTTATAGCCATTGACGGGCGCAATGAAAGCTGCGACGAGAAGACAACAGTCACAATAAAGAAGGCAAGCTACAGCCAACTCATCATCCGCCACCACCGTCACTCCTTCATTCAGAACCTGAAGGAAAAACTCATGTGGGGCGCCGACATCAGGGAGTAGAATCATTTCAAAAGAGTTCAAAAAACCTCCATTTCATCCATACATTTTACACACGCATCATTGACGGCAAGGGAATCCCGGGTGAGCTTAGCTTTTATGCGTTTCGATATAAGCGGTCTGTTATGACAAGATGACAGGCGGCGCAATACATCTTGTCCATATTAAGCCCCAACTTATTGGAAGTTATCACTTTAAGCATAGTGAAAATCGCAAATATGTATCTAAAATTCGCATTAAGCAGCTCCTTCCTATCGTTGGAATGAGAGTTCTACGAATTAAATCCGTCTTTGGACCAACTGCCATATTACAGTTTTAAACCAATTCCATTCTGCAACCAAAATCGAATTATATACATTATATATAGCACATTTTATGCTGTTATGCCATAATGTAGGTTAAAATGTAGGATTCCTTTATTTGAGACTTAATCATGACGAATGTATTTTTGTATTAGGGAATTTATGCTCACGCGATACCGGGGAACGGGCAGAGAGGATTCTGCCAAATTTTCTTTATCGGGAAGCACAGGAAACAAATACTTAAATTCAAATCATATGAAAAAGTTTCTTACAAGAAGTCTGTTATTGATTCTATTCATAACGGGTGGAATCGGTAATGCATTTGCAGATTACTGGGAGGCCGGCAGCTACAACGGACCATTCCAGTTCACGAGAACCGTACTATCACTTGACACGACATGGATTGGATGGCGTTTCGCCAACTACAACTATGACGGAATAGATGACGAGCTCCGCTATTCACGCTGGTACGTCGGTGGAAACAAGGCCGGATGGGAGACCTACAGAACCAAGCCAAGTGAATATTTCTACACACCATTCTGGCAGGGTAAAGAAATCCTCTACATGGAAAGGGGACACGGTATCACACAGCGCCTGAACAAAGAATATGGTGTTGCCGATATTACGGCAAAAAAGGTTGAGGATGATATCCACGAAATCGAAAGCCACGAAATGATTTTCTACCCGGGTGAGCTCATGGGTCCCGAGGAGATGAAATATTTCTATATCCGCGTAACCGGATTCTGGGATATTGACAGTGATGATGACGACGGCCATTGGATGGGCCAGGGTGAGAGCAGCCTCGGCAATGCTGCTGACGGTGCTACATGGCAAGGCCCGGGTGTGCGACACAGAGGTAACGGTGTTGCGCGTTATGCACAGGTAACATACAAAATTCCGGGAACCGATGTTGCCAATTTTACACGCAGACCGGGTGGAAAGATTGAAGCCTCAATCGACGGTAACGACCACGATAAATGGAACGAGTTCTACGGTTTCAGCAACAGCGCCGCCACAGACGAGCACGGTTACCATATCAACAACTATGGCACCGTTAAGCTTAATGACGGCAGGGGTACATACACACTCGACGGTATATTTGACGAGACAGAGGATGTTGTAATCTATTATCACCAATACTACAAGCGTTCGCAGACAATCAGCGGACAGAGTTCGCCTCACGAAAACGGACGTGAAGAGACAAAGACCGTAAACCAGCACTTCCAGGCACCTGTGATATCTACCACAGTAAAGGGTTATATCTACCCTGAAAACCTGCAGGTTACACCGAACAAGTGGAATAACAGTGTAAAACTGGAATGGGATAAAACAGATATGAACCGCAACACGGATGGCGGTTGGTTGATATTCCGACAGAAGAAGGGTGAAACCGGATACGAACTATTGACAAGCAGCCGTCTGAGCTACCAAAACAAATCATATACCGACACCGAGATTGAAACCGGTGCCGAATATACATACTATGTCACCTTTGCACCCAATGTTTATGGAGACATCAATGCTCCCATTGAATCAAGGCTGACAAGCAGCATCACTGTGACACATGATAACACATTCAAATTCTCGGATGTGAACGCCGAACTCAGCAACGGCACAACCGGAGGCATATTGCTTTCGTGGACTCCTGAGAGGGCAAGCAATGATGTCACATTCTTTGTACAGCGCTGGAATGAGGAAAGCAGAATGTGGGAGAACCTGGAAAAGAACGGACAGACAGAGACAAGCTATCTCGACAAGGAGAATCTGCTTCCATTCAAAGAGTACAGATACCGCATCAAGACCAGCTATTGGGGGCAGGATTTCTACTCGGAAGAGAAGAAGATATGCTATGCAGTCATGACAACCATCACGGATTTTGCCGCATCACAGGGCACATACAGCAACATGGTAAAGCTCAACTGGAATGTATCCGTGCTGAGCAGTGGCGATACCCGCTATGTGATAAGCCGCAAACTGCTCGGCGACCCACAGGCCGTGTTTACAAAGGTTTATGAGATGACGGGCAAGGAGTCATCATACTACTACGAAGACATCTCGGCACAGCCGGGCCACTTCTATGACTACAAGGTAACGGCATTCGCCTACGTCGATGCCACAGAGACCGAGGAAGCCAAATGGATAGAAGGAAACTCAAAGGAGACCGACGGTTTTGTACAGACACGCGGTATTGTCAGTGGCCGCATCAAATATGACACAGGAACAGCAGTACAAGGCGCAAAGGTACTGCTTAGCAAAAGTGACAACAACGACCACAGCAGCAAGCAGTTCTATTCGCTCTATTTTAACGGCAAAGGCATGGACGGTATAGAATGGATACCGTCGGACGAGGTAGCAAAGAACTATCTTATAGGCAACAACCGCCCATGGAGTGTACAGATGTATGTACGCCCCGAAAATGGCATGACCGGTATCCAACCCATTTTTGACGTGAACGGTTATGCAGGTGTTGCTGTGAGCCCGGCGACAGACGGCTACGTGCTGCATGTAAAGAGCGCAACCGGCGGCCAGGTTGCAACATACGACGGAACAGGCATTGTGATACCGGCAGATGCCTATACACACATTGTATTCTCATACGACGGTGCAAGCACATATACATTGCGTACTATTGTCCCCGACACCCAGAACATAGAGTTTGTCGAGGGAAAGCAGATGAAGACATTCACAGGCCGGGACAACGTAAAATTCGAGGACGAGACACGTCCACGCACATTCACCTTTGGCGAAAGCGGTTTCAAAGGTTATGTTGATGAGATACGTGTATGGACAAAGGTGCTCAGCGACAAGGAGATTATCAACTGTCACGACCGCGTACTTACCTGCACCGAAGCAAACCTGCTCTGTTATTGGCAGCTGGATGAGGGCATCAACGGATTGCGCAATGTGTATGATTACAGCAAGACCAACGGAATTGCAAACAGCAATCATGCAATCCTCAAGGGCAATGCACTCATTTCAGAGGTTGTACCCACAGTGGAGCAGCTCTCACTCTATGGCCTTACCGACGAGCACGGTAACTATGTAATCCGTGGAGTACCGTTCAGCGGTGACGGAACAACATACATAGTACGCCCCGTAATGGGCATTCACGAGTTCAGCCCCGGCTACCACACACGTTATGTAAGCAACAACTCATTGACACACAGCGATGTCAGTTTCGACGATGTCAGCAGTTTCCCCGTAAGCGGTGTAGTATATTACGAGAATACCACTTACCCGGTACAAGGTTGCTACCTCTACGTCGATGACAACATCTGCACAATGGAAGGGAATTTGGTTGAGACCGACGAATATGGCCGTTTTGAAATCAGCGTGCCCATTGGCGAGCACTACATAAAGATTGAAAAGAACGGACATACATTCGTCAACGAGGGTCGCTACCCTACCGGTGTAGGCACAAGATATACCTTTGAACAGCCCATGTCGAACCTCACATTCTATGACAACACACTTGTACACATTACCGGTCGCGTTGTAGGTGGTGATATCGAGGGCAACAAAGCGTTGGGTAACGGATTAAGCAATAACAACATTGGTGTTGCACAATTGGTATTGACACCTACAAACGACATCTACTCGCTCAACGTAACCCAAAAGGTGAATGGTACGGTAGTAAGCTACGAGAACAACACCGAGGTACTGCCTGCAGCATCGGCAAGCGACAAGATCAACAGCAACTCTTGGCGCGGAAGCGGAGACAACGCCGGCAGAATATACATCAACACCGATGCTGAGACCGGCGAATTCTCGGCAATGGTTCCACCGCTTGTATACAACGTGTCTGCCCCTACTATCATAAGCAAAAACATGACTATCGGCACTGCAGGTCTTGCCGATTCCAGCAATCCTTTGCTTGAAACTTGCGACACGCTCATAAATGACAACGGCGAAGAGCAATTGTTCAAATACCACTGCAAATACAACTATATCTACCACTCAACACCAACATTTACCGTAACGCAAAATAATCTTGAAAATGGCAAGTTCGGTATTGAAAAGATTGAAATAACGGACGAAGCGGGCGAATTCACTGTTGACATCATAAATGAAGACGGCTCATACACCTATGGAGTTCCGTTCTTTATACAGAACGACCCATATACATTCAAGTTCAAAGGCTATGAGCAGTACACCAACTACGACAGCGGAAAAGAGGTTACAACAACTGTTCCTTTGAAGGATTGTGTCGTGACTATTTCAAATGCACTGTCCGATGGCCAGCCTATAGTTGTGGAATTAACTGAGAATAGCGATGAGGACCTGCAGGTGGGTGACGTATTGGAACTTGAGAGCAACCAGCTGAAACTTGACGAAAATGGCGAAGCCACATATCGTTGGCAGGCAGGTTTGGCCAACACCACCCCACCATACAGCCGTACCATTTCTATGACATACGAAGTGGGTGGAGAGGTCATTCCTTGTAAATTCGAAGGCAAAGAATTTATGGAAGGTATAATTCTTGGCGCTCTGCCTACAGGCAACAACTTTGTCACTATGGGTCCGGATAGGGTGTACATGGTTCTTCGTGACCCCCCCGGCAGTAAATCAAGTGCAAAATGGACAAGCGGTACCGTAACTGCGCATGACTGGCATTATGGCTTTGAAGCACATGAAAAGTATCAAAGCAAGTACAAACAAGATGGTGGTTGGGGAATAGTAACAATAAAAGGCACAACTGTTGCAGCTGTAGAAAATGAAATAAAAACCGAAGCGGATCTTATCTATGGTTTTAACCAAAGCATAAAAGTGGAAGGATCACATAAAACATCATATTCCATTACTACAACTGAAACCATTTCAACATCTTCGGACAGAAACTTGGTCGGTACTAAGGGCGATGTGTTCATAGGCCAATCTACCAATATTGTTTTTGGAAAAGCAAACGAGGTTGGCTTTACACGAGATGTCAACGGCAACATCACACTTGGTGTTCAGGAAATCATTGCTACCGGTAACACTTTTGAGACATTCTTTACCTACAGTGTCTTCTACATCGAGAGTTTCCTGTTGCCTAACCTTGAGTCATTGCGCAATAACCTGCTCATCACACTCTCTCCCGAAGACTATGCCAATTACGAGAACAAGAGTGATGGCCTCAAATTCATTACAATGCTCTCACACGATGACCCAAGATACGGTTCAAACAACCACGACAAGGATGTATGGGGAGAAAAAGCCGTTACATTAGGTGAACTTGAAGGACCGAGCTACAAGGTTGTACTCCCTGAAAGACTGCTGGAGGAGAAAAATTATAGGATGGATGAGACCGTACAAGCAGACCAGGATAGTATTTACATGTACAATCTGCAGATGAGCAATTGGAAAAGACTTCTTGCTGCCAATGAGGAGGAGAAAATAGAAGCATGGGAAAACCGCGAAGAAAGACTGCTCAAGAACTATTCGTTCGAAGGTGGTACCGACGTCAACTATTCTTACTCAGCAGACACCACGTCTACCAGTAACTTCCAGATAACTATTGGTATCAATGGTATTATTGGAGGAAAATCGGGATGGAAGAATAACGGTATAGGTTGGGAGAATGATTGGGAAACGGAAATTGGTGGTTCAGGTCAGGGAGGCTATTCTGAAACGAATAAAGAATCAGCAAGTTTCTCATACACTCTTTCGGACGATGTTTTCGATGCATTGAGCGTTGATGTATACAAAAGCCCAATGGGCTACATATTCCGTACCCGCGCAGGACAGACAAGTGCACCATACGAGGGCGAGGAGTACACCCAATACTACCAGTCCGGAAAGCACAAGATTCACGAAGGAACAATGCAGCTTGAGGTACCCGACATCGAAGTTGAGAATGCCACTGTGACCAACCTGCCTTCGGGCTCTGCCGCAAGCTTTACTATGCTGCTCAGCAACAAGTCCGAGGTGGACATTGATATGCTCTACAGCCTTATGCTTATAGAAGAGACCAACCCGAAAGGTGCACAGATAAGCATTGACGGAACACCGCTGTCTGTGGGCCGTACCATTAAGGTTCCGGCAGGCCAGACAGTGAAAAAGACCCTGCTGTTGAAGCAGAGCAACCAGGGCATTCTCGACTATGAGAACATAGGTATTGCACTTGTTTCACGTACTCAGGGTGACCCTACAGGTGTTTATCCGGTAATCTCCGATACTGCATACATATCGGCACACTATGTTCCATCGTCATCTCCTGTAAAGATGGAGTTGAACCGCACACTGCTCAATACATCAAGCGGCACGGACCTTGAGATAAAATTCAACAGTTTCGACCGCAACTACTACAACCTGAAGGCATTCCGCATTCAGTACATGAAGCAGGGCGACACTGATTGGACACTGCTCAAAGAGTACCTTGTAAACGCAGAAGAAGGTCAGCAGCTTTCACAGACACAGGCCATACTGCCCGAAACTGCAGATGTGACATATACACTTGACATGAGCTCGTTTGCCGACGGCAAGTACACATTCCGCGTACTCTCGGCAAGCACATACGGCACAGGTGAGTCTACATTGGTTACAGATGCCATTGAGGTTACAAAGGATATGGCACGCCCAATGGTGTTCGGCACTCCAAAACCTACAACCGGGCTCCTGGGTACAGGCGACGACATTGAGTTGACATTCAACGAGAACATCAACAGCGGACGCCTCACATCAACAGGCAACTTCCTTGTGACAGCAGCACTCAATGGTGCTGATGTTGCACACGACATTGCATTGCTTGCAAGCGGCACAGAGGGTGCTGTTGCAAAGACCGAGGCGAACATCAACCTCATTGGCAAGAGCTTTGCTGTTGACATGTGGGTAAGAATAAGCGGTAAGGGTACAATCTTCAGCCACGGTAACGGCAGCAACAAGCTCGCACTTGGTATCATGGAGATTGACGGAGAGTACTACTTTACCGTGAACGGCAAGGAGTATGGCAATCCATTGCCTGCCGACAAGTGGATATACCTGGCCTTCAATCTCGACCAGGAGTATTTTGACGGTCCTTGTTTCACAGCACTGTACGCCGATGATGCATCGAGCGAATATATTGCTGTTGAGAAACCGATAGAGAGATATGAGGGTAACGGTGCTGTTGCACTTGGTGACGGTTTCACTGGAGCTATCCATGAGGTTGCCCTTTGGGACGAGGCCATCAACGTGACAACCCTGCAGGCACAGATGCACGAAACAAAGAAACCTACAACCGAACACCTCATCGGTTACTGGAAGTTCAATGAGGGCAACGGAACACAGGCCAAGGACCTTGCCCGTAACCGCCACATGAACATTGGTAGCACAAGCTGGTACATGAACAACAAGAACAAGTCACTTGACCTTGTTGACGGCCTGTACGGCGAGAATGACGCTCTTGTCATCAACTTGTCCGAGTCGCCTACACGCACAAGCGATGACCACGCCATTGAGCTGTGGTTCCGCGCCGATGCTGAGCAGGATGGCAAGTTGGCTTACATTTTCGACAGCGACGCATTTGGTGTAGCGCTTGAGAATGGCAAGATGAGAATGTACTCAAGTGGCTCGGTTGATGTATCCGGTGAGAGCAGACTTCTCATGTCGATGGGTAACAAGAGCTACAATGACGGCAACTGGCACCACCTTGCAATCAATGTGTTGCGTAACGGCAATACTGTCGCTTATGTCGACGGTGAGGCTGTAGGCCAGGTTGCATCGACAACTGTTCCTGCATTGCAGACCGTATGGCTACACCTTGGAGCACAGTGCTATCGTGCAAGTACTTCATGGTTGGATGAGATAAAGAACAAGATGAGGGGTGAGATAGATGAAATACGCGTCTGGAATGCCACACTCAATGCCAGCGTAATACGCGAGCGCATGAACCGACGTCTCGAAGGCAATGAGCCCGGTCTTATTGCTTACTATCCGTTCGAGGAGGAGCAACTCGATGCCAACTCACAGATTGTGACAATGGGTACACCAGTAGACATGGTTACAAGAAAGCACGAGGTAACAGCACGCAAGGCCGAAGAACACACAGTTGCCTTTACCGATGAGGCACCGGCACTGAAACCCGCAGGCAACGAAACCAATATCAACTATGACTTTATAGCCAGCGACCGTGGTATTGTAATCGAGCTCAACGAGGAGGCCGACCGCCTGGAGGGTGTTACCGTAAGCGTTACAGTGAAGGATGTCCTTGACCTCAACGGCAACAAGTCGCTCCCTGTAACATGGACAGCACTTGTAAAGCGCAACCAGTTGATATGGGAAGAGGAGAACATAGAGGTTGCAGGCCGCATTGGCGAAGAGAAGAAGTTCACCGCAACATTGACAAACCAGAGCGCACAGAGCGAGCACTGGGTACTTGGCGACCTGCCAAGTTGGTTGAGTGCGAACTTCACATCGGGTTCACTGCCTGCACTCGGCAGCCAGGAGATCACATTCACAGTAGATGCTTCGGCTCCTACAGGCAAGAGCGAGTTCACAGTCTACATGAGCGGCAACAACGCAATTCCAGTACCTCTTACTGTGAATATGAACCTGAAGGCTGACGCACCCGACTGGAGCGTAGAGCCATCGGATTACGAGGGAAGCGCAACACTGTTCGGTGCCGTGAAGATAAATGTTGACGGCAAGATTGTATACAGCGAGGACGAGGATGACCTTGTGGCAGCATTCATCGACGGAAAGTGCGTGGGTGTTACAAATGTACAGTACGAGGATTTCAGCGACAGCTACCGTATATATCTCAACATCAACGGTCATTCCGATGATGCGGGCAAACCGATAGAGCTGAAGGTATGGGATGCAAGCACAGGCCTTGTACACCCGGTAGTGAAGATATTTGCCGATAGCAATGCCGATGTAGAGACAGAACAGGGTTATGCTCTCAAATATGAGGAGAATGCCACATGGGGTGACTATGACCAGACATACACCGTATATGCTACCAACTACATACAACAGAGCACACCGCTCAAGAAGAACTGGAACTGGATATCGGTATATGTAAACAACAAGGAGAGCGGCAATGCCATCAACAACATCCTTGAGAGCATCAACCCCAACGGTAACATCATCAAGAATGTATCTGCACACAGCGAGTACCTTTCAATGATGAACAAGTGGCTCACCGGAGAGACGGAGGGTAACATCAACCACATATCGTCACGTTCTATGTACAAGTTGCACATGAATGCTGCCGATACACTTGTTGTGAACGGCGAGCAGGAGGAGGGCCAGAACATCGAAATCCATAAGGGATGGAACTGGATTCCTTATACACGCAGCTTCACTATGTCACTTGATGATGCGCTTGCAGCTACAGCGCCTGCAAGAAACGACCAGATTAAGGGACAGAACGGATATGCAATGTACAACGGTACTGCATGGAACGGAACTCTCAAGTCACTTGAGCCGGGCAAGGGATATCTCTACAAACACAGTTCGGACGAGGGCACAAGCATCAGCTATCCATCACAGCGCAATGTTGCGACAGCAGCTTTAGCCCCTGCAAGAAGATTCGAGGCCGAGAAGCTGTTCGCGCCTGTCGACCCAAGCGAGTATGAGAGCAACATGACCGTGCTTGCAGTGGTGAAGAATGGCGACGAAATCCTTGAGAATGTACAGGAGATTGCAGTATTCGACGGTGCTGTTTGCCTTGCAAATGCAACAGTTGAGAGCGACGGTTTCTTCTACCTGACAATCCCTGGTGACAGAACTGTTACAAGCCGACTCACGATAATAGCAGTCATCGACGGCAACATCGTGGAGACTGCAACATCGTTGTACTTCAGCGAGGATGCCACATGCGGAGACTATGACAAACCATTCGAAGTTTCTCTCGGACACTCGACAGCCATAGGCAAAATGATGGCAGAAGGTTGCGAGAGAATGCAGGTTGTCGACCTCAGCGGACGCGTGTTCTACACAGGTACAACAGCCGGCTTCGACATCAACAAATTGAACGACGGACAGTATATATTCGAGTTCTTCACAAATGAGGGACAGGTTATATGCTACAAACAATTAATCAGAAGAGTAACAGAATGACGAAAAGACTATTTGCAGTGGTGGTGCTCTTGTGCACCACTACTGCATCACTTGTAGCAAAGGATATTGTGCCCGAGTGGTACAAAAAGGGAAGAAGCCATTTCAAGGCCGTAGAGAAGAACACCGAGAGCAACTTCACAATGTCCGTCATGGCAACCATTGATGGAGAACAATGCGACAGTGCTTTCGAGATTGGAGTGTTCTGCGGCGACGAGTGCCGCCTTTCAATGCCTTTATACTCATCGGATGACCTTTATGAATATTTCGGTTACTATTCGATGTTGACAATAAAGGGTGAGAATGGCGAAAAAATCAGTTTCCGTCTTTATGACCACCGCAACAATACCGAAGTGGTAACAGATGTGAGCCCCGAGGAGATTGATTTCGTATCGGACAAACACATTGGTTCATTCAACAAAGGACTCTACAATCTGGCATTTTCAAGCAACAGCACACACCGCATGACATTGGAACTGGACGATGCACACGACCTGCCTTTCACAGGCAGGATATATGCCACAACTGCCGACGGCATTGCATGCAGCTATACACGCAACGCATACCTCGACGGTGGGTTTGAGAGCATTGTATTGCCATATGACACTGACATCACCGAGATAAAGGCTGCCGGTTTCTCTTTCGAGAAATTCCAGGGATTTGGCGAGAACACGATAATATTCGTTGAACTTGCCGAGGATGAGAATCTCAAGGCCGGAGTACCTTATATATTCCGCTACACAGGTACACCCTCGGATAGCAGACAGGAGTTGCAGTTTACAGCCAACGTACAGCAGGCATCGAGCAACATCAAGGCTACCGAAGGCTGGAGCGGAACATACAAGTATATGGACGGCAACGCAATTGTAGGAAAGTATATCCTGAACATAAACGGCGACAAGATGCAGATAGCCGGTAGCGGAGCCAAGCTCCAT
>JAEIGA010014270.1_pt1 | contig 12093 bp, 15 predicted proteins | sample 9270691 | NCBI WGS metagenome assembly JAEIGA01 (sample SAMN17057246, study PRJNA624740) | gut metagenome | biome: biome; isolation source: fecal sample | host: Bos grunniens | place: China: Xizang | collected 2019
CACCCCCCCCTTGTGACATTTGCACAAAAATTCCCCCGTGAAACGTGACATATTTGTGCAATTTGCACAAACGCTCGTAAGCATGATATTTACTGACATTGCGAGGTCATAGAGCGTGAAACGCGCGCCATCACTGCATTTGCGGGCGCGCATACTCTGAACGCTAGTAAATAAGCGGGGCGCACAAAATGAACCGATTGTCAATACAAAAATTTCAATAAAAATTTGTGCAATATGCACAATGACAAACGGCAAACATATGTATATGTCAAAACTGACTGATGAAATTGTGCGATATGCACAATGACGAAAATGTCAAGAAAAATTTAGAATTAGCATATAGGCTCAAAACGCATTTAAAGCCCGTTTTAGACGTTTTAGCTCTTTTTGATATACAAATATGGCTTGCCCTCGAAAAACGCGAGCAAGCCAATTTTTGTATACTTTGCACAATCCGGTAGGATCAAATTTTGTGCATTGTTAACAGAACGCGTCGTTAATTTCGCAACTCGGAACGTTTAAAACGAAATTGTGCACCGTTCTCGATACAAACGATGTATCGCCCGCGAATACCGCGGGAATTATCATTTTAACGGTTGAATCTCCACCACTGCCCGCTTCAAATGACAAATAGCCACTAAATGGGTGGAAGTCAGCAGTCGGGGCGCTAAAACCAATAAAACCATTAACGGGCACTAACTTTCTACCATTGCCCGCAATAAAACTTTTCATAGTGCCGAGTGTAATTGTCATTTCGGTAGCCGCGGGGTAAGTTTTATCTGTACTATACTGAAATAGTTTTCCGCTAGTGCTTTCTATAATAATCTGATTGCCTTTTTGTGACATACGGTCAATAACGCCCTGCGCGGTACTAAATTCAGAGTCTGCGCTATATGTTGTAGTGGTAAAAGTTCTATCAATTTCAACTTTTGCGCCTTTATTTGCGGCGAGCAATATTGCAAATACCTGCGAGTAGTTTTCGTTCCAATGCCACGTATCGCGGTATCTCCAATAGTCATGACCGTAGTCGTTTGAACCGTCAATGTAAAACGCATTACTATTTTTAATTGCGGGGATTACATTTTCCTCGAGACTGTCGTTAACGCTCGCCGTGTCTCTTGACCTACCAATTACACCGAAACGAATAGCGGCGTTTTTAAATCTATTATGTAGATAGCTATATAATGTATTAGCCGCACTCCATACAGTATTGAATGAGCTTGTATTGTCGTTCAGTCCGCCAAGAACTATTACGTCGGTAATTGTGTCGGAGTCCGCCACTGTCAACGCCTGCGCCATAGTCAAGAAATTGTCGCCGCTAGTTGTCCAACCTTTGCCGTCGATTGCCGTTGAAAATACGTCTACGCCCTCGGTAAGTCCTAATGCACTTTTAAAGAAATAAATCCAACCATGCCCCGCGGTCTCTGTAAAATTGCCAGTTCCGAGACTGTCGCCAATGAGGACGTAACGCTTATGAGAAATATTAAACTCGCGGGACTCTTCCAAGTCGGTAACGTCCGACTGTATTGCGGGAATTTCGACGTTATCAATATTGTTGACTTGATTCTGCAACGCGGTTAAAGCTGCGTTAAAATCGCCCGTTTTAGCCCAATAATCGGGATTGCTCGCAGGGTCGCCCACGCTCGCAGGAACTGGCATGCGGCTAGTGTATGAGTCGTTGAGATATGTGACAATAACTAAATTTTCGTATGGCACTCCACTCTTCCACGCGGCGCTATCGTCGTCGGGATTGTGATAAACAATAGGAACGTAACGCGCTCCGATATACTGTAAATTAGCCATAAATTTACCCCCTTTAATATAATATGCACAAGTGCCCGAATTCGGTTTGCAGTGGTGTATTGTAGTCATAGCCCGTAGTTTTAAATACAAGCTCGCGCCACTGTTCGGGAATTGTAACCATAAAATGCCCGTTGTCGTCGAGTCCGAAATATACATGCTTTACCATTTCGCCGACTATGTCGATTGCGTTAGTTTCGAGCCAAGTGCGCATTGCCGCATACATGCTCGGCGGGAAATTGCCCGCGTTGATTGCGTCCATGAATGCTTTTAACTGGGCGTATTCCTGCTCGTGCTGAGTGCGCCAGTCGTCAAGGCTCGCAATCTCGTCAATGAATTCTTTAAAATGGGCGATAATCCAGTCCAAATTTAAGTCGTTGACGTTCAAATAAGGATACATATTAAACATACATTAGCCCCTCTCTTACCATATTCCGACGAGCAATTCATTTGCGAAAAGCTCGTTTGTAACTGCATATAGATTACGAGTAAAACGGAGTTTGGTCTCTTCCTCGACCATCTGCGCACTAGTTGTCACGCCAATATTACCCCATAAATGCCCGTTATGTTTGGAGTTGTTTGTCTCTTGGTCGGTAGTTTTGGAGTTTGACGTCTCTGCCAGGTCTTGCGTAGTTCCCTCGATATGACGTTTTATAGTGCCGTCGTTTGCTACAGTTGTCTTGCCCGCGTCCGTGGTGTCTTTATATTCGGGCTGATAATCGCTCGAGTTGTCTGCACTGACTTGGTGCTCGGTAGTTCCTGCGTCGTTCTGTTCGGTAACTATGTCGTAGTCGTTTGTCACGTCGTCGTCATATTTCGGAGTGTCCTTTGCTTTGTGCCCTGCGTTGGTCTCGCTCGTTAATTTCCTGCCGCCCCCGTCGCTCCACTCTTCGTTGCGGTCGTAGTTCCAAATTGGATTATATTCCGCCGTTAATGCGTCATATATGCGCGTGAGCTCATTCGCCCATTTTGCCGACCAAATAGCAATTGCATGTTTAAAAAATTCGGGGTTGGTGTATAACACGCACTTTTCGCCATGCTCGAGGAGTAAGCTATTTACAAAAGTTGTTTTGTCGTAGCCCTCGGGGAGCTCGAGACTTGAAAAAAGATCCCGCTCGAAAGTGTTTTCGTAATTATACAAGCCTATTAGCGTCATTCTCTGCATTGTACTCATGCACTTCACCCCCGTATTTCATAGTGAACGAGAGATTTAACTCGGGAAAAAGCTCATTGCATAAATCGAACGAGTCAGACAAGTTCTCGAACCATGTTGACGCCCTCGCGCAACTGTCCTCGTTCTGCATTGCAATTTCGTCCGTTAGCATTCTCTCTTTTTTCTCGCCAACTGCGGCAATACCAATTTCTTTGTCGAACTGCATTAAAATGGTGTCAATGTCGGCGAGTAGTTTGTCGGAAATATACTGGCTCGCTACGTCCTGCGAATACGTCCATATGGGCTCGTCTTTGTCGTCGAGGGCGTTGCTCTTTATGGCTTTATCATATACCGCGAACGGCTCTCCTGCGCTTATTTTCTCATATAAGAATTTAATCGTTTCCGCCGCCTGCTTTGACTTGCCCGCCGCGAGGAGTGACACTCGCTCGTTCATAAGAGCACAATCGAGGGAAGTAATAGCAACCGAGAGACGGATTGCGAAATGCTCGATTATATCCCATATACCGCGATAGTCGCCGCATAAATGAATTAGCTCGCAATCTTCTCCGATAACGCCCTCAAACTCTACTAGCGGTTGGCATACAACCATGTTAACGGGTTGTAAAAATAAACCGTAACCGTTAAATGTGCATAACTGCGGAATAATGCCATATTTCGGCGTCTTGATTACGCCAATAAAGCCCTGCGAAAATAGCACGTTTTTAAAATATCTTTTTGCGCGTCTCCAATCGTTCGGCAATTTAAACGTTGTGCCTGCAATTGTTCGTTGATATAAAGCGCGCATATAAAAACTTGTGTTAAAGTCGTTTTGAACACGACCCGCGACAGAACGAGTGGAGTTATATACGTTTAACCCCTCGTAGTCTGTCGGGATAGATAGTCCGTACATACTGCACCCCCTTATTCAATATAAAAGCCGCTATTTAGAAATGCGTCGATTGTGTCAAGTTCCTGCGATTCTGCGCCGTTTGCGGCAACATGAGCGTTCGCGCATTGGCAATAGCCCGTTAAAGTCGCGAGCGAATATGGCAACATTGTCGGTAATCCCATTGTGTCTTTCATGACGCTCGGAGTCATAACGGTTTCGTGACATACTGTATAACATTGTATGTCGAGTGATAGACCGCTACCCGCTCCGCCGCCAACGCCACCAATAACAGTCGGGTGCGTTGTGTTTGCAACATTTACGGTATCATATGCCGCCGCAACTCCCTCAATCGCTACGCCCGCGCCTGCCGCCGCCATTGACACGGGCGAAATGCTCGAATTGATTGCCGCATTAACCATTTTTTCGCCGCCTGCAATAATGCTTTGTAAAATCTCGCCTGCGCTTGCCTGCTGATTTATTCCAATTGGATAGTTTGCAGAGCACTGACCGCCATATGTGCCGATAACATTACCGCCCGCGCTTACTTCGTAAGCTATAACGCCGTCGCTTGCCGTTGCACTGCATTTTATAGACAAGCTCGAGACATTCGTCAATGAATCGCCCGACAATTTCATCATTCCCGCAAGTGGCAAATATAGATAAACGTCCTCGCAAATTCCACGACGCCAGTCGCTATAATGCCATGGAATAGAAACGCTTTTATTTACGACTACTGGCTCGGCTTTAACAGTAAATGGGTGTATTCCCGTATCGAAATTGCCTAAATACATTTCAGCGCCCGCGCCAACGAACGGCGACGCAAAGAACGGAACCCATATACACGAACGAATGCACTGCGGCGCGTTGGCGTATGCGTTACCAATAACGCCCGTTTGAATCGACATTTTTCCGACACTTTCGAGCGCATTTTCTACGGTACTAAAGTCGTAGCCCAACCCCATAGAATCGCCCGTTATATCGGTTATTACGCCGCTTTGCCAAGCATTAATATTTGCGAGTAACGTGTCTAACTGTCCTTTATCGACTGAAAACATAACGCAACCGTCTTTACCGTTTACAGATAAAACATAAAAGCCCGTTGTATTAAATATGTCGCTTGCGCTTGCCGTACTGCGCGCCGTTTTAGTTGCTTTTAATAGCGGTATGCGGGTATCGGGTAGCCATGTATTACTATTATATGACGAATAACAAACGAACTGGGTTGACGCTATAATATCGGCTTTAAATGTAGCGAGAACGTCACAAACTGCCGACACTTCCCAAAGACTATTATTGCGGCTCACTACGTCAGTAACAAAATAGTATCGGTCGCCCCACTTTATATAATTAAAGTCGAACGACGCCGCGCTTATGGTAAATGTCGGCGAATGTAACGACGTGGGGCTTTTTAATAGCACGTCAAACGACGTCGCGAGCTCGGCGTTAGTCGGTTGATATGTGCTATTTTTTCTTTTTGCGATTTTACCGCATTTAATGGTGTGCGCCATAAATTGCCCCCTTTACTTGCTTTATGGTGTGACGGTGTCGGCATAGAGCAAAACAAAGTTTTCAGTGAACGAATTAAACATGGTTTCGGTCCAGTGATAGAACAGATTGTAATAGCCGCCCCTTGGGTTGAATGGGCTCGCGCCGCTCCATGTTGAACGCTTTGTAATTCCGAGCGCGTCGCGGTCGAACAGTACGCCGATAATGTTCTCGACTTTAACGTCTGCGCCTGCGGTATCAATCGCGCCAGTAGTTGTATTGAGATATGACGGGGTTGCGTCAACGGTATATGGGTCGTTGATGTTCTGCCAGTATGTGACTTTGTTTGCGCCCTCGGCAATATTGCCGATTTTTTCGTCGTTGTAGGTTACGGACTGAGCAACGGCAACGATATTATTGAGAACCTTGTCGGAAATATATTTCCTCATGTTCTCGGGCTCAGTGAATCGCATAATCTCTTTGCCCGTTACGTTCATATGGAACTTAACAGAACGCTCTCCCATTTTGTCGACAAGTGTCTGCATGAATGCGGCGAGCCATCTTGTAAACTCGACATAGTTTGCAGGAGCAAACATATTCGCAGGAGTGAGAGTTGTGCCCGTCTCGTCGTAATATGCCTGCAATACGTTGATTGCGTTCGCACTGTCAACGGAGTATTTCGCAGTAATAAAGTTAATGAGACATGCGCGCGCCTGCTCTTCCTCAATCTGCTTGTGCTTGTTCGCAATGTTTGTCATAACGCCCGAGATAAATCTCGCGAATTCGTCGGGGTTTCTCAGCGCTGAGTTTAACTGGTCTCTCATAATTGTTATGGAGTCCTGATGGACTGTCGCACCGTAGAAAAGCTCGGTCATTACTTTAGGCTTTTTAATAACCCAAGGGTCGAGACTTGTGCCGTCAGTCAATGGGAGACGGTCGTCGGTTGCGTCGAGTGGTGTGTCGAGATAATTTACTTTCTGAGTAACCGCGCCCCATAACTGCTCGTCCATGATAATATCGGCGAATTTCTTGCCGTATACTCTCATAGAAAATACAGTACGGTCGAGGAGCTGAACAAGACCGACCGCAATCGGGTCAATTGAGCCCTGCAATAGCGTTGTACCTACGGAAATAAAGTCCGCAGTGTTCGCAATCTGTATTGTGGGTTTCTGTCCTGTCGCCTCTTCATAGAGTGCAGTTAGAAACGCCGCAGACTGCTCGAAATTCATTGTGTTTACACTCATTATTTACCCTCCTTAGTTCGTGTAAATTGCATCAAGTCGTTTGACAACTGTTTTAATATAGTTGTGTTCTCGACTAATGTCTTGGTTAATTCGCTTATTGTGGCGTTCATTTTACTATTCTGATAAAACAGTACGCCGCAACAAACAATAGGAAAGCCCACCGTGGACACGGCTTGCATAATTGCGTTGTAATCCATAGCGCCACCCCCTTTACAGTTTTTCGATAAAAGAATCCATAGCGGCTTTTATGGCGTCTCCCGCGGGCGTCTTTGTCTGCGCCGCTTTAATATTGGAGCTCTGCAATTCCTTAACGGTCGCCTGCAATACATTGACGGTATTTGTCAAATTTTCGATTGCGGCGTTGACTCCTGCAAACTGTCCGACGTCTGTTATCTTGCTCTCATTTTCCGCGCCTGCATTGCTCGGCTCTTCATTTGTTGCCGCTGGCTCGTTTCCTGCGCCTGCATTGTTGCCCTCGTTACTTTCCTGCATTGCGGCAATTTCGTCTTTTGTGTAGCCTGCATTGACGAGCTTAAGAATCGTTTCATTGTCCATTATGTGACCCCCTTAGTGGAATAATAAAGAATCGGCGGCGTTGTCGGTTAAATAGAAAAGTGACAACATGCTATTATGGGTCGCCGCCCGTGTGCGCCGATTCTGTCGGTTGCGTATGCACTAGCATGTTGTCACTTATATAGTAACTATCAATATTTAATTGTGCAATATGTCAAATTTGAGAGTGGATCCAATTTAAAATAGTTGTGCAGTTTCAACAATGCGCGAAATAACTCATGTTTACGTAAATATAATTTAAAATTTTGTTGAATTTCTGCAAATATTTTAAATTAAATCAATAAAATCGAGAAAATAATTTTTGACCGTCATATTTTGGAATACAATACGACCCCGCAGGAACGCCGCCCGAACGTCGCCGCATTCTTTTTGAAATACCATGCGCCCGTAGTCAGTGTCTTTGTAAACGTGGCGGGGTTTTGCTCTCATCATTTCAGTTACATAAAGAGTCTTGTCGGACTTGTGTAAGTGAACTAAAACGTTACCGACGGCAATTAGTGGCGTATACTCGGCGAGCGGTTTTAGCGCAACGTCCGTATAGTCGTTATATGCAAACTTGTTGTCGTATGCCATTTGTGCAAACTTTGAGCCGCCACCGATTGCCCTATATAGCGCCGTCTGTTTTCGTTTTTCGGTTATCTGCTGAGAGTCTGGGAGTAATATCATAATTCCGCGCTCTTTAATTATGCGGCTCTCTTCGCCCCTTAAACTCATTTTCTCGACGACGTCGGTTATATTGAGCGCTTTTAATATGTCGTTGTCGAGGTTGTTGCTATTTGCCAGTAACCAAACGCGCAACGGTTTCATGCCCTCGAGCTCCCTATTACCCGCAATAGTCGTATACATATTATTAAATGCGTCGTCGCCGTGTCTAACTTTTAATAGATGGCTCTCGGGTATAAACTCGTCGTACACAACGTCACTGTATAGTTTGCCATTCATACCACGAACGCGGGCAATATTAGCAAGCGCCGCGCCCATTCCAATACGGGTTTTAATGTCGTTGCCGTCCTCGTCTTTATCGAGTCGCATAATACTGGCAGTATATTCCGTCTCTTTTTCAAATAATATGCGGTTCTCGTATCCGTGTATTGTATCAAACGGACTATTAACGTTGCGCTCCAAGACTTCGAGCTCCGTACGCATTCCACGAAGTAATATGAAACGCTTGTCTTTGTCGAGCATATGCTTTAATACGCCGTATGTCTTGCCAACTTGTCTCTTACCTATAATTGCAATAAATGAAATGTTGTTGCGGTCGGCGACACATTCAATATGCGGAATGTCGAGCCAACCGTCGGGCGTGTATATTTTCATACGTCCACCCCCTGCGACTGCAAATAGTCGATTATGTCCATTTCTAAATATTCAGGGTAGCCGCTATCTTTTACAATCTTTGCGACGTCCTCGAGTATTTCCGCCCTGCCGTCTGTTTTACCTTTAAAATAACCGCTTAAATAATCAATCACATTTTTCATGATATTATTACCCTCGATAAATCAACTACGCCGTCTATGCCGTCAATGCGTCCGCGGCTTGTATACTGCCACAATACAACATTAGCGCCGAACGTGTCGCCCATTTCGTCATTATAACGGGCGAGCCATATCGGCAAAGACCAAAATGCGGGGTCGATAATGTTCTTTAAATAGTTATAGTTGCAATAAATACGGAGTTTACTGTTGAGCGCAAAATTGGCGAGCTCGTCCATATATCCATATATAACCGCCGTCGCCTGCTCCCTCGTAAAATCGCCCGTGTCGGTTTTTTCTAAATCCAAATAGAAATGTTTGTATTTAATAGCTTTTTCGGCAAGTGCGACAATGCACTTGTGACATTCAAGTCGGGCGGCAATATAGTCTTTTGCATATGCGAATTTGTACACGCTCACGTCGTCGAGCTGCTCGCTCATATGTTGCATAATGCCGTTATAGTTCTCGATTGTCCTTGTGTCGATTTTATTGTTCTTGGTAGTGGCGCGTAGTATAATGCCTTTAATGCGCCCGTTCTTGGCGACCTCTTCCCAGTCAATACGCCCCTGATTGCTCGAAATATCTAAATACATTTTTGTCTCCTCTCATTGAAAAAGGACGGGCAAAACTGCCCGCCCTTGTGATAAATTCCCGACCGCGGGAGTGTTAACCCTCGTCAATCTGTCTTTGAATCTCCTCGAGAATCTTTGTGCTGTCCTCGTCTGAGATTGCGACATATACGTTATTGTAGTATGTGCCGTTAGTTCCCTTGTACTGCGGGAATGAAATAAAATCGCCGTTCTTGCCAGTGGCTACGCGACAGTTGTAAATAGTCACGCCGTTGATTGTCAGTGTGAAAAACACGAGGTCGCCGTTTCTGCCCTCTACAACGCGGACGTTCTTGACTTCACACTCGCGCACTTCGCAGAATGTGCGCTCCTGCGCCTGCTCTCCCTTGGCGCTTGCTTTCTTTGCTTTGCTTGTGTTCATTTAAAAGCCCTCTCTTTCGATAATTGATTTTGTATTATACATGAACCGCAATAATAACGCGGCTTGTATCCTCGAACCTTTACAACAATATGCCCGTCGTTCTCGCGGGGTTGAAACCACTGCGCGCAGGACTGGCAACATTCTAATTTAGTCGTCATGTTTGCCGTCCTCGTCCTCGTCCATTTCGTCCATCATGTCAAGAATGTCCTCTTTTACGAGCACTTGCAGGGCGTCGCGGAAAACCTCTTTGTCGATTTTTTTCAATGCTTTCATAGCGCAAGCAAATTCGTGTATCGCGTCTCTCCTCGTTCCCTCTATGTGCGCCTCACTTGAGACACTTATTGTTTTCTTGTCGCTAGTAATTTTAATTTCTATCATAATATTGTTATCCTTTCTTTGCCGTCGAGGTCGAGCGCCCGACGGAACTCTTTTAATGTATATGTTGTTGTCCTTGCCTTGAACCCCACAACGCCCGCGCCGTTAGTTTGGTCGTCCAGTAGTTTTACGACCGCGTACTTTTGTGCGGGGCTATCGTTAAAATGTGAGAGTGGTATTAAATAGCCCGTTGTGGTCTTGTACATTCCGTTGAGTTTTAGTATCATGCTTGCTCCTTTACTGGACAGTTATCGCGCTAAATTCATCGTTAGATAATATCAACGCTTTGTGGTCTTTACTTCTCAATTTAATGTAATTGTCGCGTACGTACATTTTATGCTCACTAAATCGAACGTCTATGATGTCGCCCCACTCACGACCCACAACGCCGCCAATATTGACAATTTCCGCTTTGTAATGCTCGGGAACGTCGCAAATTGTAATTAACATTTTTGTATCAACTCCTTTCTATGAAATTAAATTTTAACTACTATGTCAAGTATATATCATATTTCGTTAACAATGTGCACAAACTTGGATCATTTTTCATTGTGCAGTTTGCACAATCTCCAAACACTCGTAATCTTTGCCGTTGGTGTACATAGTATCGCTAATCTCTTTTTCAATGTTCTCAATGACTGCACTTGTCGCAATTTCCGTCTCGTGACCGTTTATATTTATAATCTCAATCGGGCGGTCGTTATATACGCAACGAGTACCGCCGCAGTGCTTAAATGTGAAACCGTCCTCGAGGTTGTCAATGCCCCCGAGCTCCTCGGCGTTTGTTTTCTCGACTGGCTTGCCGTTAATCCATTTAATAGACTTTTTCGGTATTCCTGCAATGACGACGTTTAGCTCATATTCGCCCGTCTTTTTGTTGTACTCTTCCATTGCATAGCATTTTGAATGAATCGCCCTAAATGCCCGTAACTGCGGCTCGTCGGTCGGCTCGCCTAAATACTTATTATCGACGTAAGCGCCCGCACTCCTCGCCCGTTCGCGGCAATCCCTGGCATATTTTTCCATGCGTTCGCGGTTGTTCTCAGTCTCAATATAAAATACGCTATCGGTATCACAATATAAGAAATTACAATAGACAAGCGTCTTGTCCTCGAGGTCGTCCGAGTCGTCAACCTCGCCCGTGGCGCATATCATTGTATAGAGCGCGTCGCGGGCGTGTGCGGTTGTCCATATAGCAAATTGATATGGCATGAAATTGTTGTAACTGCGATAGTATTTATTGAGTGCGTTCTCTTCGTCCTCTTCGTCCTGCGGCTCTTTTGTCAATATATAATCGGCGTCCATCTTGAATACTTCTCTAATAATAGCGGTCGCGGTCATTCCGTATACGCCGTTGAGCATGTTTTTACTCTTGGCGTATAACAAGTCGTTGACGCCCTTTAAAGAACACTTATTTTGAAAATACTCGAACACTTCAGACTTTAACCAGTCGGGCATTTCGCCGCGCTCAAATATGAGCATTTTATCGACCGCGATTGCGTCATAGTCATATTGTCGTTTAATCCATTTATAATCGAGCTCGCAGACAACAATTGTCATCGTGTCGGCGCTGACTATCTTACCATTTAGTTTTAGCTCGTTCTCTTTATGTATGCACTTGGACGACGGTATGCACGGCGCAGTTACGCCCTTTTTGATATGCACGTTATCGAGTGTCAGAACGAAAACGCAACAATATTCGTCGCATAGCTCGTCGAGCTCCTGCTCGGACTCTACTTGCCCGTACCAGTTCGGACGCCCTACGGGAAAATAATCGAGCACTTGGCGCGCGGGATAACTACTCGTAAAATCTTTGTGTTTGAGTTTTTCGGAGCGTATTGTCGTATTGCTATATCGAAATGACGCAATACAAACGCCGCCCATAAAGCATTGACGACATAGTTTGTATTGTTCGAGTGATAGTCTCATATTTTGAAATTCACTGCGCCAGTCGTCGGCGTTCTTTGCCGCTTTTCGGCAGTTCGCCCGAACGAACCCCGTTGACGTTATCGGAGCGCGGAACGCGTAGCGGTAGCCCTGCATTTTTAAATACCCTTGTATGCCGTCGTCCTGCGCCGCAACGTCCGAAAACATATAAAACCAGTCACTTTC
>JAEIGA010014271.1_pt1 | contig 12093 bp, 8 predicted proteins | sample 9270691 | NCBI WGS metagenome assembly JAEIGA01 (sample SAMN17057246, study PRJNA624740) | gut metagenome | biome: biome; isolation source: fecal sample | host: Bos grunniens | place: China: Xizang | collected 2019
AATGCCCGCCGCAAACGCAACAAACGATGAACCAACCGAACCTCTGGAGCCAACATAATAGCCGTTATCCATTGAGTTCCATACAAGCTTCTGCGCAATAATATAAAGAACGGCAAATCCGTTTTTGATAATGGATTCAAGCTCTTTATCAAGTCTTTCCCTTATATATTCGGGAAGCGGAGAGCCGTAGTAATCTTCCATTCTGTCATAGCAGATTTTGCGGAGTTCTTCATCCGAACCGGGAATTTTGGGCGGATATGTACCCTTGGGAATGGGCAGAATTTCTTCACACATATCGGCTATCATATTGGGATTTTTAACAACAACCTCATAAGCGGTATCCTCACCGAGATATGCAAAATCGGCAAGCATTTCATCGGTTGTTTTAAGATATAGAGGTGCCTGGTCAGCCGCATCGCTGAAGCCCTGACCCGTCATAAGGATTTCTCTGAAAACCTTATCATCTTCATTCATAAAGTGAACGTCACCCGTTGCGCAAACAGGCAGACCAAGCTCATCGGCAAGGTGAATAAGCTGACGGTTAATTTCGTTAAGCTCTTCTTCGCCCAAAACAAGACCGTTTCTTATCATAAACTGATTGTTGCCGTTGGGCTGAATTTCAATATAGTCATAAATGCTCGCAAGCTCCTTAAGCTTCTGATAAGGCTTGCCCGCATAAACCGCCTGATAAAGCTGTCCCGCTTCGCACGCACTGCCAACAATAAGACCTTCTCTGTGAGCAAGAAGTTCACTCTTCGGTACTCTGGGATGACGGTAAAAATATTCAAGATTTGATTTTGAAATAAGCTGATAAAGATGTTTGAGACCAATCTTGTTCTTTGCAAGAATTATCATATGATGGGTCGGCAGCTTACGGGGGTCAACCTTAAGCTTTTCGTTAATCTGCGAAACATTTTCAATGCCCTGCTCTTTTGCAAGTTCAATAAGCTTTTCAAAAATGCCCGCAAGTGCGCCCGCATCTTCATCCGCTCTGTGATGGTCAAATTTAGGAAGCTTGAAATAGTTTGAAATGGTATCAAGCTTATAGTTTTTGATATCTGTAATAAGGCACTGTGCCATAACCAGTGTATCAATATGAGAATAATTATAGTTGATTCCGCTTCTCTGGCATGCAGATTTCATAACATCGGTATCAAACGTTGCGTTATGAGCAACAAGCACGGCATCCTCACCGCAGAATTCAAAAAACTTTCTGACAGCTTCATCCTCTTTGGGAGCATTTGCAACCATTCGGTTATCAATACCCGTAAGCTCGATTATCTTCTGCGGAATCGGTCTTTCGGGATTTACAAAAGTCTGAAATCTGCCTCTTTCGGCACCGTCAACATATTTTACCGCACCGATTTCGGTGAGCCTGTCCACTCCGGTACGAAGACCCGTTGTTTCAACATCAAAAATAACAAAAGTTCCGTTAAACGGCATATCGGAATTGCCGTTGAATGCGGTTACGGAATCGTCTACATAATAAGCTTCCATACCGTAGATAACTTTAATTCCCGTATCCTTTGCAGCTGCCGCTGCTTCAGGGAACGCCTGAACAACACCGTGGTCTGTTATCGCAACCGCTTTATGACCCCATTTTGCAGCACGCTTAACAAGCTTTTTGGCGCTTGTCATACCGTCCATTGCGGACATATTTGTATGCATATGAAGTTCAACACGCTTTTCTTCTGCGGTATCCTTCTTTTCAATCTCTTCAATGAGCATAACGGAATTAGCCTTGATGCATACGCTTTTTATATAATCGTCGTATTCAACATGGCCTCTTATCATAACCGTTTTGCCGTCGCCTATATTCTTAACAAGAGCTTCGCTGTTTGCTGCGGCCTCAAAAATCTTAACCGCATATGAATTGGTTCGGTCTGTTATATTAAAGTTGATTATTTTCCATTTCCCGTCCTTGGTATCACGGATATCAAGTCCGAAAATATTGCCCCATACGGTAACATTGCCGTCTTCAATTGATATTCCGCTCAATGCAACAGGCTTTGATTTGATAGCATTTCCGTAAATAACCTTTGCATTGGTAAGAGAAATCGGCAAATCGTCATATTCCCTGACAGCCTTTTTAGGCTTGGGTGCTTCTTCTTTGGGAATCTCTATTTTTAAATTTTCAGCCTGCATCTGAACATATTCGGGTGAATCGATTTTTATATCACTTTCGCCGTTGACGGAAACGGTAATATTCACATCAAATCTTTCTTTGATAAATGCTGAAAGAATTTTTTCGGCATCTGCTTCTTTAAGAATGCTTGCACCGTCAAAAACATTTATTAAAAGTTTTTCATTCTCAAAAATGAACTCCGAGTTTTCAAGGAATCCGTTTGCGGCGGCAATATTTTCTTTCAACGCTCTGATAAGCATATCCTTGCATTTTTTAGTATAGGAAGAAGAAGGATAAAATGCTTTGATTATCACTTTACCCAGACCCATAACATTCTTAACGGCAGACTGCGCCTCAAGAATAAACTTATCTTCTATATATAAATCAAATTTGACCGACATTTCGAGCTTGTTTTCGTTTTCGTCAAGATTTATTTTCATAACCTTGCCGTTTCCGAGCATTTCCCGAAGTGTATCATTAAGGCATACACCTATAAAATCAAGAATTGAATTGCTTTGCATTTTCTGCTCCTTTGAATAAGAAAGGGCAGAATCTCTGCCCTATATGTTTTCTATCTCTTTCATAAGTCTGTCAATTGCCTCATTTTCAGGCACCTTACAGATTATTTCACCTTTTTTGAATATAAGTGCGCAGCCGTCACCGCCTGCAATTCCTATGTCCGCTTCTCTTGCTTCGCCGGGTCCGTTTACGGCACAACCCATAACAGCAACCTTAATCGGCTTTGCACAGCCTCTCAATCTGTTTTCAACCTCGGTTGCAAGGGAAATCAGGTTAATTTTCGTTCTGCCGCATGTGGGGCACGCAACAAGGTCGGGACAATCGGTTTTTATACCCGCCGCTTTGAGAATATCAAAGCCGGCATCAACCTCTTTAACCGGGTCATCAGTCATTGAAACTCTTATTGTGTCGCCTATTCCTTTAAGAAGAAGAGAACCTATTCCTATTGATGATTTTATGAGAGCCATGTTGTGAGTGCCTGCTTCGGTAACACCGAGATGAAGCGGATAATCACATTTTTCGGCTATAAGCTCATAGGCTTTCACCATTGTCCGAACATTTGAGGATTTAATTGAAATTACAATATCGTTAAAATCAAATTTTTCAAGAAGTGAAGCATGATGCAGTGCACTCTCAACCAGAGCCTCCGCAGTCGGTGCACCGTATTTTGCAAGGATTTCTTTTTCGAGTGAACCTGAATTTACACCTATTCTTATGGGCACCTGCTTCTGAAGGCACGCCTTCGCAACTTCTTTTACTCTTTGTTCCGAGCCGATATTGCCCGGATTTATTCTTATTTTATCAACACCCGCATCAAGGCTGCCGAGTGCCAAACGGTAATCAAAATGAATATCCGCAACAACGGGAACAGAAACATTTTCTTTTAGCTTTTCAATAAGCTTTACCGCCTCTTTATCAGGCACTGCCGCTCTGATTATCTCACAACCTGCTTTTTCAAGCTCAACTGCCTGTTTAACGCTTGCTTCAATATCCGAAGCAGGTTTATTGAGCATTGACTGAACGGAGATTCTTTCTCCGCCGCCGATAAAAATGTTACCTACCCTAACCTTTCGGCTGTTGCGTCTTTCCATTTATTTCACCGCCTTTATTTTCTGATTAAATTCATAATATCGCTGAAGGATATAACAACCATCAGCATCATGAGCAGAACAAGACCTACCGCATGCACCCAGCCCTGATATTTCTTGGGAACGGGTTTTCTGAAAACAAGCTCAATAAACACAAAGAAAAGTCTGCCGCCGTCAAGTGCGGGAAGAGGCAGAAGATTGAAAAATCCGATGTTTATTGTTATAAGCGCCATCATCATAAGAAGCATGGTGTAATCAGTCTGCTGCGTTGCGTTCTGCGCCGCATCGGCAATATACGAAACTGTTCCTATCGGACCCGAAAGATCGCTTAATCCGAACTGACCCGTTACCAGATCCACAAGGCTTACCCAGACAACTCTGCCTATCGAAACAGACTCTGCTATTGCGTTGGGAACAACAGTTTTAAAAGACGGCTCAACACCTCTGATTATGAAATCATAAACGATGGTAAGTGTTTCTTTGCCGTTTATATCTTGTATTACGGTCTGAAACTTAACCGCATCGAGATTTACCGTTTCACCTTTTCTTTCAACAACAAAATCTATAATTCCGTCTTTATCCCTTGCCATAAGAAAACCGAGATCATATTCGGAAAAAACTTTCTTGCCGTTGATCTGTTTTATAACGTCGCCCGCCTGTAAACCGTACTGTGAGCTTACGGCATTTTCTTCAAAAGAATGAATTTCAGGCAAGCCGATCAAATCGCTCTGGCAAAGCATAATTGCAACAATAATTACTCCGAGAATAAGGTTTATTACACCGCCTGCCGCAATAATTATAAATCTCTGCCATGCAGGCTTATTGCAGAATGCTCTTTCATCGCTGCTGCCTTCATCCTCACCCTCCATGCTGACAAATCCGCCGATGGGAAAAAGTCTTACGGCATATTTTGTTCCGCCTTTGGTGAATTTGAAAAGAGTGGGACCCATGCCCATTGCGAATTCATTTACCTTTACTTTGAATAATTTGGCAAAGGTAAAATGACCAAGCTCATGAAAAAATACTATCAATCCGAAAAAAAGAATCGCCAGAAGAATAGGCCATGCCTTTCCCCAAAGCTGAGCCGCAGTCATAAGTGTTATTGCTTTCATAAAAACAGCCTTTCTGTATGATCTCGCATTAAACTGTCGGTTTCAAAAACCTCCGGAAGGGTAAACTCATCCTTTTTCGGAGCATTCTCAAGTGCAGCTTCAACGGCACGAGCAATATCAAGAAAACCGATTTTTCCGTTTCTGAAAAGCTCATTTGCTTTTTCATTGGCAGCATTAACCGCAGCGGGATAAAGACCGCCCATTTCAAAAGCCTTTCTGCATAAGTTTATGCAGGAAAATGTTTCATAATCCGGATTTTCAAAAGTAAGTGTTGCAGCTGCCGCAAGATCAAGCTGCTTAACGGGACTTTCAAACCTGTCGGGATAAGTGAGTGCGTATTGAATGGGTATTCTCATATCGGGAACTCCGAGCTGAGCAATAACCGAATTATCGGCATATTCAACCAAAGAATGAACTATGCTCTGACGGTGAACAAGAATATCTATGTTTTTTGCTTCAACACCGAAAAGCCATGCCGCTTCAATAAGTTCAAGACCTTTGTTCATCATTGTAGCGGAATCGATGGTTATTTTGGCACCCATGCTCCAGTTGGGATGCTTCAGAGCCTGCTCAACTGTAACATTTTCAAGTTCTTCTCTTGTTCTGCCAAAAAACGGACCGCCCGACGCAGTCAGAATAAGTCTTTTAATCTGTTTTTTATCCGCACAGCCCTGCATCGACTGAAAAATTGCCGAATGCTCACTGTCTACGGGAAGAATATCAACGCCCCTGTTTTTTGCCGCTTCAAGCACAAGCTTTCCGCCTGCAACAAGGGTTTCTTTATTTGCAAGGGCAATTTTGCTGCCCGCATTTATAGCCGCAAGAGTTGGTGCAAGACCCGCAATGCCAACGATACTGTTGAGCACGGTATCGGCACCGCAAGCCGCACATTCCTCAACACCCGATTTGCCCGAAAACACTTTTGTTACGGTATCGGCAACCCTGATTTTTAAATCTGCCGCCGCTTTCTCATCGGCAACAGCAACCGTTTCAGGTGCAAACTTTCTGATTTGTTCCTCAAGAATATCAGTTCTTGAATTTGCGGTAAGAGTTTTAACCTTAAATCCGCAAAGCTCCGCAACCTCAAGAGCCTGAACACCTATTGAACCTGTTGAACCGAGAACGGCAAGGGTTTGTGTCATAAAAATCTACCTCTGATTATTTTGATAAAGCTAAAATTATTTCAACAATAACATAAAGTGCGGGAGCTGTAAAAAGGAAGCTGTCTATTCTGTCAAGCATTCCGCCGTGACCGGGGAACAGGGTTCCGAAATCCTTTGCACCGTAGTTTCTCTTGATAACGGATGCAGAAAGATCTCCCAGCATGCCGAGAACACACATAACGGGAACCGCAATAATAACATGAAGAATGTTAACCGTATCAATACGGAAGAAGAAATAATTGCAGATAAAATAAGTAATTATTGCAACAACCGTTGTTCCGATAACACCCGCAACCGCACCCTCAACCGATTTCTTGGGGCTGATTTTTGGAGCAAGCTTATGCTTTCCGAGCTTTCTGCCGAAAAAGTATGCAAAGGTATCGCTGAGCCACGCCGCATACATTCCTGCGAGAATCAGGAACACAGCATGTGAACGCTGAAAAACATCAGGATTTTCTTCAACAATTTTTGTAACTTTTAAAAGACAGGTAATTGATGAAGGAATTGCAAGAGATCCGAAAAGTGCAAAAGCAACATGCTCAAACTTTGTTTTTTCATACCATTTGAGCATAACTGTAAGCATTCCAATAACATAAATGATTAATATTACCGCAGCCGGAACAGGTATTAACTGCTCAACTCCGAAAGCGATATACGGGGATACCAAAGCCGAAAAAGCAACTGCACAACCTGTAAGAACCTTGTTTTCACACTTGGATACCTTCATTATTTCGTAAACGGCAATTGCCGAAACAGCCGAAATAACAATACTTAAAAAGTTGGCATAGCCTAAACCGATAAGCACAAGAAGTCCAATGGCAAATAAAGCCGCCAAAATGCCTGTTATAATTCGTGTTTTCATAATTTCATCACACTTCTTTTCTTAAATTGCAAATCATACTCCGCCAAAGCGTCTGTTACGTTTGCAGTAATCTATAATTGCCTTATCCAGATCATCGGTTGTAAAGTCCGGCCAGAGTATATCGGAAAACCAGAATTCCGAATACGCTGCCTGCCAGATAAGGAAATTTGAAAGACGGTATTCACCGCTTGGCCTGATAATTAAATCAGGATCGGGTAAACCTGCGGTAAACAGATTTTCGTCTATATTTTTCAAATCAATATTTTCCGCCTTAAGCTCGCCTGCTTCAACCTTTTTTGCAAGCGCCTTAACCGCATGAAGAATTTCGTTTCTTCCGCCGTAATTAACGGCAATATTTACTACTGTTGAATTTTTATCCGATGTGTTTTTTTCAAGAGAATCAATAAGTTTTATAATATCTGTGGGAAGTCCTTCTCTTTCACCGATATAGCGGATTCTGAAGCCCTTCTTTTCATTTTCGTCTTCCCTGTCATGAGCTTCATAAAGATAATCTCTGAAAAGGTTCATTATTGCCGCAACTTCCTTTTCAGGTCTTTTCCAATTCTCAGTTGAGAATGCATAAAATGTTACACATTCAATACCGATTTCAGCGGCATAATCGCATATCGCCCTGAAAGTGTTTGCGCCTGCCTTATGGCCCTCACTTCTTTCAAGACCTCTCTGCTTTGCCCATCTGCCGTTGCCGTCCATAATAATACCTATGTGGCGGGGCAGAGTTATATTTTTCAGCATTTCTTCTGTCATCCGAAATTACTCCAAACTTTTACGGCAGAAGGCGAAACCGCCTTCTGCCCTCTGAATGTGCTTAGATTTCCATGATATCCTTTTCTTTTGCCTCTGCAAGCTTATCAATTTCCTTGGTAAACTTATCGGTAAGGTCCTGGATTTTCTTTTCTGCAATTTTAAGGTCATCCTCTGTTATTTCGGAATCCTTCTGCATCTTCTTTGCCTTGTCAATACCGTCTCTTCTGATTGAACGGATTGCAACCTTTGAATCCTCTGCCATCTTCTTGACATCTTTGCCGAGCTCTTTGCGGCGTTCCTCGGTAAGCTGAGGGAAAACAAGACGGATGATTTTGCCATCATTCTGGGGATTGATGCCGATTTCGGATGCAAGAATAGCCTTTTCGATTGCACCGAGTGATGAAGCGTCCCAAGGCTGGATTGTGAGAATTCTTGCTTCTGAAACTGAGATTGCAGCCATCTGATTAACAGGAGTGGGAGTTCCGTAATAATCAACTCTTACCTTATCAAGAACAGCAGCACTTGCTCTGCCTGCTCTGAGCGCAGAATATTCGTTGTTAAGAACGCTTACGGATTTGCTCATTTTCTCTTCAAGTGATTTTAATAATGTTTGCATAGGTTTAGCCCTCCTTAACTATTGTACCGATGTTTTCGCCGAGAACCGCTCTGATAATATTCTGCGGGTCTTCAAGATTGAAAACAAGAATGGGAATATTATTGTCACGGCAAAGTGAAGCTGCCGTTGAATCCATAACCTTGAGGTTCTTTTCGAGCACCTCGCTGTGAGTAACAACATCATACTTGACTGCATCTGCAAACTTATTGGGGTCTTTATCAAAAACACCGTCAACATTAGTTGCCTTAAGAATGATGTCTGCTTTAATTTCTGCAGCTCTTAATGCCGCACAGGTATCCGTTGAGAAGAAGGGATTACCCGTACCGCTTGCAAAAATAACAACTCTGCCTTTTTCAAGATGACGGACAGCCTTGTTTCTGATATAAGTTTCAGCAATCTGCTTCATCTCGATAGCACTCTGTACTCTTACGGGAACGCCGTACTGCTCAAGTGAATCGGCAAGAGCAAGAGAATTCATGACAGTTGCAAGCATGCCTATATGGTCTGCTCTTGTTCTGTCCATGTTTCCGCCCGAACGGCCTCTCCAGAAGTTGCCGCCGCCTACTACAAGACCAACCTCAACGCCAAGCTTTGTTATTTCGCTGACCGCTGCACACACCGAATTGATTGTATCAAAATCAAATCCGTGGCCTTTTTCACCTGCCAGCACTTCACCGCTGAGCTTGAGAAGAATGCGTTTATAAACCGGTTGCATAAAAAACACCGCCTCAAATAAATTATGTTACGAAAAACCTGATTTCTGTAAATGATTACACTTACTCAGATTACGCTATCATATATTTTACTTTATTTTTCGCAAACTGTAAAGCGTTATTTTATAAATTACGGAAATTTTTGCTTTGTTTTTTCTATACAATTATTTTTGTTTTGTTATTTTATTAAAACGGCTTGCCTGTTAAAAGGTTTTATTGTATAATTGATTTTGTATAGACTGAAAAACGAGGTTTGTTTATGAAAAATCTTATTTTACGAAACACCCCTGAAATTGCAGAAATGTTTGAACTTCGCGATATTCCTGCCGTTGACGGCAAAAACACATATGAGGTTTTTTGCGAAGACGGAAAGATTGTTGTATGCGGCGATTGCAAAATAAGCCAGGCAATGGGTTATTATGCCTATCTCAAAACCTATTGCGGCGTTAACCTTTCTCACTGCGGAAACCGTAAGATTTCGGTTTCTTCTGCTCCCCTTTTTGACGGAAAACTTTCTAAAGTTATTCCGCAGAAACACCGTGCATATATGAATTACTGCACTCTCGGTTACTCCTTTGCTTTCTGGAAATGGGAAGATTGGGAGAAAGAAATTGACTTTATGGCAATGAACGGTATCAACATGCCCCTGAGTGTTGTAGGCAGCGAGGCTGTCTGGTATTACACAATGCGTGATTTTACATACAGCGAAACGGGTGCTCTTTCATATATTTCAGGTCCCGCTTTCTGGCCCTGGCAGCTTATGACAAACATTTCAGGTTATTTCAGCCTTTCGGATGTCAAATATATCGAAAGCCGTCTTGAACTCGGCAAAAAAATTATTGACCGTGAAGTTGAACTTGGTATGACTCCCATTCAGCAGGGTTTTGCAGGCAGCGTACCCAAAACAATAACAAAGCTTTTCAATAAAGTTAAGCTGCGCATGATTCCCTCATGGTGCAACTTCCCAATAACATTCCAGCTGGACCCCACAGACCCTGTTTTCAGAAAATTCGGTATGGCACTGCTTGAAAAACAGCGTCAGCTTTTCGGCGCATATCATTATTATGCCTGCGACCCGTTCCACGAGAACGAGCCTTCAATAAAATCCTCAAACTATCTCTGGAAAGTCGGCAGAGCCATTGACAACATGTATAAGGATTTTGACTCCGATTCCGTATGGGTTATGCAAAGCTGGTCTCTCCGCGAACAGATTGTCAAATCTGTTCCGAAAGAAAGACTTCTTATCCTTGATATCGACGGCAGTAAGCACGGCAAAACTGAAGAATTCTGGGGCTATAATTTTGTACTGGGAAATCTTCACAACTTCGGTGACAGAAACACCCTTCACGGCAGCATCAAGGCTCTTGCAGACAATGCATATTATCAGTGCGAAGCCGAAAACTGCTGCGGCACAGGTCTTTTCATGGAAGGAATTTTCCAGAATCCCCTGTATTATGACCTTGCTTTTCAGGTTATTACTGAGGATAAGCCCATTGAGCTTGACAGCTGGCTTCGCAACTACTCTTACCGCCGTTACGGCAGCAAAGAAAAATGCCTTGTTGATGCAATGCTCGCATTGTATGAAAGCTGCTATAACGAAAACTGCGTTGGCAGAGAAACAGGCTCGGTAATCTGTGCAAGACCTGCAACCGAGCTTCGCCACACCGCTCCCAATGACCACCGTGAGCTTCGTTACGATAACAAAACCCTTTATAAAGCTGCTCAGCTTCTGCTCAGCTCTGCCGAAGCCACAAAAGACGGATTCGCATATGATGCCTGCGACCTTGTGCGTCAGGTGCTCAGCAACTACGCTTCAAATCTTTATGACAAAACTATGTATGGCTACAACAACAAGGATGTTAATATTTTTGAGCGTTCATCAAACGCATTCCTTAAAATCTGCGATGAGATAGACGAACTTCTTCAGACACGCCCCGAGCTTACTCTCTGGCAGCATCTTAAAGAAGCAGGTGACCTTGCATTAAACGATAAGGATAAACAGAATTTTGAACTCAATCTTCTTACACAGATTACATTATGGGGCCCCATCGGCAACACGGTAAACTATGACTATGCGTGGAAAGAATGGGGCGGACTTATCAAAACCTATTATTCAAAGCGTTGGCAGAGCTTCTTTGAAAGGCTTGCCTATGAATTCCCCAAAAGACGCAAATTTTCAACAACAACAAAGAAACAGCATTGCGAAAGAAATATTTATGCAGGCAATTCATTCTATAAGAGTTATGCGGAATTTGAAAAGAAGTGGCTCTCCGTAACCGACCCCGAGCCGCCCACCGACGGCAATACCGTTGAAATCGCCCGCAGACTTCTTGAAAAATACAGAAGAGCTATTCTTGAGGATTAACAAAAAGCATCGGCAGAATCTTTGCCGATGCTTTTTCATTGTGTTTACTTGTTAAGTTTTTCTGCATATGCAAGCGCTTCATCAATATTGGGCAGAAAATTCTGCTCGCCCGCTTCATCGTAAAAGCCTGATTTTTTCATAACCGAAAGAGGCTGTTCGTTTGTGTGAGAAAGTATAAGAGTCTTGTTTGATTTTTTGCAGGTTTCAAGAATATCAAACAGCGAACGCATTGCCGTAGCATCAAGCGAAGGCACATTTCTCATTCTGATAATAACTGTTTTTATATTTTCCTTAATTACAATTGAAGCAAAGGTTTCTGAAGATGCAAAGAACATCGGACCTTCAAATTCAACAACCTCGGTGTTTTCGGGAATGTTTTTAAGATGCTCGCTGTCCTCTGTATTATCCTTCCATGTTCTGATTTTTGCAACATCAGCCATTCTCTTCATGAAGAGAACAACCGCAATGAGCATGCCAACCTCAATGGCAACAACAAGGTCAAAAACAACGGTGAGTACAAAGGTTGTTACAAGAACGAGGATATCGCTCTTGGGTGCAGTTTTGCAAATTTTTACAAACTGACGCCACTCGCACATATTATAGGCAACCATAAAGAGAATTGCCGCAATTATCGGCATGGGAATCCACGCTGCATAAGGCATAAGCACAACAAGAATAAGAAGCAACACCGCCGCATGGACAATACCTGCAACAGGTGTTCTTCCGCCGTTTTTAACGTTAGCTGCTGTTCGTGCAATGGCTCCC
>JAEIGA010014272.1_pt1 | contig 12093 bp, 9 predicted proteins | sample 9270691 | NCBI WGS metagenome assembly JAEIGA01 (sample SAMN17057246, study PRJNA624740) | gut metagenome | biome: biome; isolation source: fecal sample | host: Bos grunniens | place: China: Xizang | collected 2019
GAAGGCGCATTGAAGAAGAACCCTGAGAAGTCATCAGGATATCTTATTCTTTCTGCGATGCCAGCTACACAGGGTCTCTATGGATTCGTTGCTTGGCTTATGTGGATGCTCCTCGGCGGAACAGAGTGGATGGTGGAAAACTGCTACCTCTGCTTTGGAGTAGGCCTTCTCGTCGGAGTTACTTGTATGATTTCAGCTATCCGTCAGGGTCAGGTTTGTGCAAACGGTATCATCGGTATTTCACAGGGACACGACGTTCAGACCAACACAATGATCTACGCCGCTCTTCCTGAGTTCTACGCTATCCTTGCACTCCTCGGAGCACTCCTTCCGCTCTTCCTTCTCTAACAGAGGATCATTAAACATAAAAAAGGTTGGCATCACAAATTCTGCCAACCTTTTTTTATTTCAATAAAATATTAATACTCGTCCGGAGCGTACTTGAAAGGATCAAGCGGAGACTTGTACTCGCAATAGTCTGACTCGACGAAGAATCTCTTGAGCTCAATCTCTGCATTCTCGAGAGAGTCTGAAGTATGTACGATGTTCTCCTGTGCACTAAGGCTGTAGTCACCACGGATTGTTCCAGGAACGGCCTTGCTTGCTTTTGTAGCTCCAGCCATATCGCGCACTACCTGTACTGCGCTGTAGCCTTCCCAGCAGCAGAGGATGACAGGAGCTGCCATCATTCCGTCACGAAGCCAAGGGAAGAAAGGTCTGTCGAGAAGATGAGCATAATGTACCTTAAGAATCTCCTCATCGAGCTGAACCATCTTCATAGCTACGAGCTTAAGGCCTCTTTTCTCAAACCTTGAGATGACTTCGCCGATAAGACCTCTCTGGAGGCATCCCGGCTTAAGAATTACCAATGTTCTTTCCATAATCTTATATTTAAATCTATTATATTCCTTTATGGGCCAGCCACGAATCTACGTGGCCAGAACCAATCTGTAAATATAGTAATTGTAAGTGAAATAGCCAAAACAACTACTTCACAAGTCTTAGAATCAGGTTATGCAGGCCGCAATCTCCATGCGGAGAGGCTATATCAGCGGCAGTCAGAGCGACAGTCACCTGCCTATCTTTCAACTTATCAGGCAGCTCTATCCTCATCCGGTAAAGCTTCTGATCCGATGCAAGAGATATTCCTGCACAGGCATAATCCTCAAACCTGTTGTAAGACCTCAATATCAGTTCGTGCGTACCTTTGGACAGATCAAGAAGGACGGTTTCAGTCCTGTCAGTCGTCCTATATGGGTTCAGATGCTTCATCATCATCTTTCCGTCCACCAGAAGTTCGATACCGTTTCCGGCTCGCACATCGATAAGAATCCTGGAGTCTTTCCTCATATCTACCTGAGCAGTCATCAGATAATTGGAGAATGCGGAAGACACCACCTCTACACTTCCCTGCTGCACTGCTGTCCAATGCCCGACACGTTCCGGTGATACTGCGTTATCAAAAATCCCGCCACGCATCTTGCCGTACTTCAAGCTGTCAAGTAAGGCTTCCGGACGTAGCTGTATCTCCCCTTCCCCATCAAGAGTAACTTCAAAACTCATATCATCAACACATACACAGACCTTACGTCCTATATCCTCGGAAGTATATGTCAGTTCGACAGCCGAGACAGAGCGCTTCAACCTCACATTCCATCCATATCCGACAGTACTACGATAATTGCTGTAATAGTCGAAGCATGAATAGCTGTAATCCGGCAATGAATTCTTCCAGGACAATTCCTCACTATCATTTATATTGTAATAACGGAAGAGTTCGCTCACCGGTCTGTCATATACAACCTTGATGACCTTCACATCCGGGCATCCATACATTTCCGGAGAAGTACGGATTACACATAGGCCTCCTTGCATCTCCCACTCCGCCCCTTCGACTCTGACAGGCACTTCTTCCTCGACAAGAGTGATATCTATGAGAGGGTACTCTCCGGTCAGAAGCAGATAAAGGACATTGTCCTTCACCGTAGCCTGTCCCCACCCGAACTTCCTGAAGCCGCGGAAAGGAGAAGGGCTCGTCCCGTATATCGCATCACCGTTCTCGGCCAGCCACCCTCCGATACGACGTATGACCTCAGCCTCGAATGGTACGACACTTCCGTCAGAAGCCGGTCCTATATTAAGAAGATAATTGCCACCGGTCGCAACGACATTGATGAGGGAACGGAGCTTCTCGGCATATTTATCCGTCACGCTGCCTCTTTCCTGCCAGCTGCGGTAGCTCCAAGTCTCCGGGAACATTGATGCGGCACTCTGCCAAGGTGCCTGAAGAGCAGTGTCCGGAAGCTTGTTATCAGCCATAACCGCAAAGTCATACACATCGTTTCCAAGCCTTCCGCTGACCATACAATCAGGCTGAAGTTCCTTTACCAGATCATAGAGTTCGCGACTCTGTTCAGGCTGAAGCGAACCCATATCGAACCACAGCTCGGATACCGGTCCATAATTGGTCAGAAGTTCCCTGACCTGCTCCTTGCTGAATTCATGATGCTCGGGAGTGACGAAATCGGCATTATGGCTGGATATCGGATAGGCATACGGGAAATGCCAGTCTATCAATGAGTAGTACAATCCAAAGCGAAGCCCGTGTCTTTCGCATGCCTGAGACATTTCCTTAACGAAATCCCTGTGGGAAGGCATCATAGCCACGCTGCTGTAGGATGTCGTCCCGGTACCGAACATACAGAATCCGTCGTGGTGCTTGGATGTGAAAACGATAGATCGCATTCCGCCTTCCTTGGCCAATCGCGCAATCTCATCCGCATCAAAGCAGATGGGATCGAAGACGCCGGCCTCAGCAGCATACCAGTCGGAAAATATTCCGGCAAATGACTGTATCTGTTCGCTGTATCCTTGCCTTACAGGCTCTCCATCCCAGACACCTCCAAAATGGGAATATAATCCGAAATGTATGAACATCGAATACTTATCATCAAGCCACGCCTTGTCCTGTGCCTTGATAAAAGGCAGGAAAAGGCAAAGAGCTAAGAAAACTGCAAGACATTTCTTCATAAAGAACGCATCATTTTATCTGAGATTTCTCCTCATCATAATTGGAATGATACCTTGGAGAGGCTGCTGCACAGAACGGACGGTCATATCTTAGCTCCATATCCCTGAGTTTGTCAATCATAATGCCCTCACCTCCAAGGAGTCCTCTCGGAGCTTGTGAATGGATTATATACCCACCTCCGATATAAAGAGTGACATGAGTGATTCCCTTATATTCCGACTTCGCTGACTTCTTGCCCATAAACACGACTGTTCCCGGCTTGAATTCCGCATCATCCCAGCAAAGCGGATTATAATCCTCGTATGCTTCCAGGCCGTAGCCGTTCTCATCAAACCAGCTGCTCATTGTATGTGCACGCCTGTTCTCGACCGGACAATCTGCCGCGACATCCAGTTTCTCATCCTCCCTTATCCTGAGGTAGCGGAGTATGGAGGCCGGCGATTCCCCTTTCACTGCTGGAGCATAATCGGCAGCTGACTGCACCTTCATTTCCACCCTGATATATTCTGTACCCTCAGGAAGGATGAATGATGACTTTCCGCTGAGATCCTGCACGACCTTTCCACTGCTGTCATATGCGAATATCTTGGTGAAACGATATCTTGATGAGTTCGAGGACTCGAGAATATGCTTCTTTCCGTGCCGGAGATATATTTTTCCAGAACGGCATACGGCCTTGTCAGTATTTGATGCAACCGCGCCTTTAGTGTTCAATCCTCCCTGCACCACATCAGTCCATTCGAGGGCATTGAAATATGGTGTGGAATAATAATCGATGCCGTTCACGACATAACGCACGAACGTAGAGCAGTCGATCCTTTTGTATCCTCCATGTCCCTCGCCTACCGTAAAGCCTGTATTTCCATCCTTGAAGCCGACATAAGCCCAATAGTCCCAAGGCTTGTCCAGAGCTGTCTGACTGCAATATATGAACTCATCACGACGTTTCCAGAAATTATAAGCTATGTCCATAATATGTCTTGTGGCCTGATTGCAGTTGTTCATGTTTGCCATCAGGACATTGGTCAGGTTTATTATATCCTGTTCCTCATAGACATCCGGATCAAGATAGCCGTCCCATGGGTCATATTCCTTTTCCATCGGAAGCGTTATGACAGTACCATCCTCGAGGGTAAGATCAATCCCGTCCTGACCGGATGGATGAAGCTTTCTGAAAAGGAATCCGTCCTCCGACTGTGATGTGTCATCTGCCAATGCCTCAAGCTGTTCCCAGCTCCTGCCATTGTTCACTGTCATGTACCAATAACCCTCCTCTATCTTCAATTGCGGAGGTTCCTGTACCTTCAAGCCATCTTCATCAGTGAGCCATGCCGAATATAAAGTCCAGTAATATGACCCGTCGCGATCCATCTTCATACCAAGATCAGGGAATATGACATCTTCGGTACCCATATCCAAAAATACCGGAGCATAACCGCTTCCGGCAAACGCAATGATATGCCCGACATTTCTGCCGTTTTCAATCATAGCCGATACATCTGTCACATAATCACCTTCAGTCGAGGCATTCAATATGATTGAGAGGGAAGATATATTAGTATTCATCCTGTTGCTCAAATGCTCCATATCCTCATACTCTTCAAGCTGCTCAATACGCTTAAGGATATCGGTATCGTCATATTCATAATTCTCGCACGAGATGATCGCCGACATAACGGCAATCAGGAAGAAAAGGCGTTTCATAAGATCACTATTAGAATTCTCAAATATCGAAAATTTTAGTCAAAAAGTCAATGGCCTTTCAGGAAGTGTCAAGTAGATTGATTTTTCGGAGGAAAGTTCTAAACAGTTTCTTATATTTGCATAAGTAAAATAACGGATTATGGGAAAGAAATTAATCGGTCTAGCTTCATTGATCGCAGTACTTGTACTGGCTGGATTCATCTACTTCAAATTCTACTTTGTATTCGGAGAGGGCGTGAAGGCAGGAGAACTCAACTTCGTGGTATATAAAGGATATGTCTTCAAGACATACGAAGGAAGAGTGATACAGGCCGGCTTCGGTAAGGGCAAGGGAACGAATCCCGGAGTGATCCAGTCATACGAATTCGATTTCTCGATTACCGACAAAGCTATAGCAGATTCGCTGATGAGATGCGGAGGTAAGACTGTAGAACTTCGCTACAAGGAGTATCTCGGAGCATTGCCGTGGAGAGGCAAGCAGAAGTACATAGTGGACGGCATCGTTTCAGTAAGAGAGTAAAAATCAACCAGATATGAAGAAAACATCATTGATCCTGAGCATATTCTGCTTGGGATTGACTTTGTCGGCACAGCCGGGCATAGTCAGCACAAGAGAGGCTAACAGCCAGGATGGCAGGATTCTCACTATGGAGGAGACCATTCTGTCAAGGAGTCTTTCACCGGCAAACATCTGGGCAAGCTGGGAAAAGGATGGAACTATCCTTATGAACAAGGACGGCAAGTGGCAGGCATACGACATCGCGACCGGATCAAGCAAGGATTTTGCAGGTATGAAAAGGCAGTTGCTCCAGGCTGTTTCAAAGGACAGAAGCCTCTACCTTGTCTTCCCTGACGGCACAGAGAAGCTGATTGCGGAAAGCGAGAACAGCAACATTACTTACGGACAGTTCGCCAGCAGGAATGAGTTCGGCATCGACGGCGGAATATTCTGGGCTCCGGACAGCAGCAAAGTGGCCTTCTACCGCAAGGATGAAAGCAAGGTGACATCCTTCCCTCTTCTGGACATCACCACCCGCACCGGTTCTCTCAAGGAGATCAAGTACCCTATGGCAGGGATGGACTCTGAGAATGTAAAGCTCGGAATCCATGACCTGACATCCGGCGAGACCGTATATGCCGATGCAGAGGATTTCGGCTATGACACTTACCTGACCAATATCACCTGGTCACCTGACAGCAGGAAGATTTACATACAGGTACTTGACAGAAGCCAGAAACACGCAAGACTGAATGCATATTGTGCAAAGACCGGTGAATACATCAACACCATCCTCACCGAAGACAACGAAAAATATGTAGAACCTTTAGATCCACTTTATTTCATAAAGGGACAGGACGGGATCTTCATCTACCGCACAGCCAATCGTGACGGCTACCGCAATCTCTATCTCTGCGACAACGAGGGAAACATACGCAGACTTACCTCTGTCGATGCTGACGTGAAATATGTCGGAAATGACGGAAGGTATATATACTATACTTCTGCAGAAGTGTCTCCGGTAGAGAATCATCTGTTCAGAATGGAGCTTAAGAACATCCGCAAAGGTGTGCACAAAACTGCATTCGGCAAGCCTCAGAGGCTTACATTCGAGGAGGGATGGCACGAAATCACACTCAGCCCTGACTGCAGGCATTTCATCGACTCATACAGTTCGCTCAGTGTTCCAAGGATTGTGAATCTCTGCAGCGCAGACGGAAAGATCAAGGAGAACCTCCTTACCGCAGAGGATCCTACACTCGGCTATGCCTACACTGAGATAAGCCTCGGTACAGTAAAGAGCGCTGACGGTCTTTATGACAATTACTACCGTCTGATCAAGCCGAAGGACTTCGATCCGTCCAAGAAATATCCTGTAATCGTATATGTATATGGAGGTCCTCATTCGCAGATGGTGCAGAACACCTATCTGGCACAGCTTCGCAGATGGGAAATGTATATGGCTCAGAGAGGATATCTCGTATATGTCCAGGACAACAGAGGTACGGAAAACCGTGGACTGGCTTTCGAGCAGGCCATACACGGCCAATGCGGCCAGGCTGAAATGGCTGACCAGATCGAGGGTGTGAAGATGCTTATGGATCTGCCATACGTTGATAAGGACCGTATAGGAGTGCACGGATGGAGCTATGGCGGATTTATGACAATATCACTGATCACCAATTATCCTGACATCTTCAAGGTTGCTGTAGCCGGAGGTCCGGTGATCGACTGGAAATGGTATGAGGTGATGTACGGCGAGCGCTATATGGACCATCCTGAGCGCAACCCTGAAGGATATGCTAAGACCAGTCTCATCAACAAGGCAAAGGATCTGAAGGGCAAGCTTCTCATCTGCCAGGGTGCGATCGATCCTGTGGTCGTATGGGAGCACAGCCTCAGCTTCATCAGGGAGTGCATAAAGAACAATGTTCAGGTGGATTACTTCCCTTACCCTTGTGCCGAACATAATGTGATGGGCAAGGACAGAGTCCACCTTCACGACAAGATATCAATGTATTTCGAGGATTATTTGTAGCGGAATTCGGAGTGATGCCTGTCCTGGAAAGGCACAGGAGCAACAGACATTCCGACACCGACTATGAATTCCCCTACTACAAAGGATGCCTGCACGCCAAAGGAATATACTTCCGGCGTTGCAGGCATTCTTATTGCCGCCATATTCCCGTCCGCTCGCGGGAAAAGTACTGGAGAGTACACGGCTACTGACTGGAAATACTGGGTCCAGAATACAACCGAAAGATTCTCGGAAGGGCGGTATAGGAATCCTTCACGCGTTCCCATTCCCCAGTTGTTACCTCGGACGCCGAGCTGTGCCCCGAACATAATTCCGGACAGGAAGTAAAAACGGTGTCCTATCTTTAAGGTATTTCCAATCATCTTCTGCTCAGAGACATATAGCTGAGGTATGTTTATATAGTTGGAATTCAACAAGTTTGAAAAGAATTTGTCAGGATGATCCATACTGAATTCCCCGAAACCTATGCTCCCGTCAAATCCATTTACCGGCAGTATGCTGAAAACAGGTCTTAGCAGAGGAGCATAATGCCATGGCAGATAAGCGCTCAACATATCGGCAGGTATGAAAAGTTGTGGCGACAGAAGATTCGGTATTGGTTGAGGGAAGGTATCCACCTTTTCTTCCTTCTGTCCCATAGCCGGGATACACATCAGTACCGCCAGCATTATCATCAATATATTCCGTTTCATATCACTCTTTCCTATAGCCGCAAAAAAGACAAGTAATATGCCCTTAATCAGAATATTTATTCTAAATTTGCTATGAGTTAAATGAATCCTGATTCAGGACAATAAAGACGAGACACAATAAATGAAATCTATAAAAGACGTATATAAGATAGGTAAAGGACCTTCGAGCAGCCATACGATGGGACCGTTCAAGGCAGTAAGACATTATCTGGAAAGTCACGAAGATACCGTTCATCTGCATGTAACGCTGTACGGCTCTCTTGCAGCTACCGGCAAAGGCCACCTTACAGACACAGCTATCCAGGAGGCATTCTCTACCTGGTGTTATACCGACAAGGAAACGCTCGAATGCAAGAATCGTCGTTGCGGAAATGTCACCATAGAATGGAAGCCGAAGGATTTCCTTCAGGTTCATCCGAACGGAATGAAGATAGCATCCGTAAATGCCGATGGAGATCAGTATGACAGATGGACTTATTACAGCATCGGAGGCGGCGACATCATCTGTATGGAGAATCCGCTTGAAGGAGAAGGTAATGAAGATATATACGAAAAGACTACACTTACTGAGATCCTTGACTGGTGCAATGCCACAGGCAAGAACTTTTGGGAGTATGTAGAGGAGACCGAAGGCAAGAATGGAGGCGTATGGGACCATCTCGAGCTCGTATGGAAGGTTATGCAGGAAGCTGTCGAGCGTGGAATCGAGGCTGAAGGCGCTCTGCCGGGACATCTTCATATCAGGCGCAAGGCTCTCAGCTACCACACAAGGGCTTTCGGACAGGGCGATACATTCAAGACCAGAGGATTGGTATTCGCCTTCGCGCTGGCCGTAAGTGAAGAGAATGCCTGCGGAGGAACGATAGTGACCGCCCCTACCTGCGGATCCTGCGGAGTAATGCCGAGTGTACTCTACCACATGAAGAAAAGATACGGATTCAGCGACAGCAGAATCATCAGAGCCCTTGCCACTGCCGGACTTATAGGAAGCGTAGTAAAGCACAACGCATCCGTATCCGGAGCCGAAGTAGGATGCCAGGGAGAAGTGGGAGTAGCCTGCGCAATGGCCGCTGCTGCAGTTGCACAGCTTATGGGAGGAAGTCCGGCACAGATAGAATACGCCGCAGAAATGGGACTTGAGCATCATCTCGGCCTTACCTGCGACCCTATCGGAGGACTTGTACAGATCCCTTGCATCGAACGAAACGCATACGCAGCAGCCAGAGCAATGGATGCCGGAATATATGCCCTGTACACAGACGGTCTGCACCGGGTAAGCTTTGATCAGGTTGTAAGGGTGATGAAGATTACCGGCAAAGACCTGCCGCCGATATATAGGGAGACCAGCGAGGGTGGATTAGCCAAGGAATTTGAATAAAAGACAATATGGGAAAGAGGAAATTCGATACCTGCTTTTTTGAGCGATACGCCCAGATATGCCTGGAGGCCATTCTGGGAGATGCCTATGCTGATCTTGTCAATGAAGACAGACCTGATCTTCAGATGCCGGATCATAGTCTCGGCATAGAGGTGACACGAGCAATGGAGCCACGTAAGGATGTCGCCCAGGATCTGCTGAATGAGATGGCAGGTTTCGAAGTACCTGGCGATGACAAAGAGGAGATTGACAGAATAATTAACAGCGGATATGGCTACGGTCTTCAGGACGGCCGCTACATAGGTCACATAGAATATGAATATTGGCGTCTGGCCCAGCCTCTTCGCCGCATCATAGAAAGCAAGGTAGGCAAGGTCGGCTCAGGATTCTATGGTGAATTCGGCGAATACGGACTCTACATCTTCTGTAAAGACGATCTGACCGAGGAAGAGGTCTTACTGACAATGGAGTACACCAGCAACCTTCAGAGCCACCTCGACCTTAAGTACTCCAAGATGTATCTTTCCCTGATCGACCGTCTGTATGTCTGTGACCTCACTGATGTTAAGCCGCTTCTTCATCCTACAAGATGTACCTCATACGACATATCGAAAGGAATGCGTACTCTATTCTTTATGAAGGCACTTTCCGAATAGGAATCCAAAGATTCCAGTTCAACCGGATATAATAAGGAACCACCTTGGAACAGCGTGTTCAAGCTTGATCCAAGGTGGTTCCTTATTTATCAGAGCCTACTGGAGGTTGGCAGTCTGAGCAGCTACCTTGCCGGCCATGTACGCAAAATCCTCTGTGCTGTCAGCGAAAAGGATTCCACGTGAAGAGTTGATCAGGAGTCCGCCGTGATCGTTTGCTCCGTGGGCTATTACCTCTTCCGCAGAACCACCCTGTGCACCTACACCAGGTACAAGGAAGAAATTATCCGGACAGAAACTGCGTAGTTCCTCCAGCTTATCTGCCTTAGTGGCACCTACCACAAACATCATGTTATCCGGAGTGGATATTTCCATCATCTCCTCCATTACCGCCTGATAGAGAGGCTTGCCGTCCTTCTGTGCATTCTGGAACTGGTATGCGGAAGCGTTGGATGTAAGGGCAAGTACGATAGCCCATTTATCCTTATACTCCAGGAAAGGAGTGACACTGTCTGCACCCATATATGGAGCGATTGTCACAGCATCGAAATCCATTTCCTCAAAGAATGCTTTTGCATACATCTTTGCTGTGTTTCCGATATCACCTCTCTTAGCGTCAGCGATAAGGAAGATTTCCGGATACTTGGTGCGGATATAATCCACCGTTGCATCCAGAGCTCGGAGTCCTTCAATTCCGTAGCACTCATAGAAGGCAAGGTTAGGCTTGTAAGCTACGCAATGAGCTGCAGTAGCATCAACTATAGCCTTGTTGAATTCTATGATTGAACGTGCCTTTCCCTTGTAGAGCTCGCCCTTGATGGCAAGTTCACCCTTTGTCGCCAATGCCTTGATATGCTCAGGCATCTTATTGAAATCGACATCCAGACCTACACAGAGCATACTCTTCTTCGCCTGGATCTGCTCGAATAATTGTTTCCTATTCATAATCAATAATATCTATAGAATAATGCTATTGCTTCCATTCCGGCAAAGAGCTGCTTCAGGAGATAGCTCTCGTTCGGCGAATGGATGGTATCTCTTTCCAATCCGAATCCCATAAGGAGCGGATCGATGCCAAGAATGCGCTGGAGATCTGCAAGGATCGGAATTGAGCCGCCTCCACGCGATGGAACCGGTTCAATGCCATAGACCTCCGTCATAGCCTTCTCTGCCGCCTTATATGCAGGTGAAGAAATAGGTATGAGGAAGCCGTCGCCACCGTGATGAGGAGTCACTTCAACCTTCACGTAATCCGGAGCTATCGAAAGGAAATGTTCTGTAAAGAGTCTTGTGATCGTAGCGCTGTCCTGGTTAGGCACAAGCCTCATCGAAATCTTGGCATGAGCCACTGAAGGAAGGACAGTCTTGGCTCCTTCTCCGGTATAGCCTCCCCAGATACCGTTTACGTCCAGACACGGTCTGATACCCGTACGCTCGAGTGTAGTATAGCCTTCCTCGCCCTTGACTTCCTTGATATCAAGAAATTCCTTATACTCTTCCATATCAAAAGGAGCGCGCGAAAGCTTCGCTCTGTCCTCATCTGAAAGAACCACGACATCATCATAAAATCCTTTCACTGTGATATGTCCGTCCTTATCTATCAATGACGAGATCATATCGCAGAGCACATTGATAGGATTGGCAACCGCACCTCCGTAATGTCCGGAATGAAGATCCTTGTTAGGACCTGTCACCTTCACCTCAACGTATGAAAGTCCGCGCATTCCGCAGTTGATTGACGGAACTGATTCAGAAATCATTGTTGTATCAGAGACAAGTATGATGTCAGCAGCAAGCATATCCTTGTTCTCCGATGCCCAGGCTGCGAGAGACGGGCTACCGATCTCTTCCTCACCCTCAAGGATGAACTTCACATTGTGCTTGAGTGTACCTTCACGCACCATAAACTCAAATGCCTTGATATGCATGAAGAGCTGTCCCTTGTCATCATTCGCGCCACGCGCATAAATCGCTCCATCCCTGATTTCCGGCTCAAAAGGATCAGAATGCCATAGTGCGATCGGATCTACCGGCTGCACGTCATAATGTCCATATACCAGGACTGTAGGCAGTGACGGATCGATGATCTTCTGTCCGA
>JAEIGA010014273.1_pt1 | contig 12093 bp, 13 predicted proteins | sample 9270691 | NCBI WGS metagenome assembly JAEIGA01 (sample SAMN17057246, study PRJNA624740) | gut metagenome | biome: biome; isolation source: fecal sample | host: Bos grunniens | place: China: Xizang | collected 2019
AATTTATTATTATCTTCATATCCAATATAGTGAGGAGTTACATTTCTTTCTTCTTTTTGGAATTCTCCCCAGATATATGATTGTAGGAAATGAGATGATTGTTTGTTTTGACTTAAGAATTTTTCATATTTTTCTTTTGATAAGTTTTCTATTAGTTTCATATGTCATTTCTCCTATTCGTATATTTAAAGTATATCACTTTTTGGTAATTAAAAAAACCACATTACGTGGTTTTTGTTTTATTTACTTAAAATTGTTACTACTGCCATAATTATTGTTACTATTGAGAACATAATTGTTAGAGTTAGTAGTGCTCCTACATTTCCATATCCAGCTTCTGCAGCTGGTGCAGATGCTTGGTCTGGTTGATCTTGTGTTTTTACATATTGTTTTGGTTTTTCAACTGCTTTATTATTATCTTCTGTATAATCCACGTCTTTATTTGTTGGGAAAGCACTATCAATCATACTTTGTAGTTCTTCTTGTCTTGCTGGTGTTGGCAATGCAAAATCAACTTCTTGTTTTGGTTCTTCTGGTATTTTGAATGGAGGAGCTTGTGTTGGAACTGGTTCAACTGTTTTAACGTCTTCTTTTGTTGGAGGTTCAATTCCTTTATCCGCTTGTGCTCTTTCTGCTATTTCTTTTGAATAAGCTTCTAATTCTGCACGAATTACACTAATATCTCTCATGTCTCCATTATACATTGATTTTGCTTTTGCAATTTTATCGCTTGTTATAAATGGATTAGCTGCTGCTATTTCATTTATAATTTCTGTTACTTTTTTATATTGTTCTTCCATCTTAATCACCTATCTTCTATATAAGTATATCATATTATTATTAGAAACAATAGAATAATTTTATTTTTATATTAGACGTAAATCGACATTTTTTGTCACTCGTGTTTTCTTCTTTTTACACTATTTTTTTTAGTCTTTACAATTTGTTTATATATGTCTTTTGTGTTATAGTATGTATATAAATTACTTAGGGGGTATTTTATGGCAAATAATAAAGGAATCTCTTTACAAGAACTTTTAGAAAGATTAAATAATAATCCTAATAATTTGGGTATTCCTGGAAATGGTTATGAATATCAGAATTTAGCTTCTACTCAGGATGCTACCGATGAGTTTTTTAGAACTCAAAGTTTTTTAAAGAAAGTATTTTTAGAAAGAATTATTGTTGAGGCGCCAGAACTTGTAGATCCCAATATGACTTTACAATTTATTAATTATGGCGATACACAGCAAGTTTATGTTTTAACTGCCAATGGTAAACAGTGGTCTGTTTTAGTTACTCAACCAGGTACTAAGCATGGAACGGGAAAAAGAGAGTTTGATAATTTAAGACACTTGGCGACAATTAATAGTGACGTTATTGTAAAGCCAGAATATTATTTTGAAGATAATGGAAAAGAACTTTACATTGCTCCTTATATTTATCAAGCAAGATGTATTGCAAGTCAAGATCATGGTTATGGTATATATGTTCCTGAACCTTATTATAGATTCGATACTTTTACCCCAAGAAATAGAGAAGTTGTTAATATATGTATGATTGCAAATTTAGTTAGATTGTATGATGATAAAAACAATCTTGGAATTGGTTCTTGTAAAATTGGTGGTGGAGACTTTATTTTAGACAAGGCTTGGGATAGCAGTAAAAAAGATATTGATGACACATTAAAAAGTATGAGGTTAATTGCTGCTAGAGATATGGTTCATATGTCTTTTGATGATTATCTTCAACAATTATTAATTGAGTTTTCAGAAAGAACATATTACAAGAACATAGAAGATAGAGACCCTAATATTTTAATTAATCATAAAAATAGAATTCCTATGACCTATGGCGAAATTGGTGAAGGAATTGAATTAGGAAAAAGTTTAAAAAAAGTAAAATAAGGAGGTACTTATGTTAATTAAATCAAGTGCTATTGATAGATTATTAAGAGAAAATCCAGAACTTGGTGAAAGAAGATTTGGTCTACCAAGTATCGGGCTTAGAAATGATGGGGAAAAATTTAATCCTACTGTTCAAAGCATTGCGGATGCAATTGACTTTTATGGGTTTGAGGTTAGAGATGAAAATATTACTACAATTCCAGATATTGATTTAGGTAGTGGTAACCCTACTAAGTATCCACCCTTCCCTTTGTCAATTGATGCTATGAAGAAAAGTTTAGATTCACAAAATATGTATAGATATCCTTATACTGAAGGTGACGATGAAATACGTAAAGTTTTACTAGATTATGTGGAAAAAGAAGGTTTTATTAATACTACACCTTATGCTTATTCTGATATCGATGATAAAGGACTTTGTGTACATAATATTACTTTTTTACCTTCAACTTCTATAGCTTTTAATATGATAATTAATATTATCTCTAAACCTGGAGATGTAGTATTGGTTACTGGTCCTAATTATGGATTGTTTACAATAAGAGCAGAACGTGAAGGTGCAGAAGTAGAAGTTCTTCCTTTATCTAAAGAAGATAATTGGTTGGTTAATCCTAAAAAACTAGCTCAAAAAATTGATGATATAAATGAAAGCTTACAAAAAGTTTACAATAGACGTAAGGGATATGTTCCTAGAGTTGTGGCATTCTTAAATGCTAATCCTAATAATCCTACTGGTAAAGTTATGAGCGAAGACGATGTTGAACTTTTAAAAGAGATTGGTGAAGTTTGTAGTAAACGCGGAGTATTTATAATTGATGACTTAGTATATCGAGATATTTGTTTTGAGGAAGATGGGAAAGCTAAACCTATTGCGACTATTCCAGGGATGTTTAGAAATACAATTTCATTATTTGGTCTTTCTAAAAGTTATGGGATGGCTAGTTTAAGAGCTGGATTTGTTGTTGCAGATGAAATTATTATTAGAGAATTAATTAATAGAATATTCCAAGGTATGGATTCTGCTCCCGATATAGTAGGTAGAGCTTTAGCCGGGGCATTTAATGTTAGTCCAGAAAGAGATAAAGTCTATAAAGAATATTTTGGTGAACTTAGAAATATCTATAAAAGAAAGTTTAGTTTATTAAAAGCATTAGTAGATGGAATAGATACAATTGAAGATAAAGAATTACGTTTAGAATTAGAAAATACAATTAGAGATACAATTAAAGAAAATGATGTTTCTAAAATACTTAATGGTCTACCTTATGTAAGTTTTCCTAAAAACTTAGAGCCTGAGTCTGGTTTCTTTGCAATACTAGATTTCACTCAGGTTAAAGGTATGAAGTATAAAGATATGATTATTAATAGTGAAAAGGATTTACTTGTTTTCTTCTATAAAACTTCTAGAACTAGATTCTTAGTTGGTCAATCTATTAGTTGGCCATATGAAAATGAAATGGTTGGTAGAGTAACATTTGCCTTAGATGATAGCAGAATTATTACAGCTTTAGCTAATATGAATAGAGCTTTACAATTACTTGTTAAGGGTGAGGATTATATTATTCGTAAGAATGAACTTAAAGATCAAGAGCAAATGGCAAGAATTAAAATTGATGGTTGGAGAACTGCATATGATAAAATTGTTGCTTCTAAATATTTAAATGCCTTAGATTATGAAGCACAAACTCAACGTTACATTAGTAGTTTTGAAGAATATAAAGATTTAGTTTTAGTGGCAGTTAAAGATGACGAGGTTTTAGGATACTCTTGTTTTGCGCTTAGTGATAAAAGTGGTAAATATGATTCAGAACTTGTTAGCTTATATATTAAACCAAGTCAGGTTAATCGTGGAATTGGTTCTAATTTGTTAATTGAAACTGCAAAAGAATTACTAGATCAAGGTAAGCATAATATGATTGTGTGGTGTTTATCAGACAATAAAAATGCAATTAAGTTTTATGAAGGTCTTGGTGGTGTTAATGTTGAAACAAAGTCTGCTAAGATTGGAGATGAATATTACGATGAGTATGGTTTCTATTTTGATTTAGAAACTGTTACTGGTAGAAAATAAAAAAGAGTTTAAAACTCTTTTTATTTTTGTCTTGATTTAATGACATCAAGTACAGTTAGTTCAGTAATACTTACATTGCCTTTACCTGTACCTAGCTTTACATCAGGCTTTACTTTTGGTCCGTGAAAGTCACTTCCACCACTTATAAGTAAATTATATTTTTTAGCAAGTCTTAAGAATTCTTTTTCGTCTTCTTTTGTATGATTACTATGATATACTTCTATACCATCAAGTCCATTGTCTACTAAATATTTAATTTTATTTTCTAATTCTTCTTTGTCTAATTCTAAAGATACTGGGTGCGCTAGTACAACAAATCCATTTGCGGCATGAATAAGCTCTGCACATTCAGGAAATGAAATACCTTTTGCGACATCACCTATTTTTGTATAAGCATCTATTAAATATTTTTCAAATGATTCTTGAACAGAATTTGTATATCCATGTTTAATAAGTAATTTGGCAACATCTGGTCTTCCTATGTTTCTTTTTTCATTTAGTATTTCTAGAATTTCTTCTGTTTTAAATACTATTCCATGGTCCTTTTTTAGCTGACAAATTATTCCTGCTACAGAGTAGATACTTCTGTTATGTAGTTCATCCATTTTATCGTTTAATTTTTTGTTACAAATATCTATATCTAATCCTAAAATATGCATTCTACCTTTGGGTACTTTTATTGATACTTCAATTCCGTTAATTACATCAACTTTACGGTTTTCTTTTGTGATTGTCATGTTTTTTACACCAAGTAAAGTGTCATGGTCTGTAATTGCAATTGTTTTTAGTCCCTCTTCTTCAGCTTTTTTTACTAATTCATCTGGAGTTAGTTCTCCATCTGAATACAATGTATGTGTATGTAGATCTATTGTACCTTTTGTTTTCATTAAATACCTCCTAATTTTAATACTTTACCTTCTTCTGCGTATGTTGTATTTTCAAAAATTGTTTTTGCTTCTTTTACATAATCTTCTCTTTCTATTTCTGGGAAGAAGTGCGTTAATACTAGTTGTCTTACATTTGCATCTTTGGCAATAGTTGCTGCTTCATATGCATAAAGGTGATTGTCTGTTGTTCTAGTTTGTCCTTTTAGAAATGTTGCCTCGCATAAAAGTATATCTGCGTCTTCGGCAAATCTTACTAAACTATTTCCATTATATCCTGTATCTCCACTATATACAAAGGTTTTATTTTTATCCACAATTTTTGTGGAATAAGTATTTATTTGGTGTGGGTTTTTAGCAAATGTTATATTTAACTCTTCAATTTCTAATTCTGTATTTTCATCATATGTTATAAATTCAAAATATTGTTCTTCTCCAAACTTTTGAAGAAACTCATAATCAATTAGGGCTTTTTTCACAAGTCTTGATGCACCCCACCCTTCATCATCTGTGTATCCTTCTGATACTGTATACATATCTGGTTCTGGAATATATACCTTGATTCTATTAGGTAAATATCCCAAATTATGAAATACATATGATGCATATCCTAGTGTGAGTAAATCACCATAATGGTCTTTATGTAGATGTGAAATTATAATAGTTAAATTTTCTAAATCATCTGGTAATTTTAAATTTCTTGTTACTCCATTACCACAGTCTAGGAGTATTTTTTCTTTACCGTTTGTTACTAAATATCCTGGACAATTTTTTTCATCTTTACAGTATGGAGAAACTGTTCCTAAAAACTTTACTTCCATGTTATCACCTATCTTTTATACTTTTTTACCATTGCTTCTTTTACTACTGGTTCTACATAATCATCAATTGGTTCGTCTAATGCAAATAGTTCTCTTACAATTGATGATGAAATATATTGGTATTCTTGATCTGGAAATAGACAAATTGTACTAATTTCTCTATTACTTAATTTTCTGTTTGTAGTTGCAAGTTGAATTTCAGAATCAAAGTCTGTTACTCCTCTAAGTCCCCTAATCATTGCTTGGCACTCATATAGTTTGGCTAATTTATATGATGCTCCTGTTCCTGTTACAACAGTTACATTATCAATATTTTCTACTACCTGTTTAACTAGTTCTACTCTTTCTTCTAATGTAAAGAATGGGTTTTTCTTAGATGAATTTTGCATTACTGCTACTACTACTTCATCAAATAAATTACTAGCTTGATTAATTACATTTAAATGACCTTTGGTGATTGGATCAAAACTACCTGCGTAAAATGCTTTTTTCATATACTTTTTTCACCTCTTCTTGAGTTTGTTCTTTAGTAATATTATTTATTACAATGTCATATTTTCCTTCTTCATAATTGATTCCTGCTTCATCGCGCTTTTTAAAATATTCTCTTGTGACATTACGTTCTTGAATTGCTCTGTTAATTACTCTTTCTACTCTGACTTCATATGGAGCGTCAACCCAGATTTTCAAATCACTTTCATCAAAATATTTTGTTTTTGGTAATAAAATATAGTCTAGAAGAATTACCTTGTTTGGATTATTTTTTATTATTGAATCAATAATCTGTTCCATATGATGCCATGTTATTTCAGTTAGTCTTTGCATTTGTTCTGGTGTTGTGAAAACTATTTGACCTAATACTTTTCTTTGTACTTCACCATCCATTACTACATCTGTTCCGAATGTATTTTTTAGAGCTTCTTGTACTTCCGGAAAAGTTAATACTTGATGAGATATTTGGTCTATATCTACATGTAGCATTCTTTCATCTAAACTTTCTAAAGTTTTTGCAATAGTACTTTTTCCACTTCCGCTTTTTCCAACTATTGAAATTATCATTTTTATCACCTCTCTAATTGAATTATAAAACTATTTCATATATAATAAAAATATATATTATTTATATTTGTCATAACTGGAGGTTATTATATGAATATAAGTTTTGAATATTATAGGATTTTCTATGTTGTTGCTAAGTATGGTAATATTACAAAAGCTGCAGATGAGTTAATGATTAGTCAACCTGCTATTAGTAAATGCATTAAACATTTAGAAGAACAATTAGGTGGACAATTATTTGTAAGAACCAAACGTGGTGTTGTGCTTACTGAAGAAGGCAAAGAGTTTTATAAATACATTAAACATGCTATTGAATATATCAATAATGCTGAAAGCAAGTTTTCTGAAATGATACATTTAGAGACAGGAACTATTAGAATTGGTTCTAGTACTACTTTAACTAAAAAGTTTTTAGTTCCTTATTTAGAAAAATTTCATAAAATGTATCCAAATATTAAAATTGAAATTGAAACTCATATGTCTGGTGAGTTATTAAATAGATTAAGACAAGGGTTACTTGATCTAGTTATTTTGAATCTTCCTTATCATGATGATAATGATATTGAACTTGTGAAAGTTAAGGAAATTCAAGATTGTTTTATTGTTGGAGAAGCTTATAAACATTTAGTAGGAGAAAATTTAACATTAGAAGATATTAGTAATTACCCTTTAGTATTTCAAGCGCATGGTTCTACTACAAGAAGATTTTTAGATGAGTTCGCATTAGAAAATGGAATTGTTTTTAAACCTGATTTAGATCTTGCTGGATTTTCATTGGTACTTGAATTTACAGAGATTGGGTTTGGAGTTGGTTATGCAACTATTGATTATATTAAGGATGAATTAGAATCTAAAAAACTTTATAAGTTAAATGTTAGTCCGGAAATTCCAAAACGTGAAATTGGAATTGCCTATTCAAAAAGAAATATTCCAAGTTTCTGTACAAAAAAATTAATTGAAATAATATTAAATAAACAAGTATTTTAGTGCTTGTTTTTATTTACATATTGGACATTTATATTGATGTTGTTTTCTTTCTTGTAAAAGGTATTATGTTATACTTATAATAAGGTGAATTATATGAAAAAGATTGAATTACATTTACATTTAGATGGTTCTTTAGATATTGAATATGCTAAGAAGTTATTGGGAAGAAATGTCTATGATGAAATGGTTAGTAGTCGTGATGGTAGTCTTGCTCAGTATTTAGAGAAATTTTATTTACCAGATGAATTAATGTCTGATTATAATAATATTGTGGAGTTTTCATATAGACTTGCGAAACAATTAGAAAAAGAAGATGTTATTTATGCAGAAATTAGATTTTGTCCTACATCACATAATAAATACATTTCTGTTGATAGAGTTATTACTGGTATACGTGTTGGTTTAGCAAAAGTTCCATCTGTTAAAACAAATTTAATCTTTTGTATGAGAAGAAATTATTCTTTTGATGAGAATTTAGAAATTATTAAATTAGCTAAAAAATATTTAGGGAATGGTTGTTGTGCTATTGACTTAGTTGGAGATGAAGCTAGTTATAACACAGAAGAGTTTAAAGAGTTGTTTGATATAGCTCGTGAATATAAAATTCCTTTTACAATTCATGCTGGAGAAGTTGGTTCCCATGAAAGTGTTATGTCGGCTATTAGATTTGGTGCTAAAAGAATTGGTCACGGTATAAGAAGTATTGATAGTATGGATACAATTAAGGAACTAATTAAAAATAAAGTTTTCTTAGAAGTGTGTCCTGATAGTAATTTAGATACTAAAGCAGTACATTCTATTGGAGACCATCCTATTAGAGGTCTTGTTGATTTAGGAGTTAATGTTACTGTTAGTACAGATAATAGAACAGTTTCTAATACTAGTTTGGATAATGAATATAATTTATTACGTAGGTATTTAGGTTTTACTGATGAAGATATTTTGAATTTTAATTTAAATGCTATAGAAGCTGCATTTATTAGTGAAGCAGAAAAACAAGAATTAAGAGACAGATTATTAGAAAAGTAGTCTCGTCTTTTCTTTTATGATAAAATATACTTGAGGTTTTATTATGAATTTATTAAAAGAATGTAGATTATGTCCCAGAAATTGTGGCATAAATAGGTATGAAAAAGTTGGTGTATGTGGAGCTTCTAATAAAGTAAGAGTTTCACATTATAGTTTACATGAATGGGAAGAACCTGTTATATCAGGTATTAATGGTAGCGGTACTGTTTTCTTTTCTCATTGTAATTTAAAATGTATTTTCTGTCAGAATAAAAAAATTAGTACTGGAGGATATGGAAAAGATATTACTAATAAGAGACTTGGAGAAATATTTTTAGAGTTACAAGAAAAAGGTGCTCATAATATTAATTTAGTTACTCCTACTCATTACGTTCCACAAATAGTAAGTGTATTAAAAAAGATTAAAGGTAAGGAATTAGAAATACCGGTTGTTTATAATACGAGTAGTTATGAAAATGTTTCTACAATTGAGTTATTAGATGGATTAGTTGATGTATATTTAGCTGATTTTAAGTATTTTGATGATGAGTTAGCTAAAAATTATTCTAATTGTAAAAATTATTTTGAAGTAGCTAGTAAAGCTATTAGTAAAATGTATGAACAAGTTGGAAATCCTGTTTTTGAAAATGATTTAATGAAAAAAGGTGTTATTGTTAGACTGCTACTACTTCCTGGACATAAGGAAGATATTAAGAAAATTATTAAGTATATTTATGACACTTATAAAGATAATGTTTATATTAGTATTATGAATCAATATACGCCTGTTACTAAGACATTAGATTATCCTAATTTGAATTGGACTGTTACTGATAGTGAGTATTGTGATGTAATTAATTATGCGTGTGATTTAGGTGTTACATGTGCATTTATTCAAGAGGGAGAGACTGCAAGTGAAAGTTTTATACCAGACTTTGATTGTAGTAATATATAGGAGGATTTATGGATAAGAATTCAATGGTACCTACAAATAGTACTTTAAGAGTTAGTGATGATAAAGAGTCAGTTTGTAAGTTTTTTGATGATTTTAAATGTAATGATGAAAGAGTTAGAAATATACAATTTTTCAGAGAAAATCCAATGTTTTCTCCAAGAATTAATTACACTTATGCCTCAGGAAATTATTTATTAGGATATAATATGGAATATATTCCTGGAGGTATTACTTTTAAAGATGCTGTTGGAGATGAGAGTTATACTCATGAGGATAAAGTTAAGGCCATTAATGGTGTATTTTCAAAATTAAAGCTTTTACATAAATGTGATATTTTAGTTGGAGATATGCATGCACAAAATTTAATGTTTAATCCACAAGACGGATATATATTAGACTTAGATGAGGTACGTTTCAAAGATGAAGATGATTACAAGTTTGATGTAGCTTATCAATTAAGAATGGATGATGAAAGTCCAATTATGGAAATTGATAGTTTCTATACTGATAACGTAAAAGCTACTGTTTGCGCATTATCTTTGTTATATGGTGTTGATTTTGAAGATGTAATGCATCATGGAATTATGAAAATATCTGATTTAAAGTCGGCAATTGATATAGTTATTGGTGATGCTGATTTTAAAGGAGATGTATTTAAATTACTAGATTCTACTGATGAAGTAATTTATTTTGATGATGTTTTAGCTAAACAAAATGGTAAAACTAAAAATGAGGTGTTGTAATGAAAGGTTTTAGAATAAATCCAGATAAGAAGTATGTGAATATTATATTAGAAGGATTACAAAAAAAGAATGGACATTGTCCTTGTAGAATTGATGTTAATGATTCTACTTTGTGTCCTTGTGATGAGTTTTTAGATACAAAGGTTTGTAAATGTAAATTATATATATCTGAAGAAGATGCAAAAAAGATGATTGAAGAGAAGAAGATTGATGTTTAATCATCTTTTTTTATGAAAATGATAGTTTTTTTGCATTATTTCGTCATTTTCTTTTACATTTTATTGAATTATGTTATTATTAATTTAGGAGGTTATGAAGATGAAAAAATTAAAGGTTCTTTTACTTATGTTAGCTGTTCTTTTAGTTGTTCCTTTTGGTGTATTTGCTGATGAGGCTAAAGAAGAGGCTAAAGATGAAGTAGTTGAAAGTAAAGAAGTTAAACTATACTTATTCTATGGAGAAGGATGCGGATTCTGTCAAAACGCTAAAGCTTGGTTTGCAGAAATCGAAGAAGACTATGGAGATAAGTTTGAAGTTGTTCAATATGAAGTATGGAACAATAGAGAAAATAGTGAATTAATGAATGCTGTTGCAGCAGCTAGAAAAGAAACTCCAGGTGGTGTTCCATACATTATTATTGGTAACCAATCATGGGATGGTTTCAGTGATGAATATAAAGATTCTATTCTTTCTAAAATTGATTCAGAATATAAACAAGAGCCAGCTGAAAGATATGATATCATGAATTATATTAATGTAGAAATTGAAGAGAAAGATACAACTGCAAGAGATATTTTAATAGTATTAGTTCTTCTTGGTGTTGTTGGAGCAGTTACTGCTGGTGTATTAATAGCTAGAAAAACTACAAATTAAAAGAAGTTTTATACTTCTTTTTTTTATGGCAAAATTAACGTATCTCCTATAGATAGTAAATTACTTGTAAGTGAGTTTAGTTGTTTTATGGTATCTACTGTTGTATTGTTTTCTCTTGCAATAGACCATAATGTATCTCCTTTTTTTATAATGTAAATATTTTCTGTTTTTGTTGGAACTAATAGTTTATCTCCTATCTGAAGATTTATTGTGGATAAATTATTTAATTTTATTAGTTCATCTACTGTTGTGTTAAAGTTTTTAGCTATACGCCACAAACTATCTCCTTTTTGAACTGTATATATTATTGTATTTTGTAACTCTTCTTTTGACGTTTGAAGTTTTTGCCCTATTGATATTATATTAGAAGTTAAGTTATTTATTTCTTTTAGTTCATCAACAGAGATGTTATACATATTTGCAATTTTATATAGAGTATCTCCTGGTTTTACAATGTAGTAGTTTTCTTCTGTTGGTGGTATATAGTCGTATCCTGTGTATTCTGCAATTGCTTCTACTACTCCTTCTACATAGTCTTCTAGATTTTCATTAAGTCTTTTAATATCATTTTTATTATCTATAAATCCGTATTCAATTAATAATGGTTCTGTGTTTTTTGTTTCTCTTAATATATAGTAATAGTCTTTTGATGGGTCTTCTGGAAGTACTCTTTGATAGACTGTTCTTTTCTTTTGACCTTTTTTACCGATATTGTCTAATGCTAGTGTGGCTAGAGTATCATCATTTCTTAAAGCATATATTATTTCTGCTCCTTCTCCGCCACC
>JAEIGA010014274.1_pt1 | contig 12093 bp, 13 predicted proteins | sample 9270691 | NCBI WGS metagenome assembly JAEIGA01 (sample SAMN17057246, study PRJNA624740) | gut metagenome | biome: biome; isolation source: fecal sample | host: Bos grunniens | place: China: Xizang | collected 2019
CAAAGCGGAAGCCATAAGGAAAGCTACCGGCATCAGCGCGATCGCGGACGATTCCGGATTGGAAGTCATGGCGCTGAACGGTGCGCCCGGGGTGTACTCCGCCAGGTTTTCCGGAGAAGACGCTACAGATGAGTCCAACAACCTGAAACTGCTGGAACTGATGAACGATGTCCCGGATGATCAGAGACAGGCGCGCTTTGTAAGCGTCATCACGCTGTGCTTTGAGAACGGTGATGTTCTGACCGCCAGGGGCGAATGCCCCGGGCGGGTGTTACGGCAGCCTGCCGGAACAGGTGGATTCGGTTACGATCCTCTTTTTCTGCCGGACGGTTGTGAAGAAACCTTCGCTCAGCTGAGCGGAGAAGAAAAGAATCTCATCAGTCATCGGGCCAGGGCACTGTCCGCTCTGGGCGAACAATTAGCGGTTTACGGAAATGAAGAAATCAAAGAGCAGCAATGATCTGCCGGAGCCAGGTCATCATATTACAAAGAGAAGAAAATTCCTTGTGACCGGACTGAAGACCTTTCAACGTCTTCAGGATCCTTATTATCAGGGAAAAGCGGCAGAATTGGGGTTTTATTTTATTATTGCCATCGTGCCGGTCATGACACTCCTGCTCCAGATAGTGAACCGTCTGGATGTGGCAAAAATCGCCTATGATCGTTTCCTGGAAGCCTACGGGCACCACGCGGTGGTGAACAATATCGTCAGCGCTTTTACTGGAGCGCACAGCGGCAGTATCAGCATCGTATTTCTGCTTGTGACTCTGTGGTCTGCATCCAAGCTGGAGTTTTCCCTGATCCGGATGTCAAACTATACTTATCATATCGTTGATGAAAACGGGTTTATCGGTTACTTCAAGGCCCGTTTCCGGGCGATCGTCACGCTGACCATGCTGCTGGTCATTCTCATAATGAGTCTGGTGGCACTGGTTTACGGCAACATGCTGATCGACATGGTCAGTGATGTACTGGGATCTTTTGATTTTTTCTGGACCCGGCTGCTCGGTTCCATGTTGCGCTGGCCGCTGGCTCTTTTCCTTTACTGGCTGTTCCTGGCGATCAATTATATGATGACCCCGAACGAAACATTGCGGCTGAAGGAAGTCCTTCCCGGCAGTCTGTTCGCGGCTGCGGGGATCCTTGTCGCGACAATCGCGTATTACATCTACTTCAGGTTCTTTTCCCATCTGAATCTGGTCTACGGCAGTTTGGCCGCCATTATTGCACTGCTGCTCTGGTTTTACTGGTTAGGCTATATCCTGGTGGTCGGCACGGTTGTCAACGCTTCCTGGTTTGACCGCGGCGAAGAAATGGACTGAGAAAAGGAAATACAATGCTTTCAAAAATTGTACAGAACATGGTTCCTTCTGGAACGCTGGAGATCAATGCCCGTGTCTTCGAAATGAGGCAGAATGGCGAGAACATCATCAATCTCAGTGTAGGAGAACCGGATTTCAATACCCCTGCTGACGCGAAAATGGGCGGGATCCGGGCGATCGCAGAAAATAAACTCCGTTACGACAAGGCACCGGGCCTTATGGAACTGAGAGAAGCGGTCTGCCGTAAACTTGAGAGAGAAAACGGACTCCATTATACACCGGACCAGATCGTAGTCACCAATGGAGCCAAACAGTGCATTACGAATTCCTGCCTGGCCTTGCTGGATCCGGGAGACGAGGTACTGATCCCGGCACCCTACTGGGTGAGTTATCCGGAGATTGTAAAAATCTGCGGAGGAACGCCCGTTTTTGTTGAAACGAAAAGAGAAAATGATTTTAAGTTGACGGGAGAAGAGATCGCTGCTTACGCGACTTCCAGGACGAAGATGGTGATCCTGTGCAATCCTTCCAATCCTCTGGGGACGGTCCATACCAGGACGGAACTGGAGAGTATTGCGAAAGAATGCGTTTCCAGGGGCATCTATATCATGTCGGATGAGGTTTACGAACGAATCTGCTTTGCCGATGAGTTTGTCAGTATGGCCGCTGTTCCGGAAGCCCGTGATCTCACCATCCTCATCAACGGCCTGTCCAAATCCATTCCGATGACGGGGTGGCGGATCGGCTATACAGCGACGACAGCGGAGATCGCAAAAGCCATCAGTTCTCTGCAGGGACATATCACGTCCCATCCTTCGACGGTTTCGCAGTGGGCGGGAGTCGCGGCTCTGGACGAGTGCGGCGATTACACGTCCATGATGGTGGAGAAGTATAAAGAACGCATGAAGGCAGCGGTGGCATTCCTGCGGAAGGAACTGCCGGAAACACCGTTTATCGAGCCTCAGGGTGCGTTTTACCTTTTTATTGACATCTCCTGTGTCCGGGAAATCCTGAACGCTCTTCCGGGGGCGTCGGCTTTTTATTCAAAGGACTTTACCATGAAGCTCCTGAATGAAAAGCATGTAGCGGTCGCGCCGGGATCCGCGTTTGGAATGGACGGATTTATCCGGATTGCTTACGCGGCGGAACTCGAAGAAATCATGGAAGGCCTGAGGCGGATCCGGGATCTGATCCGGTCGTTGAAGGCAGAAAGACATTAAGATTTGAATAATAGAAAACGCCAGGAGACCGGAGAGCCGGGATCCTGGCGTTTTGATGTTTTGAATACAATGATGTGGTAAGTAACCGGGAAAACTATGATTTAATGATCCGGACCCGGATGACGCCGTCGATCGCCTGCAGGGCGTGGATCGTTTCTTCCGTGACTTTGGAATCGAGATCCAGCATCGTGTACGCGAATCCCTCCCGGCTTCTGTTGGTCAGATTGCTGATATTGTGAGCGGTAACTGTATTTGTGATCTGTCCGATCATTTGAGGAATATTCCTGTGCATGACCGCAATTCTGCTCTCAGTCTTGCAGCAGCCCATATCAATGGCAGGGAAGTTGACGGAATTCTTGATATTGCCGTGTTCGATGTAATCCATCAATTGCTGTACAGCCATTTCCGCGCAATTATCTTCCGCGTCGTCAGTGGACGCGCCGATATGCGGCGTAATGATCGTGTTTTCCAGCTTGACGACCTCTTCATCAGGGAAATCGGTAACATATTTGGAAATAATGCCGTATTCCAGGGCTTTCTTAAGAGACGCGCAGTCCACAATCGACCCGCGGGCGTAATTGAGCAGCACACAGCCCGATTTGAGTTCGTCGAAAACTTCCGCGTTGATCATGCCATTGGTTTCGTCGTTGGCGTGGACATGGACCGTCAGGAAATCGACTTCCGGCAGCATTTCCTTCATATCGGTGACGATCCGGATACTGTTGGAAAGATTCAGCGCGTTGCGGACGGAAAGGTACGCGTCGTAACCGATGACCTTCATGCCGATACGGACTGCCGTGTTGGCCACCAGTCCGCCGATGCCGCCCAGGCCGATGACGCCCAGGGTTTTGCCTCCGATTTCCGTACCTTTGAATTTACTCTTTTCTTTTTCCACCTGTTTTGCGATGCTCAGTTCACCGGATTCAAGGCTCCGGACCCATTCGGAAGCAGCGATGACGTTTCTGGATGCCAGGATCATCGCGCCAAAGACCAGTTCTTTTACGGCGTTGGCGTTAGCTCCGGGAGTGTTGAAAACGACAATACCTTTTTCTGCGCATTCCTCGATCGGAATGTTGTTGACGCCGACCCCGGCCCGCGCGATACAGAGGAGCTGGTCGGAAAAATCCATGTCCTGCATGCTCTGGCTCCGGACGATAATGCCCTCAGCGTCATTCACGTCGTTAATGATTCTATACTCATCGGTCAGCTGTTTGAGACCGTTAGGAGAGATTTTGTTCAGTGTAGCGATTCTATACATGATGATTGTGTTGATTCCTTCCCTGAAAAACAGTTACTGGTTCGTTCTTTCAAATTCCTTCATAAAATGGATCAGGCTGTCGACACCTTCCTCCGGCATGGCGTTGAAGATACTGGCTCTCATACCACCTACGGAACGGTGTCCTTTCAGATTGACCAGGCCTTTTTCGTTTGCCTCCGCGACGAATTTCGCGTTCAGTTCGTCGTTGCCGGTGGTGAAAACGGCGTTCATGCGGGAACGGTCCTCTGCCTGAACCGGGCAGCTGAACAGCTGGCTGTTGTCAATGGTTTCGTAGAGCCGTGCGGCCTTCCGGACATTCCGTTCCTCAATGGCGGCGATGCCACCGTTGCGTTTCAGCCACTGGAAGGTCAGACCCGCCATATAAATGGAAAAACAAGGCGGGGTATTGTACATAGAGCCCTTTTCCGCATGAATTTTGTAATCCAGGTAGAGCGGGGTATTTTCCGGAGCGTATCCAATAAGGTCATTGCGGATGATCACGATGGTGACACCTGCCGGGCCGACATTCTTCTGCGCTCCTGCGTAGATCAGTCCGAAGTCTTCTACATTGTATACTTCGGAAAGAAAGTTGGAAGACTGGTCCGCGGCCAGCACAATGCCGCCAGTATCAGGAACATAGTTGTATCTCGTCCCGTAGATTGTATTATTCGTGGTTATATATACATAGTCCGCGTCGCTGCGGAAATCGCCGGCATTGAGTTTCGGGACACTTGTGAAGCGTTCCTCTTCCGTAGATGCGGCAACGCGGATGTCTCCGAATTTGCGGGCTTCTTCGCAGGCTTTCTTTGCCCAGGTGCCAGTCAGGATATAGTCCGCTTTGCGGGTATTGCGCAGCAGATTGACAGGAACCATGGAAAACTGTAGTGTTCCACCGCCCTGGAGGAACAATACCGTATAGTTATCAGGGATCTGCATCAGATCTCTGAGGTCTGCTTCCGCTGCATCGATAATATCCTGGAACATTTGGGAACGATGGCTCATTTCCATGACGGACATGCCGCAGCCTTTGTAGTTGAGCAGATCGGACTTCGCTTCTTCGAGGACTTCCAGCGGCAGAGTACACGGGCCGGCTGAAAAGTTAAAGACTCTATCCATAAAAACCTCCTGAATGTGCGAAGCGCGAGGGCTGAAAACAGTGAAATACAGGCCTGCAGCAGAGCCGCACAAAAAAATGACGTTATTATCTTAACGAAAACATATGGACTCATTATACTATTCTTCTTTTTGCATAGCAATATTCAGTTTGAATTCTTAACAAATTATTCTCAACTAACCAATAGAAAGATGATAAACTGACAGTGAGAAAGAAATACTATGTCTGACAATAATAGAAAAAGGTTGTTATGGAAAGAATTTCCCGAAATGCCTGCCAATAGAGCCGGGACAGCTTTTCCCGGGAAGACCTGTCCGGAAGCGTGAGTACGATGACGGCGTCTGCTTTTCCGGACGGCGGCGTACAGAACCTTTTTCGAAGTGGTTTTGTCTTTCACAAAAGGGGGTCGTTTGACTTTGTGAAAGTTATACTTTGACGCATTGCAGCGTGATTGCAGAATGTTTTTTTTAGTGATAAAATACTGAAATCAGCATATCGGTTTTCTGGTTTGATACCAGAATGAAGCTCATTCCGCTCCGGACGGCACAGGTCCGGAATACGGGACCGGGCCTTTTCCCCGCCCGGTGACTGGTGCGGGAGAAAATGAACCGGAAGCTGACAGAAGGAAATTGGATTAGGAGTTATCTTGAAACATTTAAAAAGAGTTATCTTGTCCCTTATGACGGCAGTCATGTTCGTACTGCCGATGCCAGGCCTGTCCTGTACGTTTTCGTTTGCCAAGGTCTCGGCAGAACCGGAACTGGCCGCCGACAGCGCGGTGCTGATGGAGTCTGCTTCAGGTGAGATCCTGTATGATAAAAACATGGACAAAACAGAGTATCCGGCAAGTACGACCAAGATCATGACCGGACTGCTGGCCATCGAAAACCTGGATTACGACGATACGGTTACGGTGAGCCGCAGAGCGGCGGATGTTGTGGTGGAGGGCGCCAACCTTGACTGTAAATACGGAGAGCAATTCAAGGTGAAGGACGTGGTCTACGGTCTGATGCTTCATTCCGCCAATGAGATGGCCGTCATTCTGGCCGAAGCCGTATCCGGAAGCGAATCGGCTTTCGCGGAGCTGATGAATGAACGGGCGGAGGAGATCGGCTGCACCGGAACCCATTTTGTGACACCGAACGGCCTGCCAGATGAGAGACATGTGACAACGGCCCGCGATCTGGCTTTGATCTCCAGGGAAGCGATGAAGAACGAAAAATTTGCGGAAGTGGTCGCGACCGTCAATTATACCATCCCTCCGACCAATATGAGCGAAGAACGGAAAGTAAAGAATTCCAATTTCATGCTCTATAAAAAAGGCAAACTGGAAATAGATGGTGTCGAGAGACCATATAAATATAAAGGTCTTAAAGGAATTAAAACAGGCTATACCAATGCAGCGCAGGGATGTCTCGTGGAAGAGGCAGAACGGAAGGATCTGGACCTGCTCTGTGTAACGCTCCATTCGGGAGACGACAAACGCTTCCATGACGCGATCCAGCTTCTGGACTGGGGATTTGCAAATTATACAATGAAGACGCTCATCCCTTCCGATGAAGAAGTCGCCGAATGCAATGTTAAGAAAGGAGAAGAGAGAAGAGTCGCGGCTGTTCCGGCATCCGACATCAAAGTATGCGTGGAAAAAACCTCCTCGGGGGGAAAGCTGGACAGAAGTGAATATACGTGGAAAATACAGGAAAAAGAGTTTACCGCTCCAGTGAAGAAAGGAAAAAACGCTGGACAGCTGAAGCTGTATAAAGAAGGCAAGCTGATCGGAGTTTACGAACTGGAAACACAGGAGGAAGTCCGGCTGTCCTGGTGGCGCCGGCTGCTGAAAAAAGTGGTACATTAGGATTTGCACAGCGTTTCCTTAAAGAGTAGATCAATTTATCAGACAGAGCATCTGGAAGAGACGGGCCGCAGGAAAGCCCGGAAACGGAAGATGCAGGAAAATCAGGAAGTTTGCTATGACCATTAATGAAATCGCAAAAACGGTATCAGCGGAGATTCTCTTTGAATCCAGTGTCTGTCAGGACAGCGACATTCAATATGCTGTCGCGGCGGATCTCATGAGCGAAGTGATGCTGGGCACCGTAGACGGAAGTCTCATCGTCACCGGGCTGATGAACCCGCAAGTGATCCGGACCGCGGAAATGATGAATGCTATAGCGGTTCTGTTTGTACGTGGGAAAAAGATCCCGGATCAGGTGATGGAACTGGCCCAGGACAGAAATGTAACCCTGTTGAGCAGCGGCTGCACCATGTTTGAAGCGTGCGGACTGCTTTACAGCGGAGGAATTCTGTCCGGGCGCAGTTGAAAACCGTACAGGGAAGGAAATATATTTTGGCAGAAAACAATAAAATGCATATGGAAACAGTGATCGCGAAAGATGACTTCGCCTCAGCGGGAGAAGCGTCCAGTAAAGTCAAAAAAACGCTTACGATGCTGGGAGTCTCTCCTGCTCAGATCAAGCGGATTTCCATCGCCATGTATGAAGCGGAGATCAACGCGTTCATCCATGGAGGAGGAGGAATGGCTTACACGGATGTATATCCTGACAGAGTGGAAATCCTGATCGAAGACCAGGGCAAGGGAATCGAAGACATCGAAATGGCGATGCAGGAAGGCTATTCCACTGCTTCGGAGGAAGTCCAGATGATGGGCTTCGGGGCAGGCATGGGCCTTCCGAACATGAAAAACAACTCGGACGACCTTACGATCGATTCACGTCCAGGAGAAGGGACGAAAGTAAGGATGCGTTTCAACATAGGAAATTAATTCCGGAGGAAAGGTATGACGATCAGCGGTGGAATGCCGGCGGAGCTTTCGGAGGATCTGCTGACAAAGGAGAAGTTTCATTCCGTCCGGCTGGATAGAGACAAATGCCAGGGCTGCACAAACTGTATAAAAAACTGCCCGACTCAGGCCATACGGGTCAGGAACGGCAAGGCTGTCATTATCAATGAACGCTGCATTGACTGCGGCGAATGTATCCGGATCTGCGCGAACAACGCGAAAAAAGCGGTGACGGACAGCCTCGACAATCTGAAAAAATATAAATATAAAGTAGCGCTGCCTGCGCCTGCATTGTACAGCCAGTACCGGACAGCCCGCACCAGGAACGGGATTCTGACGGCCCTGAAGCGTCTCGGGTTTGACGATGTGGCGGAGGTCGCCTATGGAGCGGAAGCAGTCAGTAACGCGACCAGGCAGTTCCTGAAAAAAGACAACCTGCCGCGCCCGGTTATTTCAACGGCCTGCCCTGCGGTAGTGAAGCTGGTGCAGGTAAAATTCCCCAACCTGATCGACCACCTTCTTCCTTTGCAGGCCCCTGTGGAAGTGGCGGCGGATATGGCCAGGAAAAAGGCGGAAGCGGAATCCGGATTCGCGCCGGAAGAGATCGGGATTTTCTTCATCTCGCCGTGCGCGGCCAAAATGGGGACGAAATACTTCCCGTTCAGAGGAACCCGCTCCTCAATTGACGAGCTCATTTCTTTTCAGGATATTTACATACCGCTCAGAAGCGAAATTAAAAATATAGAACCGGAAGAAGAGGAAGATCTGGCGACCGCCAGTGTCTTTGGCGTCAGGTGGCCCAATCCGGGCGGAGAAAGCCTTGCGCTGGACATCAACAAATTCATCTCGGTAGACGGCATCAAAGATGTCGTAGAGATCCTCGAAACGATCGACAACAACGCGGACGGAAAGTTCGGAGATGTGGACTTCATGGAATGCCTGGCCTGTAAAGGCGGGTGCCTTGGCGGTCCGCTGACGGTGAAGAATGTCTATGTCGCTCAGGTCATTATGAAAGCGATGCGTTCCGAACAGAACGGAAGGTATAAAGTGCCGGAGCTTCCGGAAATGAACGTGGATTATCACGATTATCTCTGGGATCAGAAGCCGGAACATATGCCGGTGGACAAGCTCGATTCCGATCTGACGAAAGCGTTCGCGAAAATGGAAAAACTCAGCGAAATCCGTAAAAGCCTGCCCGGCATCGACTGCGGCGCGTGCGGCGCTCCTACCTGTCAGGCGCTGGCAGAGGATATCGTCAGAGAAAGCGCGACGATAACGGACTGTGTTTTCAAACTTCGCGAAAAAGTCAGGAAACTGGCGAACGAAATGTTTGAACTCGAAGGCGTGATGCCGCCGACCATCGAGCGGCACGGAATGATCGGTGAACGGACCCTGACACCGGCGTTCCCAGAGGAAGGAGGCGAATCCCGATGAACATACAGCAATTCGTGGAAATCATTGATGGTACTCTTCTTGCGGGTGGCGCTCCGGAGGATCGCGTGATTGCCACAGGTTACTGCTGCGATCTCCTGAGCCGTGTCATGGCGGAAGCTCCGAAAGACTGCGCATGGATGACGGTATTGACCCATACCAATATTATCGCGGTGGCAGAGCTGGCCGGCATCGGAGCGATCGTCGTCCCGTCCGGTATCGCTGTACCGCAGCCGACGCTGGAAAAAGCAGAGGAAGAAAAGATCCCGGTGATTTCCACGGAACTCGGAAGTTATGAAATCTCCTGGCGTCTACATGAGGCGCTGCAGGAGGCATAGTCTTGAAGTATTACTACGATCTGCACATCCATACGGCGCTTTCTCCATGCGGGGATAATGACATGACGCCGAATAATATCATTAATATGTCGTTGTTAAAGGGATTGGACATCATTGCGGTAACAGACCACAACGCCTGCCATAACGCGGAAGCCCTCATGGAACTTGGCGCCAGAAGGCAGGTTCTCGTGATTCCCGGTATGGAGGTCGAGAGTGTAGAAGAAGTCCACATTGTGACACTCTTTCCTGATCTGGAGAGCGCGCGGAAGATGGGCGAACGGGTGGCCGAACATTTGCCGCCGATGCCCAACCGCGAAGATATATTTGGTGAAGAGCTGATCCTGAACAGCAAAGACGAAGAAACCGGCCGTCTGGAGCAGTTGCTCATTGTGGCATCTGACCTGACGGTGGAGGAAGTGTTTCAATTGGCTGAGGAGTTTGGCGGAATCGCGTTTCCGGCCCATGTTGACAGAGATTCCTACAGCATTGTATCAAATCTGGGAAGTATCCCGGATACTATGGATGTCAATATTATTGAATTGTCCGCGAAGTGTGACGCGGAAGCCTTTTTTGATAATTACCCGGGACTGAAGCAATATCCTGTTCTCAGAGATTCTGACGCCCATTATCTTTGGGACATGTCCGAGAGGTGTAATTATATTTCTTCAGAAGAACAGATCACTGACGCAGACAGCTTGATAAAGCTGCTTAAAGGACCGTCCGACCGATATCGGATCGGATCGGAATAGCGGTCCCGGTCTGATCTTGTGCTGCAGAAACGGGATATGCCAGATCCCGTGGATGAGTACTTTGCATAGCCTGCCTTGCGGCCGGCGCGGAGTTTACAGGAGGTGTGTGAATATGGCAAAAGCCAGGAAAGTAGAGGTTAGCGACCAGCAGAAGAAAGAAATTCTCGCCATCGTTGACAAGTACAAGGACACGAGAGGAGCTCTTATTCCTGTACTTCACGAGGTACAGGAATATTTCGGTTATCTTCCGCTCGAAGTCCAGGAAATTATCTCCGACAGCTTGAATGTTCCATTGGCTGAAATTTACGGTGTTGTCTCGTTCTATACTCAGTTTACCGTACAGCCTAAGGGCAAATACGCTGTCAATGTCTGCCTTGGGACAGCCTGTTATGTTAAGGGTTCCGCGAAGATTCTTGAAAAGTTCGAAGAAACGCTCGGGATCAAGGCAGGAGAAACCACCGCAGACGGAATGTTCAGCATTGACGCGTGCCGTTGTGTCGGCGCATGTGGTCTTGCTCCGGTTTCTATGATTAACGGAGAAGTGTACGGAAAACTCGTTCAGGATGATGTAAAGAGCATCTGCGAAAAGTACATGGAAAACTAAGCCATGACCGATTTATCGCTGCATCTTTTGGATATTATCCAGAATTCGCTGACAGCAGGCGCCACCTGTGTTGAAGTCGGAGTCAAGGCGGAAAAGAAAACCGATCGGCTGACACTGTGGGTCAGAGATGATGGCAGTGGCATGACAGCGGAAACGGTCCGTCGGGTTTCGGATCCGTTTTATACCACTCGGACGACACGGAAAGCAGGACTCGGAATCCCGTTGTTCAAGGCTTCGGCGGAAATGGCGGGCGGCACGTTCCGGATCGAATCGGAGCCGGGGAAAGGCACCCTGGTGACCGCAGTGTATGAAATCGGCAATATCGACCGGAAGCCCCTGGGCAGTGTGGCGGAAACGGTGACCATGTGCATCATGGGCCATCCGGAGACCGAATTTCATCTGATATTGGAAAACGACGATGATTCGTATGTGTTCCGGACTGAAGACGTCCGGGAACAGATCGGTGAAGTTCCCGTGAACGATCCGGTCATCATCGGGTATCTCAGGGAAATGATAGAGGAACAGAGCAAAAATCTGTTCGGAGGTATATTGAATGAAATCATTAGCTGAACTTGCGGCTTTGAGGCAGAAGAGCCTCGACAAGCTGAATATGAGAAACGAAGATTCCGAAAGAGGAAGAGTTGTGGTAGGTATGGCAACCTGCGGCATCGCAGCGGGAGCCAGACCGGTCATGAATACTTTCGTTGAGGAAATCAATACCAGAAATCTGGGAGATATCGCGGTCGGCATGACAGGCTGCATGGGCATGTGCGTCCTGGAGCCGATGGTGGATGTCTATGATAAAGAAGGCAACAAGACAACTTATGTTCACATGACTCCGGAAAAGGCAAAGAGAGTCGTGGCGGAACATATCGTCAACGGACAGCCGGTAGTGGAATATACGATTGCCGGTGAAGAAGGCAGTCAGGCTTAAGGAGGGAAACTCATGCAAATTGCAAGATCACATGTATTGATATGCGGCGGCACGGGATGTCTTTCCAACAACTCCATGAAGCTGAAAGAACATCTTGAAAACAAGCTGAAGGAGATGGGACTCGATAACGAGGTCCAGACGATCATGACGGGATGCTTCGGCCTGTGCGCGGAAGGCCCGATCGTCGTGGTTTATCCGGAAGGCGCAATGTACTCCCAGGTGACAGCGAAAGATCTCGATGTTATCGCGGAAGAACATTTGCTCAAGGGCAGAATCGTTGAAAAAATGCTGTTGGCCAACAGAACCATGGCATATAACGAAGA
>JAEIGA010014275.1_pt1 | contig 12091 bp, 6 predicted proteins | sample 9270691 | NCBI WGS metagenome assembly JAEIGA01 (sample SAMN17057246, study PRJNA624740) | gut metagenome | biome: biome; isolation source: fecal sample | host: Bos grunniens | place: China: Xizang | collected 2019
CTTTATCCTCGTGCAAGCGCAGACCACGCCCCAACTGCTGGAGAAAAACGGTCAAACTTTCGGTGGGGCGCAGAAACAGAACCGTATCAATTTCTTTAATATCCACACCTTCGTTGTAAAGATCAACAACGCAGATCACGTTGATTTCTTTATCTACCAAACGCTTCTGCACAGTATTACGCTCCTGTACGCTTGATTGGGCAGTCAATACGGCAGAATTCACCCCATGCGCATTGAAAAAGTCGTTCATAAACTCCGCATGGTTTTGACTTACACAGAAACAGAGCGCGCGACACTGGTCAATATCCAACAAAATCTCGTGCATTTTCTGCAGAACAAGATTGGCGCGGACGTGGTTGCCGGTAAAGATGTTATTCAGCTGCGATTTGTCGTAGCCGCCATTGCTCCATTTCAGAACGCTCAAATCCACTGAATCAGAAATGCCGAAATACTGGAACGGCGACAAAAGTTTGCGGTTAATGGCATCCGGCAAGCGGATTTCAGCGGCGATGTGATAATCAAAATATTTCAGCACATCCAATCCGTCATGGCGTTCCGGAGTAGCGGTCAACGCCAACAGATATTTTGGCTTAAAATGTTCAAGCAACTCCTGATAGCCGTTGGCGGCGGCGTGGTGAAATTCGTCGATCACAATGTAATCGTAGTAATCTTCCGGCAATTTATAGCAGAGATCTTGCGAATTCAAACTCTGAATGGAGCAAAAAAGCTGCTCGTAACTTTCCGGTTTTTCGTGTCCGGTGAGTAATTCTCCAAAGTTCTGATCCCGTAAAATGTTGCGGAAGGTAAAACGGCTCTGCTTCAAGATTTCTTCACGATGAACAACGAACAAAAACTTTGCATTGGGATGTACTTTGCGAATCCGTTTAAAGTCAAACGCAGCAATTACTGTTTTGCCTGTGCCGGTGGCAGCAACGACCAAGTTTTTATTGCGCTCGTGGATTTCACGCTCGGCGCGGATTTTATCGAGGATTTCTTCCTGATACGGATACGGCGTAACATCCATAAACGCCATGAAATCTTCTTTGTCTTTATCCTTGCCGCTTTCGTGCCGTAACGCTTGAGTCAAACGCTCACGGGACCTTTCGTCATAGCGAGTAAATTCAGAAGTGTTCTGATAAGTTTCAAAAGTCGCGCAAACTTTATCCCACAAATAAGGCGATTCAAACTGACTGATTTTAAGATTCCACTCAAGCCCGCTGGTCAATGCCGGAGCAGAAATATTGGAAGAACCGATATAAGCCGTTCCAAAGCCATTGTCCCGATGAAAGATATAACTTTTGGCGTGGAGACGTGTGCGCTCGGTATCGTAAGAGACCAGCAGTTCCGTATTGGGGAGCTTCTGCAATTCGTCAATGGCTTTAATGTCGGTTGCGCCCAAGTAACTGGTGGTGATAATGCGCAGACATTTGCCCTCGGCAGTTGCTTCTTTCAGGAAAGGCAGAATCAAGCGCAATCCGCTCCACTTGATAAAAGAACACAATATGTCGATGCGGTCGGCAGTTTGAATTTCCTTTTTGAGTTCACTTTCAAGCGTAATATCAGAAGCAGTTCCGGTAAATAAAGCGGCATTGGTAAGCGGAGTATCGGGACGAGAAAGCGGCTTTTTTCGGGTGTCCTGAATCTGCATTAAATACATCAAATCTTCGACGATCTTCTCCGATTCCACCGGAAAAGAAGTGTCATTCTGCCCGATAACTTCAAGCAGCTGATTACAGAATTGCGCTTGCTTCTGCTTGCGGTCATCGCCTTTGATTCCGGCAAGACTGTTGGCTATCAACTTGGTCAAATGCAATGCCAGCGTGAAAGAACTTTCTTCCGAATCAAGCTGATTTTTGGTGACCGAGTAATTCTCCTCAAGGCGCGACAAACGCTCTTCCAGAGCATGATTTATCACGCTCTCGTAAATTCCATGTATCAACTTGAAATCAGTCATTTTGCCTCTCCTGCTTCACCGGAATGCACCCAGGCATCGACTTCGGCTATTTTGAATTTCCATAATATCTTTTGTGCGGAGGATGTCTATGCATTCCGTTTGGGATAATATAACAATGGAGGGTACTATTTTCAAACCGTAACGTGGGAAAAAGTGTTAGTTTTACCCATTTTTATTAGCAAATTGTGAATAAGGTATTGCCTAATGCTTAATTAGGTGTTAACTAATGCTTGATGAGGTATTGCCTAATGTGAAATTTTATGTAGCAAATTGTTAATTTTTGCTTAGCAATTTGTCACAATTGTGACGCCGCAGGGCAGTTTTTAAGGAGATGTGGGGAAGAAAAAAGCACGGTTCAGGACTGCAGATTGCTGCTAACTGCGGGAGTCAGCCACACAACTCAAACGATATGTCGCCATATCGCCGGATCCTTACAACCGTGCAAGAACAAAAAAGCCCGTCGGTTTGACTGGCGTATTATAATATTTGCACATCCTTACTCCCGCAGGGAGCGGCTTCACGGGCGGCGCAAGCCGACCTCTTCACAAGCGACCGCAGGGAGTGTCTTCACAAGCAAGGCGAAACGGCGATTTTAGTGAAGAGCGGCTGTCGCCGCGTGAAGATGTGAAGTATAGCCTGATGGCTCTGTGAAGTGAAGCCTTGCGGCTTCGTTATTTTTTTTGCCTTCAGAAAAAAGGCAAAAAAAATGGTGGCCGCTCCCGGGATCGAACCGGGGACACATGGATTTTCAGTCCATTGCTCTACCGACTGAGCTAAGCTGCCACATTCTTTCAACCGAGCATTTCACCCGGTATGTCTTTTAATATATCACCGTTTTTCTTTTTGTCAAGACCGGATTACTCTTTTTTTTACAGATATTCGCATTTATCGTCCATTTTTGGGGAATTCTGACATCGTTTCAGATGTTGACGATCCTTGAAAACTGGACGATGTTGGATGATTTTCCGGAATTCTGATCGAAGGTCACGCAGACACCGTCGACCCGGATCTCTCCGTTTTCAACCACCGGAAGCCGGGTCGCCATGCCGCTGCGGAACTTACGCAAAACGGCGGGAACTTCCCGGCCGAGGATGCTGTATTCGGCGCCGCACATTCCGGTGTCGCTGATGACGGCGGTTCCGCCGGGCAGAACCTTGGCATCCGCAGTCTGCACGTGGGTATGGGTCCCGAAAACCGCCGTAACTTTGCCGTCGAGAAAGCGGCCCATCGCCAGTTTTTCACTGCTGGCTTCGGCGTGGAAATCGACGATGATAGTTTTCACGGTCGAGGGCAGGCTGTCGATGATCTTTTCGGCAGTTTCAAAGGGGCAGTAGGCGGATTCGCGCATGAAAACTTTGCCCATAAGGGCAATTACGGCAACTTCTCCACCGGCGGGATTGCGGAAAATGCCATATCCTTTTCCCGGCTGCAGGGTCGAAAGATTGGCGGGACGGATGACTTGCGGATAGAGTTGGATCTCGTTTTCAAATCCTTTCTGATCCCAGACGTGATCGCCGCAGGTGACGACATCGGCGACGGTGAGCAGTTCTTTAACGCAACTGCCGGTCATTCCGTTGCCGGCGGCCGAATTTTCTCCGTTGACGATCACAAACTGGGCATTGAACTCTCTGCGCAGTTCCGGAAGCAGCTGCTTTACCGCATTCCGTCCGCCTTTACCGACCACATCACCGAGAAAAATCAAATTCATTCTGCATATCCTTACTGCTGATTCTAAAAACTTCATGCAATTTAATATAACACATTCCCGGTGAAATATCCAGTAGAGATGAGGGTTAATTTTATCAGTTATGTCCGCAAATGAGATAGCCGATATATGCGGCGTAGCCCAGAAGCAGAATAACGCCTTCGGTGCGGGATATTTTCCATTTTGTCCGCATCATCGGCAGCAGGAGCACGGCGAAAAAGATCATGGCGCCGAGGTCGATTCTGTTCAAAGCCGCATTGTTCATCGGTTTGATCAGCGGAACGATCCCCAATATTCCGAGAATGTTGAAAATATTGGAACCGATGACATTGCCGATTGCGATGTCCGCCTCTTTTTTTACAGCGGCAACCACGCTGGTTGCCAGTTCCGGCAAACTGGTTCCCACGGCGACAACAGTAAGTCCGATAACTGCATCGGAAATGTGCATTAATCCGGCGAAAAATACCGCACTCATCAGGAATATTTTAGCTCCGATGATCAGAGCAAACATGGCAATTCCCAGAAAGAGCAGGGCTTTACCGAGTGGAAGTTCCGGTTTTTGTTCCTTTATTTCATCATCCGGGATCTTTTCCGTATTCCGGTTGCGGGAAACATGGATATTCCACAGCGTGTAACCGGTGAATCCTGCCAGCATGACGGCGCCCTGGATCCGGTTCAAGCCATCTCCGGCAAGGTAAAATATTGTCAGCAGCACCGAACTTATCACCATCACCGGCAGATCAAATTTTAATAACTGTTTTTGCACCGTCAGAGGCGTTATCGCCGCAGATAAGCCCAATATCAGAGCAATATTGCAAATATTGGAACCGACAACATTTCCCAGAGATATGGAAGAGTTGCCGTCCCAGGCGGCACCGATACTTACCACCAGTTCCGGGGCGCTGGTGGCGCAGGCGACCAGAGTCAGTCCGATCACCAGCGAAGAAACTCCCGCTTTACGTGCGATCGACACCCCTCCTTTGATCAAAAATTCGGCGCCGAAATAGAGTCCGGCGATGCCGGATACAGCATAAAATAAATTCAATAAAATACTCATTTTACAAATAATACAACAATTCTCCAAGCAGGATCAAGGTCAGACTGATCGATCCGACTGTAAGACTATCCCGATGGTTTTCAATATATTTTTTCATGGAACGATCTGAAATCCGGGGGCATACAGATTTTGCCCCGATTTTAAAATTGGATCACAACACTTCTTATTTCCGTTCAAACTGTTCTGACGGATACCGTAAATTCAATAATCAGATCGCCCGGGGGCCTGCCCGCGGCGGCAGGGAATTTTGTAAAAAAGTTTGGAAAGCGAATGTTATGTGTTGTAATTCAGTATAGTACCTGGGGGCAGCGTTGATGGCACAGAGCCAATCGCACGGCATGGGAAGAGAGTTTGAACGCAGGCGGAAATTGCGTAAAAAATCATGGTTCCTGCGGGAGGAGTTGAAAAGGACAGATGTTCCCGGCAATGCCTGACCGATATGCCGGTCGGAAGAGTTTTCTTCTCCCGGCATATTGCAATGAATGCTTTCTTCTCTGCTGCATTGATTACCGGCAACCGTATTAAGAGTGTAAAAATTCCATACCGCCCCCGTGAGCAAGATGGCAGACAGCAGAAATTTTATTATCTTAATATTCATTATTCAGAGTTTCAGTGCAAGTTTATTCAATTCAGAGAGGTCGAGTTTGCCGCTGCCCAGCATGGGGAGCGCGTCGATGCGGATGAAGTTTTCCGCCTTGGGGATCCAGAGATTGGGCACCTTGCGTTCCCGGAGGGTGCGGATGATCTGTTCCGGTGCAATCAATTCGGAATCGGTGTAGAAGACGATCAGCCGTTCTCCCCGGCTGCCGTCGGGGGCTCCGGTGACAGCCAGGATCCGTTTTTCCGGAGTGAGGATGTTGTTGATTTCGCGTTCGACCAGTTCGTGCGGCACCATTTCTCCGGCGATCTTGCTGAACCGCGACAATCTGCCGGTGATCGTGATGAAGCCGTTGCGGTCCATTTTGCCGATGTCACCGGTGACGTACCAGTTGTCACGGATGACTTCGTTGGTTTTTTCCGGTTCATTGAGATAGCCCTGCATAACGACGGCGCCTTTGACCAGCAGCAGACCGTCGCACTCTTCGGGGAGCAATTCAAAGGTGGAAGGATCGACGATCTTAGCGCAAATTCCCGGCAGCGACGGGCCGATACTGCCGTAGCGGGCGACTTTGACTCCGATATCGGTGATCGAATTGGCAAGATTTATGGAGACAACGGGGGATAATTCGGTACAACCGTAGGCTTCGGCGATGACCAGTCCGGTCATTTCTTTGAATTTCGCCACGATGTCGTCGCGGAGTTTTTCGGCACCGGCGATGACCAGCCGGAGCGATTTGAATTCTTCAGCGCCGCAGCGCCGCATATACAGCTGGAGAAAACTCGGCGTGGCAAAGAGTACCGTGGATTTTCTGTCCCGCAAAATCTGTTTCATTCCGTCGCCATCCAACGGATTGGGAAGCATAGTCACTTCGCCGCCGGAAAAGAGCGGCATCCACAAACAGACCGCCATGCCGAAAGAGTGGAACAGAGGCAGATTGCCCGGCACCCGGTCGTGCCGGTTCCACGCAATGCTCCGGGAGACCGCCAGCACGTCAGAAAAGATATTGTGGTGGCTCAGCATCACCCCTTTGGGCATGCCGGTCGAACCGCTGGAAAAAAGCACCGTCGCCGTGCGGTGATGATCGTCCCAGCTTCCGGGTGCTACCAGTTTCATCAATTCAGCATTGGGCAGGATCCGGATGAGGAATTTCCACCAGGTGGCGACCCATTTGGAACGGGTGATTTTGTTGGTGTCTTCGATGAAGATCATTCCCCGTGTCGGAGAAATTTGGTATTTGGCGATCACTTCCCGACTGGTGATGATGGTCTGGATACCGGCTTTGGCGACAGCTTTGGCGATGGTTTCCTCTCCGGAGGTGTAGTTGAGGATCGCCGGGGTGCGATCCGCCATCAGTACTGCCGTCATCGCCTGGAAAAAGTCGATCGAATTCGGCAGCATGATGCCGATATATTCGCAATTTCGCCGTTTTTTGCGCAGATAGCGGCTGAACAAAATACTGCGGCAGAGCAAATTTATATTGCGGGAGGAGACGATTTTACCGTTGCGCAGTTCTCGGATGAATTTGCCCTGCGGATGGCGTTTGGCAAGCTGGGCAAATTGGGAATGGAAGGTTCTTTCGCCCGGGATGGTCTGACATTTAGTTCCGGCACCGAGTTCGGAGAGGATGATCCGCATCTCATAGGCCGAAGTTTCCGGAGAGACCGGTTTCCCGGCGGTGATGATGACCGGATGGGGCAGCTCTTCGGGGATCTGCAGTTTGAATTTACCGTAATAGCGCGAGAAGATCGAACCCCAGGTCATGCCGATGTGGACCGGGATGAGCGGGATGGATTCATCGTCCGGGATCATCTCTTTCATGCCGTCGCGCAATCCGGACATCACGCCGTTGCGGGTGATGGTGCTTTCCGGGAAGACGCAGACGATCTCGCCTGAACGCAGCATTTCCCTTGTCCGGGTGAAAAGCTGCTGCAATTGTTTCGGCTTGTTCGAGGGCACTTCCAGAAATCCGGCGGTGCGGCACAGCGCCCGCAGCCACCCGGGTTGACGGAAATTTTCATACATCATAAAGCGCACCGGACGGCTGGTCGCACCGGTGATAAAGAGAATGTCGACAAAACTGGAACGGTTGGCAACCAGCAGAGCGCCGCCATCTTCCGGGATGTTTTCCTGATTTTCGATCTGCAGCCGGTAGAGCGTCCGCAGCAGAATGAACGCCCCCGCCCGGAGCAGGATGTGCGGGAACATCCGGAATATAAGGCACAGCAAGCCGAAGGTCAGCAATGCCAGCGCATAAGCGGCAGTTGCCACCGGCTGTTTGTAGTAGTACGATACTCCGGTCACCACGATACCGATGAGTACACCGATCCCGAATTTGCGGTAGAACGAAACGAAAAAGATCGGTGACATGTCCCGGCGGACAAAAAATCCCTGGAAACTGTGGAAAGGCACCATCAATGCCCCCAGCGTTATTCCGAAAAAGTACAATCCCAGCGCCAGAAGGATATATTCATAAACTCCGCCGCGCCACGATGTCATGAAACCCAATCCGGCAAGCAGTATTATGCACAGCAGACCGAAACCGGGGATCAGACCGAGTTCGACCCGGTCACGGGAGATTTTGCCGGCGATAAAACAGCCGGATGCTCCACCTAACAGCGGGGCGACCAGCAGCAGAAAGAGTGCCATCATACCGTGCCGGGTGTCGGTTCCGAAAGGCATGTAATCATTGGCATACTGCGCCGTAAGCGAAACGATGAATATAAGCAATGCCATGACATAGGTTTCGCCCCAGGCACTTATCCGCAATTCCTGACGCAGGATCTGATTATCCCACTTCACCTGCCGGAAACGGCGCAGCAAAGCGAAACGGGCTCGCGGTTTCAGGGCGTCAGCGGTGTGGATCCGGGTGACCAGCACCAGTCCCCGCATCGAACACAGAGCAAAAAAGAGCCAGCTCCATACCGGTTTTATTTCGAAGATCAATCCGCAGCTCGCCAGCACTACACCGCTTGCGGCGCCGAGCAGCGACGCTCCCTGAACTTTGCCGACGGCATTGCTCAATTGGGATTTTGGCAAAGTTGAAGCCATAAACACCCGCAATGCCGGACGGTACATGGCATATTCCAGTCCGAGCAGCATAGTGGTGGTTGCCAACAGCAGCAATCTGCCGGAAGCAGGTACCAGCGGATGAAGTGCCAGCATCATCAATGCGGTGAATACTTCCGCAACTTTGGAGCAGGAAAGAATATTCCGGCACGGAAAACGTGCCATCAGATAAGAGGCAAATCCGGTATTGAAGAGCATCGGCAGGACAAAAAATCCGGCGGTCATCAACACATATCCGGCACTGCGTTCAAAAATTTGCGGTAAACTGCGTTCCAGTTCAAATGCGGTCATCGCGCACCAGAGTACCGGATTCATAGTGCTGTAAAAGTTGACGCCGCTCAATGCCGGGACATCCCGGCAGGATTTCAATTTATCTTGGTTCGGCATAGTGAAACATCATTATAAATGGAGGATTTCGACATTGATCTTTGCGGCAAGTTCACTTCCGCGCATCGGATCAAATTGGGCAGGGACCCAGCTTTCGGCATTGGCGCTGGCGCATCCGAGAGCCAGTTTGAATGATTCGACAAAATCTCCGCCATTGAGCAATTCGCTGAAAAATACTGCACTTGCGGTGTCGCCGCAACCGATCGGATTGGCGATCTTATCCAGCGTGGGAATAGTGTAAACGGCGAGAATTTTGCCGTCAGAGGCAAATGCTTTACCGGCGCCGTCGGTGATGGCGGCAATTTTTATTCCGGTTTGGGTGAAAAGTTTTTTGAGCCCGGCGCTGACCTCTCCGCAGGAGGTGAGTTTTCCCAGTTCTTCCCGGTTGATTTTAAGGGTGACTTCCGGCAGATCGAGCAGGGGTTCGACATTTTTATAGAGGTCGAGCAGCAGCGGCAGATTTTTGGCGGATGCGGCAGTTGCGATCCGATTGTAAAGTTCAGGGGAGGTGCCGTCCGGCAGGGAACCGCAAATGGCAACACCCGAAGCCGAGGGAAGTTCTCCGTTGAACAAACGGACAAATTCGTCACATTCACCGGCGGTTGCTGCGCCGGAGGGTTCGATCAATTCGGTGGTCATGCCGCTGTTCTGATCGATGCAGGTGATACAGCAGCGCAAGGGGGCGGCGCAGTTGACGGTACGGTTTTCCAGTTTTTCATTTTTGAGGGAATCGACCAGAAATTTTCCGTTTTCGCCACCGGCAAATTGGATGACGACGCCTTGGGCTTTGCCCCAGTTGCCGGCGGCACGGCAAAAATTGATGCCTTTGCCGGAAGCGATCTCGCTCATTTTGCACGCCCGGTTGACCTCTCCGGGGAGCAGTTTTTCAAAATGTAAGGTTTTTTGGCGGGCGGCGTTTGCCCCCATAACGACGATCTTTTTCACCGTACCGTCTCCAGAAATTCTGCCACTTCAGCATCGCTCAATTCCCGGGGATTGCATTTCATACTGCCGGAGCGGCAGTTGGCGATGATAAAATCAAAATGCTCCCGCTTGAAGCCATATTCCCGGAAGTTGCAGGGGATCGACAGACGTTTCTGCAAATCAGCGATGCATTCAAACAGTTCATTTTTATTGTTAAATCCGCAGCTGCGGGCGAGTTCATCGAAAAGTTCCGGAAAAAGTTCCGCATTGAGTTTCAACACCGGGAGCAGCAGTATGGCACAGCACACGCCATGGGGGATATTGCAGATCGAACCCAGCGGATGTGCCAGACCGTGAACTGCACCCAAGCCGCTTTGGGCAAAGGCGATGCCGGTCAGCATACTGGCGCGCGCCATATTTTCCAATGCGGCAAGATCATTGCCGGTGCAGGCATTTTCCAGATTATTCAAAATAAGTTCAGCTGCGGTCGAAGCCAGCTGCCGGGTGAGGGCGTTGGCTTTGATCGAGGTGAAACTTTCCAATGCCTGAGTCAGCGCATCGAAACCGCTTGCCGCCATCACTTCCCATGGAGTGTTTTTCAGAAGTTCCGGGTCGCAGAGCGCCGCATCAGCGGTCATACCCTTGCCGCGCAACGATTGTTTGATGCCGGTTGCGTGATCGCAAATAACTGAATTTGAAGTGATTTCCGCTCCGGTACCGGCGGTGGTCGGGATCAATATCATTCGGTTGTCCCGACCGGAAAGCTGACGGCGGTTGTAAAAATAATCTGCCGCTGCTCCCTCCGCACCGACCAGAGCGGCGATTGCTTTGGCGCAATCGACGGCGCTTCCGCCGCCCCAGCCGATAAAGTTGCGGTAGTTTTCTTTGCGGGCGGCGGTGAGGATGTTTTCCAATTCATCGAGCGGCAGTTCACCGGAAACGGTCATGAAATCAAAGTCGATCCCGGCATCGGAAAATTCTGCTTTGATCCGGGCAAGTGAGTGTTTGCCGCAAATAAAAAGAGTTTTACCGGGGAGTAAAAATTCCTTCAAACAAAAACGGACACCATATCCGAAACGGATATTTTCGGGAATTGCGGCAGAATAGGCGGACATATCATCCTCCGGCTTTGAGATAACGGCACATATTTCTGGCGGCGGCAACTTCGGCAAGTTTGCGGCTGCCGCCTGAACCGATGGCAACCAGATGGGCTACGACGACTTCCACTTCAAAGTGGGGCAGGTGCTGTAATCCGCTCTGGCGCAGCAACCGGTAAGAGGGAACGCTGCCCCAACGACGCTGGGACAACTCCTGCAAGCGTCCTTTGGGGTTGAGATAAAGCAATTGTTCTCTGGGGTCGGGACAGTATTTTTTGAAGAGACCGACGACCAGTTCCCGGGAAAAATCAAATCCGGCATCCAGATAAACTGCACCCAGAACAGCTTCAAAAAGGTCGGCTAAAGTTGAATCGCGGTCATTGCCTCCGGATTCCTGTTCGCCTCTTCCAATGAGCAGGAAATTTCCCAGATTGAGTTTGCGGGCGAGGTCAGCCAGCATACTTTCGCATGCCAGCGCAGAACGGATCTTGGTGAGATCGCCCTCCGGGAGATCCGGATAAAGGTGAAAAAGATAGTCGGTATGGATGATCTCCAACACCGCATCGCCGAGGAATTCCAAACGCTGATTGTCGTAAGGTATTCCATGTTCAACCGCATAGGTACGATGGGTCAGTGCTTCCCGGAGATGATCGCAGGATTTTCCGGAAAGTCCGAGTATCTTTGCCAGTTGATTGATTCTTTCCACGTTGTACGGCCCGGTTCGGATTTAAAATATTTCCTGCCGGAGCAATTTTGCTCCGGCAGGTGATACAGCATGCACTTACAGCGCAGCGACGACCAGATCGCCGACTTCGCTGGTGGAATATCCCATCTTGCCGGCGGCCATGGATTTGAGTTTGTTTCCGGTGACAAAAGCCATCGCCTTTTCAACGGCGGCGGCGGCCTCTTTTTCACCGAGGTAGTCCAGCATCATCGCACCGGCGCCGATAGCGGCCATCGGGTTGATGACATTGAGACCGGTGTATTTGGGAGCGGAACCGCCGATGGGTTCAAACATACTGACACCCTCGGGGTTGATGTTTCCGCCGGAAGAAATTCCCATACCGCCGGCAGTCATGGCTGCGAGGTCGGTGATGATGTCACCCATGAGGTTTTCGGTAACGATGACGTCGAACCATTCCGGGTTTTTGACCATCCACATAGTGGTGGCATCAACGTGGCAGTAGGCGGTTTTGACGGTGGGATAATCTTTTGCCATGGCGTTGAAAGCGCGTTCCCACATACCGCAGACGTAGGTCAGAACGTTGGTTTTGCCGACCAGAGTGAGCTGGGAGGTGTA
>JAEIGA010014276.1_pt1 | contig 12091 bp, 7 predicted proteins | sample 9270691 | NCBI WGS metagenome assembly JAEIGA01 (sample SAMN17057246, study PRJNA624740) | gut metagenome | biome: biome; isolation source: fecal sample | host: Bos grunniens | place: China: Xizang | collected 2019
ATTTTAAACCTCAACAAATTCATAGCATTTTATGCTTATTTTTAGCTTTTTAGCATATAGAACTATGAAATATGTCGAGTCATATTATTGTGCAATAACAAAACGAAAATAAAAAGACACTATATATGATTGGTAAATGGAACTATTTACCGCTAACACCATTTCAGCAACAAGAGGCAGAGACGCTACGAAAACATTGCAACGACAACTCCGCAGTGGCTGAGTTAATGATACGACGAGGTATCAAGACGCCACACGATGCAGATCGTTTTATAACGCCCGCCATCAGTGATCTTCACGATCCTTTCTTAATGCCGGATATGGACAAAGCGGTAAACCGCTTGAACAAGGCGATGGGTGCCAAAGAAAGAATTATGGTCTATGGTGACTATGATGTCGATGGCACAACTGCTGTGGCGTTGGTCTATAAATACCTACAAAACTACTACAGCAATATCGAATACTATATCCCGACTCGTTACGAGGAAGGCTATGGCATCTCGATGAAAAGTATCGAATACGCAGAGCAGAACGATGTCAAGCTGATTATCGTTCTCGACTGTGGTATCAAGGCTATTAAAGAGATAGCTTATGCTAAGGAGCGTGGCATCGATTTCATCATCTGCGACCACCATGTGCCTGATGAAGAAATCCCTGACGCTGTGGCTATCCTTAATCCTAAGATGCCGGGTAGCACTTATCCATGCCCACACCTAAGCGGATGCGGTGTTGGCTTCAAGTTTATGCAGGCTTTTGCTCTCAGCAATGGCTTGACCAACCACAATGAGTTGGAATCACTCCTCGACCTTGTCGCTGTCAGCATTGCTGCCGACATTGTGCCTATTGTAGACGAAAACCGCATCATGGCTTTCCATGGTCTGCGACGCATCAATTCTAATCCCAACCTTGGGCTTAGAAGCATCATTCGTATCTGCAAACTCACCAACAAGGAAATCACCATCAGCGATGTCATTTTCAAAATCGGTCCACGCATCAATGCTTCCGGACGTATGCAAAGTGGTATGGAAGCTGTCGAGCTTCTTGTCACTCGCGACCTTCATGAAGCATACGAGAAGGGACAGAACATCGACCAATACAATAAGGACCGTAAGGAACTTGACAAACGCATCACCGATGAAGCTAACGCACTTATTGAAAACAATGTCAATATCGTGCAAGGCAAAAAGTCAATCGTTATCTACAACAAGAATTGGCACAAAGGTATCATCGGTATCGTTGCATCGCGACTCACCGAGCTATATTACAAGCCTTCTGTTGTGCTTACGCTCGTGAACGGCATGGCCACAGGTTCTTCTCGTTCGGTGCAAGGTTTTGACATCTATTCGGCTGTCAATTCTGCTCGCGATTTGCTTGAAAACTTTGGCGGACACACTTACGCTGTCGGACTATCAATGAAAGAAGAGAATATCCCTGAATTTATTCAGCGATTTGAGGACTATGTATCAACCCACATCCAACCTCATCAACTTTCACCTCACACCGACATCGATGCTGTCATCGACTTCTCACAGATTACTCCTGAGTTGATCGCTTACCTCAGAAAGTTTAATCCGTATGGACCGGGCAACCAAAAGCCTGTGTTCTGGACTAAGAATGTTTTTGACTTCGGTACAAGTAAACTCGTCGGCAAAAACCTCGAGCATATCAAACTTGAACTTGAAGACAACAGCACAAGTCGAGTCATAAACGCCATCGCTTTCAATATGGCGAAATACTTTGAACACATCCATGCTCATAAGCCTATCGACATCTGCTATACTATCGAGCACAACAAGCAGGCAAACCGTAGCGATGCTGTTCAATTAATGATTAAAGACATCCGTCTTTCCGAATAACATTAACTTGAGGAGGTGGACATGCCGCCTCCTCATTCACTCATAATACAATGGACAATCAACTGACACTGACATTAAAGAAACACTGGGGTTACGACTCTTTTCGTCCCTTGCAAGAAGACATCATCAACTCTGTGCTTGATGGTCATGACACTCTCGGACTTATGCCGACAGGTGGAGGTAAATCCATTACGTTTCAAGTTCCGGGCATGATACTGGAGGGTTTGACAATTGTCATCACTCCTCTCATCTCTTTGATGAAAGACCAAGTCGACAACCTCCGACAAAAACAGATAAAGGCTGTCTATTTCCATGCCGGAATGACCCACAAGGAAATAACTCTCGCATGGGAAAAACTTGTGAATGCCAAGTGTAAATTCCTATACGTTTCACCCGAAAGACTATCAAGCGAAAAGTTCTGCATGGAACTCAAATCGCTTCCTGTAAAACTCGTAGTCATCGATGAAGCCCACTGCATCTCTCAGTGGGGCTATGACTTCAGACCATCCTACCTTAATATAAGTAAGCTTAGAAAAATCCACCCGGATGCTCCATTTCTTGCACTGACAGCTACGGCAACGCCCGAAGTTGTCAAAGACATCTGCGACAAACTGCAATTCCGTCAAGGTCATAAGATATTTAAGAAAAGTTTTTCCCGACCAAACATTCAATACATCGTACGACCTACCGACTCCAAGATTCAGCAGATTGTTCATATCTTAAGTCGTGTCCAAGGCACGGCTATAGTTTATGTCCGAAGTCGCAAACGCACCAAAGAGATTGCCGAGCAACTCATAGCTCAAGGCATCTCAGCCGCCAACTATCACGCAGGTCTTAGTTTTGAAGACAAGCAAGTGCGCCAAGATGCATGGAAGAATGGTTCGTTGCGCGTAATAGTTGCAACCAACGCATTCGGCATGGGTATTGACAAACCCGATGTCCGCGTTGTTATCCACCATGACCTTCCTCCATCACTGGAAGAATATTATCAAGAGGCAGGACGTGCAGGACGCGACGGACTGAAATCATATGCTGTCATATTACCGTCAGCCAACGACAAGGCCCAACTACGCAGAAAAGTGACCGAGGCATTCCCTCCTCGCAAAACCATTTTAAGTATCTACGACTTCCTTTGCGATTACCTCAACGTATTTGATGGCGAAGGCTACAACAAACTATGCGAATTCAATGCCTTTAAATTTTGCGAGACATTCAGTTTGCATGAGAAAACAATGACAGCATCTCTAAAATTGCTGACAGCCGCACGCTACATCGAATACATCGAAGAGACCGAAACTCGCTCACGCGTTATGATTACGGCTCAAAAGGAAGAATTGTATGACATAAAAGCAGTCAACAGTTTCACCGACATTGTGCTTAAAACGGTCCTCCGACTATACCCCGGACTATTTGCCGATTATGTCTTCATCAACGAGACTGAAATCTCTCGCAAGTCAATGCGCACTGAAGAGGAAGTCTACACTGCATTGCTTGAGTTGACAAGACTCGGCATACTTCATTATATCCCTCGCAAACGGACTCCATACATCTATTTCCCTACAGCTCGCGAGAACTCTAAATATCTTCAAATCCCAAAATCGGTATATGAAGACCGAAAGGAGATTATGAGTAAGCGCACTGAAGCCATTATTGACTACACCTACTCGTCAGAAACATGTCGAGTGGAGAAAATGCTTCGTTACTTTGGAGAAACTGATGCTCGTCCATGTGGCACTTGCGATGTCTGTCTAAGTCATAAAAAGACAAGTCTAAGTCTTCGTCAGCAGACTCTTCGCAGAGAAGAATTGCTCGAAAAACTCCTACAATTATTGCAACAAAGCAATTATGGATTGACGCTCAATAAAATATGTATGCACTTCATCTCACAACAAGATGAGGTGAGCGATTTATTAGCATATCTGTGCGACGAGGGGTTTGTTAAGTTTGACAACGGATTGTATCACTATAAACGATAGACTATGATTGGACTTGCTGACTGCAACAACTTTTTCGTATCATGTGAACGCACCATCAATAAAGACCTTGAAGGTCGTGCAGTAGTCGTCATGAGCAACAACGATGGCTGTGCCATTGCCCGAAGCAATGAGGCTAAAGCATTGGGTATCAAGATGGGACAACCGATGTTTGAGATTCGCCACCTTGTCAATTCGGGACAATTGGTCGCCCTATCAAGCAACTATGCTCTATATCACGAGATTAGCAATGTGGTGCATAAAATTTTTCACAAATATGCTCCGACTGTCATAGACTATTCTGTCGATGAAGCTTTTTTCGACCTCACCGGTATACCTGTTGAAGCCCTTGACGAGATTGGTGCAAATATCTGCAACGAATGTCTATCAGAAGCCGGCATACCTGTCACTGTCGGTTTTTCGCACACCAAGACTCTTGCTAAGATTGCGTCAGAAATTGGCAAAAAGAGCAAACGTCGGGTTGTCACTCTCGTAGACCCTGTCGAAATCAATGACATTTTGTCTCGTACACCAATCAATGACGTGTGGGGCATCGGACGTCGCACAGCTCGTAAACTCTATTTTGAGGGTATTCACACAGCCAAAAACTACATCGACTGCGACATTCACCACATCAAGCACCTCACCGGTATTAATGGAGTCAAAACCCATAACGAATTGCGTATGATTCCTTGCATTGACCTTGATGCATGCAATCGCCCGATTCAAAACTCAATCAGCGAGTCACGCACATTTTCAAGGGATATTTCCGACTACGAAATTATCAAAACTCGCTTGACAACCTACACCACTCATTGCGCAACTCGTCTACGCAATATGAATTCGCAATGCTCTTCTGTAATAGTCTATTTAGCCACCAATCGTTTCCACACAAATGAGTCTCAGCAGTTTCCAAGTATCGAAATCAGACTCAACCGACCTTCCGGATCGACATCTCTGCTTGTAGAGGCTATGATTCAAGGACTTGACAAAATATTTGACCCAGCAATTGCCTACAAAAAAGCCGGAATTGTACTTGCCAACATATCTCCCATTAGAGCGACAACGCCCTCGTTATTTGATCCGATTGAGGATAATACAGACGACTCAAATCACCAACTAATGCAAGCCATTGATGAAATCAATCATTCATCGTCGGGTGGAGTCTTACGCCTTGCGTCGCAAATGGGCCTCGGTAAAATAGGAGAGTCCAGTGCTCTCTCATCATCTTTCCAGTTCCGTTCCAAGAAATAATCCATATGACTGACAATGTGACAAAATGAATGGCACAATATGGTCTACATGTGCGAAACCAACACCCTTATGTAATGGATTAAGCTAAGAACAGCAGCTAAAAGTAGCAAATGGCATAGTATTTGTAAAATGGTGGACAAAAAATAAAATCAAAACACTTAAAAATATGACAACCGGTAAAATTGGTGTTACTACGGAAAATATTTTCCCTGTAATCAAGAAATTTTTGTATTCAGACCACGAAATTTTCCTTCGTGAATTGGTCTCAAACGCCATCGATGCTTCTCAAAAACTTAAGACACTCGCTTCTGTGGGTGAATTTAAAGGAGAAATAGGGGAGTTATCGGTCAAAGTGAGCATTGACTCTGAAAATGGAACGCTTACTGTTTCTGACAGAGGTCTCGGTATGGATGCCGAAGATATCGACAAATATATCAACCAAATAGCATTCTCCGGTGCGGAAGAATTTTTGGCCAAGTATAAGGATACAGCCAACTCCATTATCGGCCACTTCGGTCTCGGTTTCTACTCAGCTTTCATGGTATCAAAGAAGGTTGAAATCCGCTCTTTATCTTATAAAGATGGTGCAAAAGCTGTAGCGTGGGAATGCGATGGTTCTCCTGAATACAAATTGACAGAGTGTGACAAGACAGAACGAGGCACCGACATCATTCTATACATCGACGATGATTCAAAAGAATTTCTCGAAAAGTCTCGCATCGAGACTCTTCTAAAAAAATACTGTCGTTTCCTCCCTGTACCTGTAATATTTGGTAAAGAACAAGAGTGGAAAGACGGCAACTATGTCGATACAGACAAGGATAGGGTAATCAACTCTGTAGAACCACTTTGGGCTAAGAAACCATCTGAATTGAAAGATGAGGATTACCTCAACTTCTATCATGAGTTGATGCCGGGTATGGAAGATCCGATGTTTTGGATTCACCTCAATGTCGACTATCCATTCACTTTGACAGGTGTGCTCTACTTCCCTAAGATTAAGAACAACATCGACATTCAGAAAAACCGCATTCAACTCTATTGCAACCAGGTATATGTCACAGACCAAGTCGAAGGTGTAGTGCCTGAGTTTATGATGCTCATGCAGGGGGTGATTGACTCTCCGGATATTCCTCTCAACGTATCACGAAGCTACCTCCAAGCAGACGGTCAGGTGAAGAAGATATCTTCATATATCTCTAAGAAGGTGTCGGAACGTCTTGACAAAATGTTCAAAGAAGATAGAGCAGAATTCGAGAAAAAATGGGACGACATCAAGATTTTCATCGAATACGGCATGCTTTCCGATGAAAAATTCTGCGACTCTGCACGCAAATATGCCCTGCTTAAAGACACAGAAGGAAAGTATTTCACATTTGAAGAATATAAGACACTGGTCGAATCAACTCAGACCGACAAAGACGGCAATATCATATATCTCTACGCCACAGATTGTGAAGCTCAATACTCTTATATCCAATCTGCTAAGAGCAAAGGATATAGCGTCTTGACAATGGACGGTCAGCTTGACAGCCATTTCGTATCACTACTTGAGCACAAACTTGAGAAGACTCATCTTGTCAGAGTGGACGCAGACATCATCGACCGCCTGATTGTGAAGGACGATGCATTGAAAGTTGACCTTACTGCAGAGCAAATCGAAATTGCCACTGACCTCTTTAAATCTCAGTTGCCAACTATCGAAAAAACTGAGTTCTTCGTTCAACTCGAAGCTCTCAGCCAACAAGATACCCCGGCAATTGTGACTCAAAACGAGCATATGCGCAGATTTAAAGAGATGTCAGCAATGAATCCGGGCATGAACTTCTATGGTGAAATGCCTGACAACTACTCATTGACCATCAACTGCGACAATGCATCAGTCAAGAAAATTATCACTGAGGCATGCTCTGCTATTGAAGAAAAAATTGCTCCTCTTCGCAATGAAATCAATCAGCTTAACTCTTCAATCGAAGAAGCACGCAAAGCCGATGAGAAGGCAGACACATCTGAGAACGAAGCTAAGGTAGCAGAACTTCGCAAGCAACAAGGAGACATAATCGCCCAATATGCAACAACAATTCCGACTATCAAGCAGATTATCGATCTATCACTCTTGCAGTCGGGATTGCTTAAAGCACAAAGCCTTGACGATTTCATCCGTCGTTCTTACTCATTGCTCTAACTAATCGGACTGATACACTTACAGTTATACATCGGTATATAAATCAAATGACCGGGGTCGCATCCAAGCAACTCCGGTCTTTTTTATGTTTCATAATGATCTGACTTGTAAATAAGAGTCTAAACAATGCCCTGCATGGGGTATGGTGCGTTAGCCGAAACGAGCAATCTGGCGCAGCTGATACTCATTAGTGATTTTGATGCGTCTGCCATCTACTACGATCAATTTTTCGTTAACAAAACCACTAAGTGTGCGAATAGCGTTAGAGGTAGTCATATTTGACAAGTTTGCCAAATCTTCACGACTCATATATATCTTAAGTGTCTGATTGTCATCTTCTAATCCATAATTATCGCGAAGTATTAAGATAGCTTCCGCAAGTCGACCACGAATGTGTTTCTGAGTAAGATTGACAATCTTTGTATCTGAGCCACCAAGGTTGCGCGACAACTCATGGATGAAAAACATGGCCAAATCATTGTTTTTTCTAATCAACTGCTCAACGATCTTCATTGGAATATAACCAAGCGTAGATGCTTCAAAAGCAGCAACACTCGAAACATATGCTTCTCGAGCGAAATAGGCTCGATAGCCGAAGTATTGAACAGGGCGGAAAAGACGTAGGATTTGAGTTCTGTCGCCTACACCATTTTTGTACATCTTCACTTTGCCATCGAGAAGAATCCAGAGATTCATCGGCTCATCATTTTCAGCGTAAATAATCTGATTTTTCTTAAAGCTTCTAACCGAAAAATTTTCCACCACGACACGCTTGTCCTCAGGAGTGAGAACTTTCCATAGTTCGCTTAGGTCCTTCTTAATAATGGCCTCTAATTCGCTTTTTCTTATCATTTTTTCGTCTAAATGGCTGAATTATGTTTTAAAACACAAATATACAACATTATTTTAAAACACACAACACTCAATCTCAGAATAAGCAAAAAATTGGATAAATTGAGAGATTTAGATAGGGGATTTGTCGAAGTTAGTATTTTTTTGTATTTTTGCAGTAACGTAAAGCAACAGTTATCAATGAATGGATTCAAACCTATAATATCCGATGACGGTCAGACTCAGCAACCTCTGATCATAGCCGGTCCATGCAGTGCAGAGTCGCAAGAACAAGTGCTGCAGACTGCAAGCATACTTAAAGAAGCCGGTATCAGCATTTTCAGAGCCGGAATATGGAAGCCACGCACCAAACCGGGCGGTTGGGAAGGCATTGGATCAGAAGGTTTATCGTGGTTGAGAATGGTTAAAAGTAATTATGGAATGAAGGTTGCGACAGAAGTTGCATGCCGTCAGCACGTGATAGAAGCTATATCATCAGGCGTTGACATTATCTGGGTAGGTGCACGAACATGTGCCAACCCTTTTGCAATGCAAGAGATAGCCGACACGCTTGAAATGCTTGCGGTCGATATTCCAGTGCTTATCAAAAACCCTGTCAACCCCGACATCGAACTATGGATTGGAGGCATTGAGCGCATCTACAATGCAGGTATTAGACGCATTTGTGCTGTGCATCGCGGTTTTAGCGTATATGGTAAGCAAATCTATCGCAATCAACCACAATGGCACCTTCCGATTGAACTTCATCGCCGTTTCCCTGACCTTCCTATCATTCACGATCCAAGCCACGTCGGTGGAAAACGCGAATTTATATCGACACTTTCACAGCAAGCGTTGGACATGGGCTTTGACGGATTGATGATTGAAACACATCCCGACCCCGACAAAGCTCTAAGCGATAAAAATCAACAGATAACTCCCGACCGACTCGTAGAAATATTAGCCGAGCTTCAATGTCGCACCAAGGAACATTCCGACGAGTTGCTTAGTCAACTACGTCACCAGATTGATGACTGCGACCATGAACTGATGGAAGTATTGTCCAAACGTATGTCGATATGCCGACAGATAGGTCGTTACAAAAAGGACAATGGCATCTCTATCGTTCAAAACAAACGATACGATGAATTGCTATCGTCACGACTAACCCACGCTCAAGAGTTAGGCCTGTCAGACGATTTTATAAAAAGAGTATTAGAGTCAGTCCATTCGGAGAGTGTCCGCCAACAATCAGATATATTTAAAAACGAAAAGAATTAATGTCAGCACAACGTATCATAATAGTCGGAGCTTCATCCGGCATCGGCAAGGAATTAGCCATTGGTTTTCTTGAAAAAGGGTGGAAAGTGGGTCTTGCATCACGCAATGTTGCAAGCCTCAAAGATATCTGTGATAAATACCCTAATCAATCAACTTATGAGCAAATCGACATCACATCAGAAGATGCCATCAGCAACGTTGAGAAATTGGTTGATAAACTTGGAGGTATCGACATCTATTTCCATTGCTCGGGTATAGGTTCTCAAAACACAACTATAGACATTAAAGTGGAAGAATCCATCTGCCAGACCAATGTTGTAGGATTTACTCGCATGACCGATTGGGCCTACAATTACTTTAAGAAATCTGGCAGAAAAGGACAGATATGTGTCATCTCTTCAATTGCCGGAACTAAAGGATTGGGAGTTTCCCCTGCATATAGTGCTACAAAACGCTACCAAAATATCTATATCGAGTGTCTCGAACAATTGTCCCACATGCAAAATGTCGACGTCAGTTTTACAGATATCCGCCCAGGATTTGTTAAAACAACATTACTGAATGATGGCAACAACTATCCGATGCTCATGACTGCACCATACGCAGCCAAGAAGATTATACGAGCAGTCATCAGGAAAAAGAGAGTGGCGATAATCGATTGGAAATATGCTATTTTAGTAGGTTTTTGGAGATTGATTCCACGATGGTTGTGGGTGAGAATACCTGTGAAGACAAGTAAAAAATAGAAGCATTGTCTCAATCAATGTTGTCGATAACTTTTTTTGCCATTAACCATTAAATTACTTAATTTTGTAGCGACAAATAACCACACCGCATGGTTGATTTTGTTGAAAAATTTCACTTACAATTTTCAATGACATGACACAATTTACACATTTACATGTCCACTCTCAATACTCACTACTTGATGGCCAAGCAGCCATCAACAAACTTGTGGACAAAGCAATTGCTGACGGCCAAAGAGGTATTGCATTGACTGACCATGGCAACATGTTTGGTATCAAGGAGTTGTTCAACTACGTCAAGAAGAAAAACAAAGAACTTGATGCCGACAATCAATTCAAACCAATCTTGGGTTGTGAGATGTATGTTGCTAAAAATTCACTAAAAGATCGTGACGATAAGTCTGACAAGGGCTATCACCTTATAGTATTAGCAAAAAACAAGCAAGGTTACCACAACCTTGTGAAGCTCGTAAGTCAGGCATGGACAGAAGGATATTACTACCACCCACGAACAGATAAAGAAGCCTTGGCCGCTCATAGCGAGGGGCTTATCATCTGCTCTGCTTGTCTTGGTGGTGAAATTCCCCAATACATCATCAACGGCCAATACAAAGAAGCCGAAGAGAGAATGCTATGGTACAAAAGCATATTCGGCGAAGACTACTATGTGGAACTTCAACGCCATCGCACATTTAAACAGAATGCTAACACAGAGGTTTACGAGGAGCAGGTAAAGGTAAACGCAGTGCTTATAGAGATGGCTCGCAAACACAACATCAAGTTGATTGCAACCAATGATGTTCACTTCGTTAACGAAGAGGATTCTGAAGCACACGACAGACTCATCTGTATATATACAGGCAAACGATTTGGCGACCCATCGCGTATGCACTACACCAAGCAAGAGTGGCTTAAATCGACCGCGGAAATGAACGAAATCTTTGAGGATATACCGGAAGCATTGGCAAACACCAACGAAATCCTTGATAAAGTCGAGGTTTACTCAATCGACCACTCGCCAATCATGCCCAACTATGAAATTCCTGCAGATTTCGGTACAGAAGAAGAATATCGCAATCGCATCACCGAAAAAGAACTCTTCGATGAATTTACCCAAGATGAAAACGGCAATGTAGTCCTCTCTCAAGAAGATGCAGAAAAGAAGATCAAGACCCTTGGCGGATACGACAAACTCTACCGTATAAAGTTTGAAGCCGACTATTTGAAGAAATTGACTCTCGACGGAGCTCGTGTTCGCTATGGCGACCCTCTACCTGATGATGTAGCAGAGCGTCTCAATTTCGAACTACACATTATGAAGACAATGGGTTTCCCGGGTTACTTCTTGATTGTGCAAGATTTCATCAATGTGGCACGCAAGGAGCTCGGTGTCAGCGTAGGTCCGGGGCGTGGTTCTGCAGCAGGTTCTGCAGCGGCCTACTGCTTGGGTATTACACAGATAGACCCTATCAAATATGACCTCCTGTTTGAGCGTTTCCTTAACCCTGACCGTATCTCTTTGCCCGATATCGATGTCGACTTCGATGATGATGGTCGCGGAGCTGTGTTGAAATATGTCACAGAGAAATATGGAGAAGAGAAGGTGGCTCACATCATCACCTATGGCACAATGGCAACCAAAATGGCTATTAAAGACGTGGCCAAAGTGCTTGAATTGCCACTTCCTGAATCCAACAGATTGGCGAAACTTGTGCCTGACAAAATGCCTGAAATAGATGGTAAAGCACCTAAGCTCAATTTCGCAAACTGTCTTAAATATATCAAAGACTTTGCCGCAGAAGCCCAAAGTTCGAATCCTGTGATACGAGAAGTAATGAAATACGCAGGACAACTTGAAGGCAATGTCAGAAACACCGGTGTGCATGCTTGTGGTGTGATTATCGGTCGAGACGACATCACCGACTGGGTGCCTGTGAGCGTAGCGACAGACTCTGATGGTTCAAA
>JAEIGA010014277.1_pt1 | contig 12091 bp, 12 predicted proteins | sample 9270691 | NCBI WGS metagenome assembly JAEIGA01 (sample SAMN17057246, study PRJNA624740) | gut metagenome | biome: biome; isolation source: fecal sample | host: Bos grunniens | place: China: Xizang | collected 2019
ATCTGACCAGCGATAGAATTCCGTCCAATCAATATTATACTGCTCAGCCTTTAGTAGTAGTGCCCAGTCAACAATGTGGCGTAGCTTGATGCCCTAACTAATGAAATGCCCCATGCCATGTGCTGTTAGGAATAGAGCATTAAAATCGGCACATGGACGCATTAAGTGTGAACCATCAATGGGTGTCGATGGCTTTGTTGCAAGAAGATGCTGAAGATGTCTTTCGAAAGCTTTACGATCCTTGCTACCACGAATAGCGGTGCAAAAGGCGTGGTTTTCAACCATCAACCCCTTGAAGTTGATGTGCGAGTGCTTGTAGTAGTCTCGCTCGACCTCTGCACCAATCTTCTCGGCAATGACATTGCCATCTTCGTATCGAGGTACGAACTCGCCGTTATCTGCCACCGAAGCAAGAAAACAGTCGAGGTCACCACACTCACGATGCTCGGGCGTAGGGTAGTAGCCGCTAATGGCAAGACCCTTAAGAACATAGGTGTTGATACCCTTATCGGCAAAAGCATCTGCTAACTCCATTGCCAGTTGCCTCTGCTTATTGTACCTACCCTTAATCTTCTCTGCGCTCAGCGCCCATTGAAGCTTAAGTTCACGAGGCGGCTGTTGCTCTTTAGGTAATAGAGATATAACATCGTAGACAACAGCGATTAAGCCTTGCTGCCTACATGTGTTAAATAGCCTCTTCCACTCCTCGTTAGATAGTAGTGGAAGAAGCGTTACGTTAATTTGTTTGCCCAATAAAGCTGTTTTCAGCAAGGCAAAAAGTATGTCTAAAACTCGTGACACTACTCAATAATTGCTTTTTTAATTTGCTCTACGATGTAGTAGATGTCATCATCGCTTACGCACGGACCACTAGGCAAGCACAAGCCTGTCTTGAAGAGCTCTTCGCTAACACCATTTACATAGGCTGGAGCATTGGCGTAAACTGGTTGTAGGTGCATAGGTTTCCACAATGGGCGAGACTCGACACCTGCAGCATCCAATGCTATACGCATAGCCTCAACATTGCGGTTAGGCTCGCAATCGGTGTGAAGCGACTCAACAGCATGTGTTACACCTGCCGCACCACCTATTGCACCGTTGATAGCTGCTTCATAGGCTTTATCCTCTCCAACAACCTTTAACTCAGGAGATAGAACTATTGTGTTTAGCCAGAAGTTGCTGTCAAACTCCTTCGATGGGTTGCCATGAAGTGTAACGCCATCTACATCTGCTAACAACTCTTTATAAAGCTCGTATGTGTGCTTGTGGTGATTTATATGATCTTCCAAAACAGTCATTTGACCGCGACCAATACCTGCGCAGATGTTCGACATGCGATAGTTGTAGCCAATCTTCTCGTGCTGATAGTATGGGTAGTTCTCACGAGCCTGTGTAGCGTAGAACATTATATCTCTCTTAGTGTCAGCATCAGGGCATATCAATGCACCACCTCCCGAGGTGGTAATCATCTTGTTGCCATTGAACGAGAGGATACCATACTTGCCGAATGTACCACATTCCTGACCACTATATTTAGAGCCATGACCCTCAGCAGCATCCTCAATAACAGGGATGTCGTATTTGTTTGCTACTGCCAAAATCTCATTCATCTTGGCTGGCATACCGTAGAGGTGTACAGGAATGATTGCCTTCGGTTTCTTGCCAGTCTTGGCTATGCGGTCTTTAATTGCCTCCTCAAGTAGTACTGGATTCATGTTCCATGTGTCCTTCTCCGAGTCGACAAATACGGGTGTTGCGCCGAGATATGTTATAGGGTTTGACGAAGCACAGAATGTAAAGCTCTGCACCAATACTTCGTCGCCAGGACATACGCCACATGCCAAAAGAGCGAGGTGTATTGCTGCTGTACCTGCAGAAAGGGCTACAACCTCCTTGTTTTCGCCTACGAACTCTTTAAGATCCTGCTCAAATCCATTAACATTAGGACCAAGAGGTACCACCCAGTTAGTATCGAACGCCTCCTGTATAAATTTCTGCTCATTGCCACTCATGTGCGCTAAGCATAGGTAAATACGATTTCTCATAACTACATGTTCTATTACTCCTTTGTTTGAGGTATTTCTGCCAATTCGTATGACCTAAATACCGTTTGAAAAATCAATTTTATATCGCCTATAAAAGTATGATGATAGTAATAATCAAGGTTTATCTTTACCTTATCGGGGAATATAACCTCATCGTTGTACTTGATAGGATCTTCAACCTGAGCTAAAATATCCTCCTCGTTAGCATATTTCAATGATGCTGGACCTGTGATGCCTGGACGCAACTTCAAGATAAGCCTATCCTCACCCTCTAACTTATCGGCATAACCAGGAACATCAGGACGTGGACCAACAAAGCTCATGTCGCCAATAAGCACGTTCCATAGTTCGGGAAGTTCGTCAAGTTTGTATTTGCGTAGAATGGCCCCCAATGGAGTAATGCGACTTTCTCCAGCAACAGAGATGCTACTTCCAGAATGGCTCACTGTCATCGAGCGAAACTTATACATCTTGAAAAGCTTGCCATTGCGTCCAACACGCTGTTGTGTGAAAAATACAGGACCTCCCGGCATTTTGATTTTTATTAAAATGGCAACAATAAGCAATACTGGCCATAAAAACATAAGCCCTATAAGAGCCATTATGCGATCAAAAAGGAATTTTAACATTTTATCAATCTGCTATTAATAACTAAAATCAATCATTCTAATTATCTTAAATATCACCTCTTACTATTCCTTCCATATAAAGTAAGGCCTTAACTCTACCTATAGGAATTAGTTTGCGGAAAGGATACAATAACTTAATAATAATATTCAACCACCATTTATAAGTAATTTTCAAGTTACAATAAGCCTTCCTAAACTTGAATTTTTGCATTAAGAACGGCTGTATATTTGAATGTTCAGTGATCGATCTTGCACCGTCATTGACATATCTCAACCCTAATTCATCTAAGTAATATCGATTCATCTCGTATATTAATCCGTAGTATGGTTGAGTACCATCTCTAAGGGCATGAGGTTTGCATTTTAATACATTGTACTCACACGAGTTTTCTTTTATTGTGTTTATAGCTAATGCAATATACTCACCAGATTCTTTGTGTTTTATAACCCAAAATTCTTTATTTTTGTCTGCAGCATATGACTCAATCAAATTCTTGTATTGATCAATAGACATTACATCACACTTCACTCTATATGCCTCTTGAGCCGAGGAATATATTGGATAGCCAATTTCTAGTAATTGATTTGCTGTTATACGAAGTACATCATATGTTCTTAAAGATTTGCGAACATCTCTTCTTGCTCCGGACGATAGCTCTTCTAAGCCGCCAAAAGAGTCTTTAATCACGTACCAAAACGATGTTTCATTGGGGCAGTCAAAATTATAGACATTGCGAACCATCCACCCTCCTCTATCTAACAATTGGTTAATATCTGATTTGCACAACAGAGTCTCTTTACTTTCATCTATACTGACCCATGCTTTTTTATATAGTCTGTAAGGTATCATGTTAAATTATTTTTTTACATATACAATCTTCTTCAAGCAACCAAAGCAGAGATTCACAAATGTTAAAATAGCTGAAGAAAAACATCCTCTGTTATCTGCTTCACGAAATAATCTATAATGCCACTTTATAAGCGCAGAATAACTATGAGTGCTGATGGATCCCGCACGACCACGTCGATATTTGGCTAAACACTCTGGCAATAGGTAACATCTCGTTTTGTGAATTACTTTAAGCCACATTGCATAGTCATTGTTTTTCTTAATATCTGCAATTTGAATTAAACCAACAATTCTAGCATCGTACATTACCGTTAAGCAACCGGGCCAGCAATAGGCGTACATGCCACATTTTGAGATTTTTTGAGGTCCAGATATTTCTATGCCTAGCTCATTGGATACTTCGTCTATCTCGCTATATTTTGTATAGGAAAAAGCATATCCATTATTTGCCATAAACGCAATCTGCTTTTCGAGCTTCTCGGGTAGCCACAAATCGTCACTATCTAAAAATGCAATCCAACGACCTTTTGCTATTCGTAGAGCATTATTACGAGTAATGGCAGCGCCACTATTCTTTTCGTTGCAAATGTATTTGATGCGTGGGTCACTTTCCAAATAAGGAGCAATAACCTCTCGAGTATTATCTGTCGAACAATCATCGGAAATAATCATCTCCCAATTTTGGTATGTTTGTGATTGCACTGAGCGAATAGTCTCCTCTATAAACTTAGCGCAATTGTATGTTGGGGTTATAATAGAAACTAAATCACTGGACATATCCCTTATCCTTTATAGTTTACATCAATAAGACTTCCTGCAAGATTCTGGAATTCATCAGTTAAATTATTCATCATCCCACCATGCGATGTAAAGGTCAATTCTCCAAAATAAATCTTACCTCCAATGTTGTATAGATCTACGCGGACTACAGGGAATGGTTTTCCTAATATTTCAACAATTTTTATCATATCGTCAAAATTTTGGGGTTTGGGGATTTCCGTTCCAGATTTAAATTCTTTTGTTGAAATAGAATATTCTGGATGAGGATGCCAGTCCATATCATAGGTCATAACATCTGTCTGTGATCCTCGATTTCCATATACTCTCACATAATGAGCCTTGCCATTAAAGCACCAAAATTTATAGTCAATTAATGTTGAAGAATAACGATTGGATATTTCATCGTTTTCTAACAATCCTTCTGCTATAATCGCTGGTTTTATTCGCATATAATGTTTACCACCTTCCAATTCTCCATATATCTCGCTGATAGCTGCGTGCATACGTTTGCGTACGTCATTTTTATCAATTGCCGCTTTATCTTCCACGATAATAATATCGCCACAGCCATGAGTGGATTTTATGACAAATTGCTCTGGCAGTTTATCAAAATCAATGTCTTCGGCCTTATGCCAATGACCTAATAACGGAACTAAAATATTCGATAACCCACACTCCTCAATATACCCTCTTACATTATATTTGTCTGATAATCGTGTCCATAAGCTTGTGTCAGTCCTAAGCGACATGTAAAGAATCTTTTCATTTAATGTTTTAGGATTTTTGAGATTTAAGCGTTTGTGAAATCTTGCAAAATACCTTGCTCTTACCAAGACTTCAGGGAAATAATGTCCGATAACTTTTGCTACCCATACAATAGGATATGCTATTTTTTTTTCTTTTAGTCCCATGATTACTAACGAAGCATTGTTTTTATTGAACCAAAGATTCTAGTCATAAAAAAAATAAAATTGTATCTGAATGGAGATTTCATATAGATGAGAATATATTCAGAAATCAATTTAATGCTATTAGTTATTATCTCTTTCCTGTTTCGAGGTCTTGTTGTGGCACTAGAATATCTAACTCGTCTATAATATATTGCTGTTTTATCCGTTAACACAACATTCCTGATATTATTAGATATCAGAAACATAAATAGACTATCTTCACCGTTCTTGAAATGTGTGTTGAAATGTCTATTATTGATAATATTTTTATGAATGAGTTTCATGCATGGCCCTTGAAAGAATTTACGGGCAGAGTTAATAGTCAGTTCCCCCTTATGATTATAATTAGAATCATAAGCATCAGTTATAACATAAGGCAATTGCTCTATATTACCATCCTTAAATTTATAAGGATAACATAGGGAAACAGTATCGGGCGAAGCTCCTCGATATAATTCCTCCAAATATTTTGGCGATATATAATCATCGTCGTCAATAAATGTAATATAGTCTCCCTGCGCTACATCTAATGCGATATTACGGGCATTTGAGACACCTCCCTGATCTGTCTGTATAAAGCTAATATTATAGTCGATTAAGTTTTGTGCTATATATTCTTTTATCTGACTATAATATGGCTCCTTGCAACCATTAAGAACTAATATTAGCTCAAAATCTGCTTTTGGAAATGTTTGTTTCATTATGGAATCTAAACATTCCCAAATGTATGCCTGTGGTTTGTATGTCGGAACAATTATAGAGATTTTCATACTCTTCTAGTCATATTGACATAAATAGTTATAAGATCTTAATATTAATCACAACTAATAATCAACATAATTAGTTAATCTAATTATGATTAATTGAATTTCTTAACAATTTGCTTATTTATAAAATTAATAATATTTTGAGCCCTAGCTGTAATTGAGTAGTTCTCTCGGTATGAATAAAGATATTTGGTCATATTGTCTCTCATTTGATGAGAGTCTTTCATAGTCTTAATTGCTGTAGCTATTTCATCTACACTCATTGGGTCAACTCGGATAGAGTTGTTGTCATCGAGGATGTCATCATTAAAGGGACCATTAGATGATATTACTGGCTTACATATAGCTAAGGCTTCTACAATTGCATTACAACAACCTTCTTTTAGCGTTGGAAGAACAAAAACATCTCCACAATTGATATACAATGGAATGTCATCATGTTTAACAATACCTTTAAACACGATTCCGTCACAGTTTGGTTCAACACAATCATTCGCAAATGGTTTTCCAATGAAAATAGACTTTATCTTATTGTCTTTCAACTTTGTAATTGCATCTGATAACCTATCTGCTCCCTTACGATGAATAAAACTGCCTACAAAGACAACAGTGAAATCATCATCTGCTATACCTAATTTCTTTTTTAGGGATGATGAATCCAAAGGCTTAAATACATCTGTATTAACACAATTTGGATATACTTCAATATCTTCTTTGTCAATAAATCCGAAGTCTACACTTTTTCTTTTATTTTCGCTGGATACACTTATAACACCAGTCATCGCATTGCGGAGATTGATACGCTGTTCGTCTGTTAAACTATTATGCATATTTTCCATTGCATTGTCACCCTCTCCGCATGCAACAAATAATGGAATATGATTTTGTAAAGCGTATTTATATACAGGTATTGCATTATGCCAAAAATGACAATATATAGCATCATATGTGTCCTTCTTCAATAGTTTTATTATCTGAGACGAGCGCACATAGTTTAGAAATGATGATAGAGACCTGAAATAATTGCCTGTAGAAATATAGGGTGGTCTGTAAATCAAATATTTAGTTCCGTTTGTGCTTGCGCTAAATGATTTTTTAGGGAGTCTCTTAACATTGCGAACAATACTTTTAGTAATACTTTGTGGTGCAATTATTGTTGCCTCGATCCCAAGGTCTACCATAGCATCCACCAATTGTTTAATAAAAACAAAAGCCTGACTACCTTCTGAAGGGTATCCATCAGCAATTATAGCGATTTTTTTTATCTTATTTTCCATTCCAACTACTTGTATTAGTTTTGATTATTTGTGCTGGGGTGCCTGCAATAGTAATATTATTCTGAGTAAATGATTTATTAACCGTTGCATTTGCTCCAATAGTTACACCATTCCCGATAGTTATATTCCCAAATATTATTGCGCCTGGTCCGATATATACGTTGTCTCCTATAATAGGTGCTTTATCTTTGTGAGCTCCAATATTTACACCGACATGAATTCTGCAATTTGCTCCAATTTTAGTTTGGGGGTTGATTATAATGTTTCCTCTGTGAGGAAGAGATAATCCTGGACCAATAACATTAATTGGAATAGAATAGCCTAATCGTACTGAAATCTTTCTAAAACGATATTTTGCAATAAGCCACAAGATTGTGCCTACTAAAAAATATCTATGTCGAAGAACGTTGTTACAATACTCTAACCATCTGAGTGCTTTTATAAACTTCCACTCATAAGAAGGTGCTATTATATATTTAACACCTCTTAGTAGGGGGGGGGTATTGGGCTTAATGCCATTTGATTTACTATCTGCTTCTATATAGTTATAGTAATCCTGTTTAGATTGTATCATTATCTAATGTTATATTTATTGATTAATTGAGCGTGTGCCAAACAATATCCAAGGCATAGAGTTGCATATATTGACATGTTTCCATATGACATAGAGAAAAATGTACTCATAAAATATATGAAGCACAGGGAGCCTAATGATAAGTATATCTTTGTTTTGCTCTTACTTTGTCTCCAAGTTTTATACATGCATATCCAGTAGAAGAGATAAACAAGAATTCCCAAGCAACCTTGATTTACTGCCAATTCCAACCAATCGTTATGAGCATAATTCCCAGCTACAGCCACTGTGTGATTAGCGCCACTGCCAAATAGGAATTGCCACTCCGTAGTCTCTTGTAGAAAATATGTAAAAAGTTTAGTGTAGATAATATCTCGTCCACTTGTAGCGCCCTCCTGAGTCTGCTCTATTCGATACTGAAAATATTCGCTTGTCTCAACTAAATTTGCTATATAAAAATAGGCAGATATGACTATAATAATAGTAAGCAGTATTACCTTAAAGCGGTTTCTTTTGGTAGAATTTTTAAATGCTTGGTACAGGAAATATAATACAACAATTGCACCGATTATTATTGCACCTCGCTTCATGCCCATTATGATAAAGGTCATAATATATGCCAATGCGATATACTGAATAGTTCTATTTTTCGACAAAAAGAATAGAAGAGGTATTAGAGAAAGAAATGTATATCCTATGTTGTTAGTGAACTCTTCTTGCATTGAGCCCTCCATCATTGCCACCTGTAAAGCTTCTCTTTCTACTCTAAAATACGATGCTGTTACTACTGCTAAAAAGACAAAGAACCACTTGCGAATATCTATTTCTGTTAATATCCCTTTAGAGGCAAAGGCATAAAAAGCATAAATGGGTAGTAGGGACATATATATGCCTTTTAGGTATCCCATTGCTCCAAGAGGCAATCCTGTATGTCCCATTATAATAATCTTGCCGCTTGCCCAGAATAGTAAACCATACAATGTAAGCATTGCAATAAAGATATTAAGAGCCTTTATTGCCGAAGGTGTTTGCATTGTGAAGTTTACTACAAAAAAGTAGTAGAGCGATATAGCAAGAAGTATAGCCAATATTCCTTGAGATATGATACTACCTGAGGCATATAATATGCCCTGTAATGAGTATAAAACCCACAGTAATATGTATATGTTACTTATATTTAGAAATTGTCTCATTAATTCTTATTTGGTAATTTAATAAAACATCTGAATTCGTAATCCTATTTCTAACAAATATAAACCTGTATTTAACTTGTGCGAGTCAGAATTACTTAACTGATTTTAATTATTTGTTTTACAATAATGAACGCCCTAATTTCGTGCTTCTAAATATAGCGGTAAACATAATTGAACCTACTACGGTTATAGCCAATCCTGTCCATGGCAACCATGTTGAGCCCACTATTGATGGTAATGATGTGTGATAAAATAGATAGATAAGTATAAATTGATGGAAAATATAAACACCGTATCCATAATCACCTATTTTAACTACCCATTTTTTTAATATGTGATGTTTCGTGTACTGAGATGCACTTGAATATATGGCATAAATTCCTGAACATGCTAGTATTGCCTTAATAATTTTATTACTAGCCATTATTACTCCCTTTATCACAATGTGTTGGTTGCTTGCTATACTTGATAGATATTCTATTAATATGTTATTCGCTATCAATAGAATAATAAATATTATCCAACAAGTTACTATTTTTGAATTATTGACATTCTGTTTAATTTTTTCAGAATATTTCCAAAATACCCCTCCTAAATAGAAGAAAAACATGTAGTAACAAGCACTGTTAATTTGCAAAGGAATAGGTAAAATAGAAAATGGAATTAGCAATGCAAGTACAAATATAATAAGTGATTCTTTAAGGTCTAACTTGTATAATGTGTATGTTCCTATAAAACACCAAAATAAGCAAGGAAGATACCATAAGTGACCAATTCCTTTTAATATTGTTATTGGGGATTCATCCAATCCAAACATGCAATAATATGCTATTCCAAATATAAAATAAGGAATTATTAAACGTTTGAATTTAGATTTGATTAACTGTTGTATATTCTCAAACTTACCTTTCTTAAATATCTGAAGTGCAAATACGTATCCAGATACAAATACAAAACCCTCTAATCTAAAAGAACGTGATAAGAGGGCAATCCACTTATATACTTCATTTGTTGTTATTCCGTCTGGAATACTCCAGGCACCGCAATTGTAGCAAAATGCATGATATGAAACTAAAAGTATAAGTAATATTGGCCTTATGAAAGATATTTCATATAACCAACCTTTGTTTTGGGCTTCTATACCATTCATATTCGTCGCGCTTGGTTGTTATTGGTTGTTATTGGCGTTATTTGTTGAAGACTAATTTGTCCAAGATGTCGTATGAAACCGAATTGTCAGTTCTTGTTTATGGGTAATTTAATCCATTCACCAAATTTATAGTCCCATTCCATAGGATCAAATCCACCCATTCCACTTGTTGGAAAGAATGTGAGCTCTCCGAATTTTACTTGATTATCTATCTCATAGAAATCCACTCGTAGAAATGGTTGACCTGCTGATAGCTTAGATGCCAAATGTAGCATTTCTTCAAAGCAACTTGGCTTAGTGTGACCTTCCTTTGAGAATGGGTAATTCTTGGGCTCATGGAAATCTTGGTGTATCCAATTCTTGTCATACCAATCTATTGTAGTTGTGCCAGACTCTCTGCCGGCAATAACCTGACAGAACTTGGGCTCACCATTGAAACAGAAGAATTTATAATCTGTAAGATTTTGTCGCTCAGAGCTTTCGATGAATTGTTCAGCTATTATTCGTTTAGCTACATTCTTATATGGCCACTCTTTCAACGATTTATAAATGTCTGATTTGAGCGAACGATCCAATTTTTTCTTTGCTGCATCTCTGTCTAAGGTCGATTTATCTTTACATATAACTACACCAGTATTTCCGCCTCCGTGGGTAGTCTTCAATACGAACTGATCAGGCAATTTGTCAAAGTCAATATCATCGAACTTATCCCAAACGCCAAATGTCGGTATAATATACTCCTCTCCGATTAATTTTGCCACATACTCCTTTGCGACATATTTATCTACCATTTGAGTATATTCTGGTTTTCGGTTGTATAGCTTAAGCCACTGGAGTTTCTCACTAAAAGTCTTAGGATTTTTGAGGTCTAATTTGTACCCCATATAAATTCTAAAAAGCCACTTAAGGTATTGTTTATCAGGAATAATAGAAGCAAACCTAGTTAAAATGGCAAGTGATAATTTGCTTGGAGAATATAATATGTATCTTATTAACTTCTTAATTTTGTTCATTTTTTAACTGCTATATTTGAGACTATGTATATTACGTAGGGGTAAGTAATGCTTATTATACGCTTAATTTTATATGTTTTTTAGCGTATAACATTGTAAATATGCCTAAGAGGAATCTACTGAATGTAACAGTTAATGCTGCTCCGACATAAGAGTAGTAATATATTAAAGGCCAAGCAACGATGAATCCTGCAAGAGAACTATAGACTGTTATTTTGCGCAAGATGCGTTCTTGTTTATGAACAATTAGATAGCATGAACCATACACTGACGCTAGGGTGATAAATATTAATGAAATGGCAAGAATGCGTAAAACGATCACAGAATCCGTAAATTCGTTTGAAAGCATAATGTTTACAAGCCAAGGGGCAGTCACATAAAGAATAAGCGCCATCAATGTTGTAAGTACGATTGTAATTAAGGCAAATTGACGATGCTTTTCTGGTTTGCGTGATAGGAATGGGAAAAAGGTACGTGTAAATATACTAAGCAATTGATTTCCTATATGAAAGAATTTTGCACCTCCATCATATATGCCATTTGCTGTTCCACCCCCAAAGAACCCTAGCAGAACTGTAGAAAAACTATTGTATAAATTGGGCGCTAAGTTATTAATAAATACATCCGTTGATCCTTTTATCGTCAGCTTAATACTTTCCCAATGTGGTTTTCTTAGTTTGATTCCCCATCTTCCGACTATGTAGTATAGAGCTATAATTCCACTAACTACATAGCCAAGAGATGTAAAGAGTGGTTGTAGAATATAATCCTCTGGCTTTCGTATAAATAGGAATACCGCCACTGTAAAGATGAGTTTCATTAGTACATTGAGAATGGTAATATATCTCATCTTCTCTACAGCC
>JAEIGA010014278.1_pt1 | contig 12090 bp, 11 predicted proteins | sample 9270691 | NCBI WGS metagenome assembly JAEIGA01 (sample SAMN17057246, study PRJNA624740) | gut metagenome | biome: biome; isolation source: fecal sample | host: Bos grunniens | place: China: Xizang | collected 2019
ACACGGTGTCGTTGTGAATTTAAGTAAGCTCGAGGATATGGAAGAAGAATACAAAAAAATGCTTTCCTGTGACTTCGCAACCTTTGGCGGTCACGAGCAGTATTTTTACCCCGATTATTTTGCCTACCAAAAAAATCATGGCGAAAAGCTGTTAAAAGCTTGTGAAATTATGAATAAAAACGGATATGAATTTGTTTTGAAAAATAAAAAATAAATTTTTTGTTCCTGACTTGTTTTGAACTACCGATGAAAAAGATCGGCATCTAAATTATACAGTCTTTATATAAAGTTTGTCGAAAAATGTAGAAATAGAAAAATAGGAATTTGCAGGTGATCAGGTGAGAAAGCAGTTAGCAAATATAATTACAATTAGCCGAATTTTATGTAGTATATGTCTGTTGTGCTGTCCAGTGTTTTCCTTTGGCTTTTATACCGTGTATCTGTTTTGCGGTTTTACTGATACGCTGGATGGAACAATCGCTAGGCAAACAAAGACTATCAGTGAATTTGGAGCAAGGCTAGATACGGCTGCGGATATTGTATTTGTTGCAGTGTGTTTAGTGAAAATACTGCCATTAATACATCTCCCTATTTGGCTATGGATTTGGATTGCCATTATAACAACCATCAAAATTGTCAATATTCTTCGGGGTTTCATCCGTAGTAAAAAGTTAATATCAATACATACCATTTTGAATAAAGTTACGGGATTTTTACTATTTCTTTTTCCTTTGACACTTGGTTTTATTGAACCAATGTATAGTTCTATGATGGTGTGTTCATTGGCGACGGTGTCAGCAATTAGTGAGGTATATTATACAAGAATAGGTAGAGAAATCTTTTAACAAGCAAATTCCAATTTGATAGTATGATTTGTTCTTAATACGAAGAATAAAAAAGACCGTCTGTAAACGAAAAGTTACAGACGGTCTTTTATTGCGAAATTTACAATTAATCAATTACTTCACTTGCGGCATTCATTATAGCAAGTCTTGCACTTTCATAAGTTATACCGCCCTGCATAAAGCCAACATACGGCTCTTTTATGGGGGCATCGGCGCTAAGCTCGATACTTGCACCTGAAACAAATGTACCTGCCGCCATTATAACCTGATGCTGATAGCCCGGCATATCCCACGGCATAGGAAGTGCAAAGCTGTCCACGGGGGAGGCTTTCTGTATACCCTGAATAAATTTAATAAGCTTTTCCTTATCGTTAAACTTTATTGCCTGAATTATATCGTAGTGCTTCTGCGTAGGAAGTGGATTTACCTCAAATCCTAATTTCTGCATAAGACCCCCGCAGAAAATAGCGCTTTTTATTGCCTGCGCAACAATATGGGGAGCCATAAAAAGTCCCTGATACATATATCTGTTCTGACCGAGTGTAGCACCGCATTCCTTACCGATACCGGGTGCGGTCTGACGGTATGCGGCAAGCTCCACATACTCTTTTTTACCTGCTATGTATCCGCCTGATTGTGCAAGCGAGCCACCGATATTTTTTATAAGTGAGCCAACAACAAGATCTGCGCCGTGCTCTGTAGGCTCTGTCTTTTCTGCAAATTCACCGTAGCAGTTATCCACGATGCAGCAAACATCACTGCGCATGGACTTTATAAATGAAATCACCTCGCCAAGCTTTTCGCAGCTTAATGTGTCTCGCCAGTCGTAGCCCTTTGAACGCTGGAGAATAACCGCCTTGACATCAGGGGTTAAAGCTTCCTTTATACCGTCAAAATCAACGTTTCCGTCAATTAAGTCAACCTGCTTATAAGAAATACCAAAATCCTTAAGATTTCCGCCACTGTTTCCCGAAATACCTATCACCTCTTCAAGGGTATCGTACGGCTTTCCCGTTGCGGCAAGGAGAGTGTCCCCCGGGCGCAGAACGGAAAAGAGGGAAATTGCAAGGCAGTGTGTTCCGTTTACAATATTATGACGAACGAGTGCATCCTCTGCACCGAATATATCGGCATAAATACTGTCGAGTGTTTCTCTGCCCACATCACCGTAACCGTAGCCCGTTGATGGGTAAAGACAATTTTCGCCGACACGGTTTTTTATAAATGCGTCAAGAACTTTTTCCTGATTAAAGCGTGCAATTTCATCAACATCGGAAAGGTAAGTGGAAAACTCCTTCTCGACTTCCGCTCCAAGTGCTCTTATTTTTTCATCAATGTACATAATTACCCCCGCAGTTTTTTCCTTAGTTTATTAAGTATGAAAAATGTTTTAAAATAAAGCGGTCCTAAAATTGCCCACAAGTAGAAAGGAAAGGAATTTGCAGACATATATTTTCTGTTTCTGTAAATTCCGGAGCAAACTGCAATAATATCCTCATCACAAATTCCGTATTCATACTCAAGCTGATGGTCACCTCGTATAATATAGGTGCCATCACTCTTTTTACTCAAAATTCTGTGCAGTACAAACTGACCGTTTTTCCGTTTGTAGAAAGCGATATCATATTTTTTCAGTTTTCCGTCAGGCTTTGAAAGCTCTACCTCGTCAATACCCTGACGAATCGTGGGGAGCATGCTTGTCCCGTGTGGCTTGAAGCGCACCTTGCCGCCCGCTTCAAGCTGCTCACAAATTATCGGATACATTTCACTGAGAGAAACATTCATTTCCTGCAAAGCAATCAATCCTCCAGTAATTTAGCATCTTTAAGCTTTCCGATAAATTCATCAATATCCTTTGATGCCTCATCGAAACTTACATCATATTCCTTAAGCAGAGCATCCAGCATTTCTTCCTTTGTTGAACCTTTTGAAAGCAAATTCCAGAAGAACACACCCGTATCGTTAAGTGTAAGCATACCGTTAAAGTCAAGCTGTGCACCAACGGAAACAACTATATTTTTTCCTGCGACACTGCGCAGAAGATATCCGTCACGTATTTTCATATGTTATACTTCCTTTCCTATATACAAAGATAGTTTATCACATCATTTAGGTAAAAGCAACTGATTTTAACATATAAATTTTGATTAAAATATCTTTACATTGACGGGGAAATATGATAGTATAACATAGATTAAGTATATATTAGAAAAAAGGAACAGATGCAATGAGACAGGAAAGAGTAAGTTTTCATATCATATGGAAAATATTAGTGGCACTTTTGCCCATATTATTCGGCATGCCGACAGTGGCAATGGTTATATGTGCATATAATATTGCAATGACAATTCTGTGTTTAGGTCCCGTAACTGCACTTATAGCATCACTGTGCGCTGTTTTAATATCAATGTTTTTTTGCGGCACATATGGAGAAACGGCAAAGTTGCAGGGGCTTTTTATAGGTCTTGAGGCGGCACTGTGCGGAATTATGTGTGCATATGCAATTATAAAGAAAAAGGGATTTTATAACGGCGTATTACTTGCAGGCGGTGCATTCCTTATTCTGAGCTTTACGGAACTTTATAACAGCGCTTTAAAAGCGGGAATGAGTGTGGCACAATTCCTTACGGGAATGCCGATGGAGCTTTTTAAAATGCAGATAGCATCTGTGGCGGACGGAGGAGTAAATATTCCCACCCAAACCATAGATACATTAGTAGATACAATCGGTCGCATTGCAGTTATGATGGTACCGTCAATTCTTGTAATTTCGTCCCTTGCGGTAGGGTATAGTGTAATGTGGCTTGTAACTGCGCAGATGCGAAGACTTCCCGTGGGAATTACGCATTCCTTTGCAAAGGTGAAACTTCCAAAAACGACTGTTATTATTATGCTGATTTCATTTGCGCTCTTTTTTATAAGCCCCGAGGGAAAGTTTTCATATATTTTCCTCAATGCGCTGATGGTGCTTGGTGCGGTAAGCTTTTTTGCAGGAATGTCATTTGTTGACTTTTATCTCAGGCGTATTATAAAAAGTACACCGATAAGAGTTATAATCCATATTTTTCTTTTCTTATTCTCCACTGTTTTTTCAGGCGTAAGTCCGTATGTAAATTTATTTATAGTTTATATACTTCTTGCATCAGTTGATGCATTTGCAAATTTCAGAAAAATCGGCAAAGAAGAGGAAGGGGGAGAACCCAGTGAAGCAGAAGAAAGAGAAAATTGATTCTATGCCCCGTGCGGCAACTCCGTTTTTTGCGGCATTTATATTTATCTGTGCGATATTTATGATTAAAACCCATACAATTCTTTCTGTGGCAATTCTTATACTGTCGGTATTGATTATTATGGAAAAAATAGTGCGCCATATGAGCCGTGTGAAAAAAATGAAAGAATATATAAGTGATGCGGCAAGTGATGACAATGAATTACAGAATAATGAGGCACTTTTTAAGTCTATGAGTCCTATTGCGGGAATAAGAATAGACGGAACAGTTGCGTGGTACAACAGTGCATTTAAAGAGCTTTTTACCACCGTTTCGGATAAAAAAATCAGTGAGCTTATTCCACAGATTAAAATTCGTGAAATATATGATGATGGCGGACGTACACCGATAACTGTAAATATCGGGGAAGAGGTTTATACTGTCCGTTCAAGTGTTAAGCGCAGAACTGCACCTGACCACGCTGCAATAATGCTCTATATGGAAAAGGTGACAGAGCTTGTGAATACTAAAAAGGCACTTAATGAAGCGTCGTGTGCCGTTGCACAGATTATGGTGGATAATTTTGACGAGGTTGTCGCAGAACTCAGCGATGAAGAGCGTCTTGATACAGTAACTCTTCTTGACAAAAATATTATAGGCTGGGTGCAGGATGCAGGCGGTCTTGTAAAAAAGATTGAAAAAGATAAGTATCTTTGTGTGTTTACAAAAAAACAGCTTGATGAATTTACAGAAAAGAAATTTGAAATATTAAATAATGTAAAAACCTTTGATGAAACGGCAAAAATTCTGCCAACGGTCAGCATTGGTATAGGAATTGGAAGTTCGTCTCTTAGTAAAAATGACATTTCCTCCAAAAAAGCACTTGAAATGGCGCTTGGCAGAGGCGGTGATCAGGTGGTTATCCGTGAAAAAGGTAAATTCAGCTACTTTGGCGGAAATTCCAAGGAAACGGAAAAGCGTACAAAGGTTAAGGCTCGCATTATGGCAAGTAACCTTAGGGAGCTTATGGAGGCATCTGACAATGTCCTCATTATGGGGCACAGAAACAGTGATGCTGATGCAATAGGTGCCGCAATAGGTATTGCAAGTATGGCAAGCCATATTAAAAAAGAGGCAAAGGTGCTTCTTCTTACCAAGGACGATACAGTGCAGCTTCTCCTTAAAAAGATTGAGGAAAATCATTACCACGACGGTATGTTTATAGGAAAGCAGGGACTGCGTGATTTTATTACACCCAAGACCTTGCTTGTGATATGTGACACGCATATCCCCGAATATACAGAAATGCCTGAGCTTATTGATGCAGTAAAGACTAAGGTTGTAATAGACCATCACAGAAGAAGTGAGAGCTTTATCGATGATGCGGATATTATTTATCACGAGCCGTTTGCATCGTCAACGTGTGAAATGGTAGCTGAAATTATGCAGTATTTTGGACATCATTATGCCGTATCTACTGTTGATGCGGAGGCACTCTATTCAGGAATAGCAGTAGATACAAAGAACTTTACATTCAAAACGGGTGTGAGGACGTTTGAGGCTGCTGCATATTTAAGGGCGGCAGGTGTTGATACTATCCGTGTAAAGAAGCTTTTCAGGGATTCAATAGACAACTATAAGCTTAAGGCACAAATCGTAACAGAGGCACAGGTATACAGTAATAATATAGCAATTTCACTTTTTTCGGGTGTTGTACCGCATCTTGTTATTGCGGAGGCTGCCGATGAAATGCTCGAAATTACTGATATTAAGGCGGCGTTTGTAGTGGCACGCGGCGAAAACGGAAATGTTGTCATAAGTGGCAGGTCGCTTGGCGAGGTTAATGTTCAGGTGGTTTTAGAAAAGCTTGGCGGCGGCGGACATATGATGGTTGCAGGTGCGCAGATAGAGCAAAGCTCCGTTTTTGATGCAGGTGAAATGCTCAAAAAGGCAATTGACGAAGTGATATAAGGAGGATATAAATATGAAGGTTGTACTTTTGACAGATGTAAAAGGACACGGCAAAAAGGGTGACGTGGTTGAGGCGAGCGACGGTTATGCAAGAAATTTTCTGCTGCCTAAAAAGATGGCAGAAATTGCAACGGCTGATGTGCTTAACAATATAAAAGGTAAGAATGAAGCTGCCGCATTTCATAAGCAGCAGGAGATAGAGGCGGCAAAGGAAACTGCAAAAAGTCTTGAGGGTGCAAAGGTTGTGCTTGCGGGAAAAGCAGGCGAGGGCGGAAAGCTTTTTGGCAAAATTACCAATCAGAATGTAGCAGATGCGATAAAGTATCAGCTTCATCACGTTATTGATAAGCGTAAGATTGTACTTCCCGACGGAATAAAGACCATCGGTGAAAAAGATGTTGAGCTTAAGATATACCCTGAAATTTCAGCTACGATAAAGGTAGTTGTAAACCCTGAATAATATAGAAATACGGTGATAAAAATGGATATTCCTATTGGAAGAACTATGCCATATAATCTTGAAGCAGAGGCGGCAATCTTAGGTAATATGATACTTGACGAAAAGGCACTCGTTATGGCTATGGACAAGCTTGACGAGGACTCGTTTTACGCAACTGCAAACAAAACAATATTTATAGCGATAAGCCATCTTTTTGAAGAGGGTATCCCCGTTGATATGGTTACTCTTTCAGAAAGACTTGGCGATAAGCTTGACAGCGTGGGCGGAATTGCCTATATAACAAAAATTGCACAGAGCGTTTTTACAAAGGAAAATCTTGCACAGTATATAAAGATTGCGCAGGAGAAAAAAATGCTTCGAAATCTTATCGAGTCTGCGAGTCAGATTATGGATATGGGCATGAAGGATGAGGAAGCTGCCGCCGATATTATTGATAAGAGCGAAGAGCTCATATTCAGAATATCAGAGCAGAGAGGAACTAAGGGCTTTACCCATATCGGTGAGGTTGTAAAGACAAACCTTGCAATGCTTGACGAGCTTAAAAAGCGCGGCGGTAAGATTACGGGTATTAAAACGGGCTTTACGGGACTTGATGCCTCTACGGCAGGACTTCAGAATAGCGACCTTATAATCCTTGCGGCACGCCCAGGTGTCGGTAAAACGAGTTTTGCGCTCAATATTGCGCAGAATGCCGCAATACGTGAAAGAGTTCCCGTTGCAATTTTCTCACTGGAAATGAGCAAGGAGCAGCTTGTAAACCGTATCATTTCAAGTGAGGCGCTTGTAGAGTCGGGAAAGCTTAGAATAGGCGATATAGATGCGAGAGAAATGACAAAAATTGCACACTCGCTTAAAGATATAATTACTGCGCCAATATATATTGATGATACTCCAGGTATAACGGCTTCTGAAATCAGGGCAAAGTGCAGACGTCTTAAAATGGAAAAGGGACTTGGACTTGTTGTGATTGACTACCTGCAGCTTATGCAGGGCAGGGGAAAGGGTGAGAGCAGAACGCAGGAAATCAGCGATATGTCACGTTCGCTTAAAATTATGGCGAAGGAGCTTAATGTTCCCGTAATTACGCTTTCACAGCTTAACCGCGCATCTGAAAAGCTTGCAAGAAGACCGATGCTCAGCGACCTAAGAGAAAGCGGCTCGATTGAGCAGGATGCCGATATTGTTATTATGCTTTGCAGACCGCAGGAGGAAGGCGGCGAGGAGGAGAGTGCAGGAAACATTGTTGAATGTATTCTCGCAAAAAACCGTGCCGGTGAATGCGGAATAATAAATCTTGCGTGGCGTGGTGAATTTACTAAGTTTATGAATCTTGACAGCAGGAATTAGTCATCGGAGAGACGGAGGGATACAGTGTGCTTGAAAGGGTGCGAAAAACAATTGAAGAAAATGCCCTTTTAAACTTAGGTGACAGCGTTATTTGCGCAGTTTCGGGCGGCGCAGATTCAGTATGCCTTTTACATACGATGCTTCGGCTTAAAAGTGATTATAACCTTAGTATTTACGTTGCAAACGTAAACCATATGATACGCGGGGAAGAGTCAGATGAGGACAGTGAATTTGTACGCCTTATAGCCAATGCCGCAGATGTGGAATTTTTCTACAGAGAGTATGACGTTGTAAAAATTGCGCGTGAAAGAAAATTAGGCGAAGAAGAGTGCGGGCGTATTTTAAGATATGAGTTTTTTGAGGAGCTTTCCCAGAAACTTGGCGGGGCAAAAATTGCAACTGCGCACAACTTAAATGATAATGCGGAAACGGTGCTTTTCAGACTTGCACGGGGTACGGCAGCGCAGGGGCTTGGCGGAATAATGTATAAACGTGATAATATTATAAGACCGCTTCTTGACATTCCCCGTGAAGATATTGAAAAATATCTCCGTTCAAACTCCCTTACGTGGAGAGAGGACAGCACAAATAAAATCCCGGTATATGCACGAAATAAAATACGTCTTAATGTTATGCCGTTTCTTAACGAAATATCACAGGGTGCGCAAAAGAAAATTGTTTCTGCGGCACACTATATTGCAGAGGATAATGCGTTTATTGATGATATGGCACAGGGGATTATGAAAGAGTGCTTCTTTAATGACCGCCTTTTAATAAAGCCGTTGACAGATAAACCCATGCCTATATTACGCAGAGTTTTTGCATCTGTTCTTAAAAAATGGAATATGGCAGAAGTAAATGCAGAGAAAATAGAGAGTTTCTGCTCCTTTGCAGAGGGTGAGAATGGACGGATTTTTGATATTAATTCAGAATTTTATGCGCAAAAATCCTATGATGCAGTAGTTCTTTGTAAGAGGGGTAAGAGGATAGCGTTTAACCTTATCCTTGACAAGAAAAACGCCGCAGTGGGTGAAAACTGGGTTATAACGGCAGAGTATAAAGACTTTCCCATAAAGAGAAAAGGTAATAGTACGGCAGTATTTGACGGGGACAAGCTAATGCTTCCCCTTACTGTAAGATGCAGAAAAGAGGGAGATAAAATTTCCCTTAAAGGTTTTGGCGGCACTAAAAAGCTCAGTGATATATTTACCGATGAAAAGATAGAAAGGCATCTTCGTGATACTATACCGATAGTGGAAAAAGACGGCGAGATCCTGTTTGTATGCGGTATAAGACAGTCATCGCTTTATGAGGTTACGGAAAATACGAAAAATTATCTTATTATAAAATACGAAAGAAAAAGCTAAGAAAGGCAAGGTTGTAACTATGGATAACATCAACAGACCAATTGAAAAAATTCTTATTTCAGAAGAACAGATAAAAAGCCGTATAGATGAAATGGCAAAGGAAATTGACCGTGATTATAAGGGTAAAGAGCCTTTGATGCTTTCTGTATTAAGCGGAAGCTTTATGTTTGCGTCTGACCTTATGCGTGCCGTTTCAATTCCTGTCGGAATATCGTTTATTTTTGCCGCAAGCTACGGCACAGGAACTGTTTCGAGCGGAAATGTTGATATTCATACAGGAAAAGGTTTTGATCCTGAAGGAAGGGATATAATAATAGTTGAGGATATTGTAGACTCAGGACGGACACTCAGTAAAATTAAGGAATATCTTTTAGAGAGCGGGGCAAAAAGTGTAGAGCTTTGCACATTCCTTGATAAACCGTCGCGCAGAGTAGTGGATATAGATGTTAAATATACTGGATTTGAGGTTCCTGATGAGTTTGTTGTCGGTTACGGACTTGATTTTAATTATAAATACAGACAATATCCTTTTGTAGGTGTGCTTAAACCGGAATATTATGAATAAAATGTAAAATGCATTGATTGAAGTTTTGTTTTGTGTTAGTATTAGTTGAAACAATTTACAAGGGGGTTTTGTTTTGAAAAAGTCTTTTAAAAGCATAAGCTTTTATATAATCCTGCCGATTATCATTATAATTCTTATGATGATGTCGCTGCAGCAGCCTGAGTCGGGTGTAAAGTCCTTTTCAGAGCTTGTGAACGCAATTGAGCAGGGAAAGGTTACTCACCTTGAAATAGGTGACAGTGTTACCGTTGCCCAGATTGACGGCAAAAACTATCAGGTTGAAGTAACGCAGGGAATACTTTTCACCGTTATCGGTGAAGAGCTTGAAAAACAGATTAAAGAGGGTAATATGACTGTGACAGTTCCTGCTCCTGAGGAAGTATCCTGGTGGGTATCTCTTATCCCCACGATACTGATGATACTTGTAATAGGACTTTTCTGGTTCTCATTTATGAAACAGCAAACGGGCGGTCACGGAATCGGAAGCTTTGGTAAGAGCAAGGCACGTTCTGCCGCTGACAGTAAAACACAGGTGACATTTGACGATGTTGCAGGTGCAGACGAGGAGAAGAAGGAACTTGAGGAGGTTGTGGAATTTCTCAAAAATCCAAGAAAGTTTATTGATTTGGGTGCACGTATTCCCAAGGGTGTGCTTCTTGTAGGACCTCCCGGAACGGGTAAGACACTTCTCGCAAAAGCAGTTGCAGGTGAGGCGGGTGTGCCTTTCTTCTCAATATCAGGTTCTGACTTTGTTGAGATGTTTGTAGGTGTCGGTGCAAGCCGTGTGCGTGACCTTTTTGAACAGGCAAGGAAAAATCTTCCTGCAATTATATTTATAGACGAAATTGATGCAGTTGGACGTCAGCGTGGCGCAGGTCTTGGCGGTGGTCACGATGAACGTGAACAGACGCTTAATCAGCTTTTAGTTGAAATGGATGGCTTTGGTACAAATGAGGGCATCATTATGATTGCCGCAACAAACCGCCCCGATATACTTGACCCAGCACTTTTAAGGCCGGGCAGATTTGACCGTCAGGTCGTTGTTAATTATCCTGACCAGAAGGGCAGAGAGGCAATCCTAAAGGTACATTCAAGAAATAAGCCCGTTGACGAAGCGGTTTCGCTCGAAACAGTTGCAAAAACAACTTATGGATTTACGGGTGCAGACCTTGAAAACCTTCTTAACGAGGCGGCAATCCTTTCTGCAAGAAGGGATAAAAAGACAATTACTGCCGATGAAATTGACGAGGCAATGCTCAAGGTTGTAATGGGCCCCGAAAAGGCTACAAAGCAGCATAATGACGAAAATAAACGCAAAACTGCCTATCACGAAGCAGGTCACGCATTGGCGGCAAGGCTTCTTCCAACGCAGGATACTGTTCATCAGGTTTCAATCGTTCCAAGGGGAAGAGCGGGCGGATTTACTCTCAGCCTGCCTGATACTGATAAGAGTTATATTTCAAAGAACGAAATGCTCGAAAGCATTATTATGATGCTTGCAGGACGTGCCGCAGAAAAGATAGTGTTTAATGATATTAATACAGGTGCATCAAGCGACCTTGACAAGGCTACCTCTACTGCAAGAAAGATGGTTATGCAGTACGGTATGAGTGATAAACTCGGATATGTAACCTTTACAAATGAGGACCACGAGGTATTTTTGGGCAGAGATTTCTCTCAGGGCAGAAATTATAGCGAAAATGTTGCCGCAGTAATTGACGAGGAGATAAAGCGCATTATTGATGAATGTTATACAAAATGTGAAACACTCCTTAATGAAAACCGTATGAAGCTTGACAATATCGCAAATGCACTTATAGAACACGAAAAGCTTGATGCAAAAGAGTTTGAAGAAGTGTTTTCAAATGGAAAATTGATAGTTGAAAATTGAAAATTAAGGATAAAACGCCGCGAAATTTGATTTCGTGGCGTTTTTTCAATAATTTTTCATTTTGCATTTTTAATTTTCAATTAAAAGAAAGGTGTTTGCCGCACCTTTTTTTCTGAGTGTACTCGCGATTATTCCACCTTTGTTTTCGGGAACTGTTACTGTAACGCTTGCGCACTCTGGATATTCTTCATAGGTCAGGACGTCGAGCATTGTTCCCGATATTGCACCAATAACACTCCCTGCGATAAGTCCTGATAACGGAGAGAGAAGAAAGGAAAAATTGCTGTATGGCAGATAAAGCATAATAAATCCTGTAAGAACCCCGATGGCACCGCCTATAAAGGTGCTTTTAATACTAAAATCAAATGCCTGTGATTTTTCGGTGGAGCGGCTTCCTAGAAGTATTTCTCTGCAAAAGGGACAATTTTCAGAGAG
>JAEIGA010014279.1_pt1 | contig 12090 bp, 17 predicted proteins | sample 9270691 | NCBI WGS metagenome assembly JAEIGA01 (sample SAMN17057246, study PRJNA624740) | gut metagenome | biome: biome; isolation source: fecal sample | host: Bos grunniens | place: China: Xizang | collected 2019
ATATCCCAGGTTGCCCTCGATTTTGAGCTCATCATCCGGGTATTTTTCCCGGACCGCATCGAAAAATTTTCCGTTTAACAGCATCTCATCAATCTCGGTTTGATACCTACGCACCCACACACATTGTGCCTTTTTCTTTTTAAAATCGTCAATGGCCCAGCATGTACAATCGTACGTTTTGCCACCACCTCGGTTGGATAGTACAATATTCATAATTTTATTGTGAGATAGAATACCACTCCTACTCCACCACATTTATATCACCTCTTTGTTGCCATATACATCAGTAGCAGGCTCATTTTCTTTTTGCTTGTCGTTGGGTTTTCCGGTTCGGGCTCCGGTGTTCCCGTGCCCGGGTCGGGTGTTTCGCCACCGCCTGAACCACCATACACCATCAAATCAAAGAAATTTTCAGCGCTGGGAATACGTGTGCTGCTAAGGTGGTTTGTAGCGTAGGCGGGGCGTTCCCAGCAATAACAAAAGGCTTTCGTAAGGGTGGGGAGGTCGCCGTTACCGTTTAGGAAATCAGCATTTGAAAACTTGAAGCCCTCCCCATTATCCACACTATCCGCCGGGTTGGCTATCCATTGGTAATCCGCGCCGGTTACGGTGGTATTTTGCCCGCTCAATTCACTCCATAAAAATTCGCACTGGTGGTAAAGGGATGTACCATAGGCCTCCAGCTGTGTTCGCCTGCCAAAACTCCACTGGCACAATCCAAAGCCGATACTATTGCCGTTTTCGATAGCATCCGGATCCCATCCACTCTCACCGGTAATGTTTCCCATGATGGCGCAAATGGTTACATGAGGGAGGCCTTTATCATACATGAAATCATAAAAATACTGCTGGATTTCTGCCTTTGTCATAGCAATTCCCTCCTACAACAATTTACAAAGGGCCTTAAACTCCGGGAGCTTTTCCACCGCATCCATGCAAGCCTCCAGGGCGGATTTGATATCCGCCTGGGGGTTGGTTTCCGGGATGATGAGTACCTGGCCCACTTTAATGAGATTGGGGTTGATTATGCCGTTTGCCTTTGCCAGCTCCGGCACTGTAACACCATACTTTGCGCCGATTTTGGAAAGTGTGTCACCTGATTTGACTGTGTACTTCGCCATTTAAACACCCTCCTTTTTCTCCGATGCGTGCCAGGTTTCAAGCTTTCCCAGTACTTTATCAATGGCGGTGAGGGTGTTAATTATCTGCTCATTGAATTTATAATCTTTGTACAGAAAATAGGCGATAATAACCACACTCATGCCGTTGCTTACAATTAAGTTGACTAAATCCTGCATGCCCTTACCTCCTATAATAATGTAGCTATAAACTCACGGAACCGGGGTGCGATGAGTTTGTGTCCGGTTTCATCCGGGTGGGTTCCGCCACCGTCATCTCTTGAGTAACACAATGCCCGGTATGATTCCTCCCAGGGCCTGAGGCCGGAGGTGTGGAATAAATCAAGATAAGGGATTCCCCTTAACTTGCAAATCTCCATCATAACATCCACATAGGCATCCGCTTTCGCGTTGGTGGAGGGTTTGGTTCCTTGCCATGGTGTCGGGGTGACTATACCCACCCTTGCCAGGGGGTATGTAGCGAAAATATTATCTAGTGTGGTGTTAATGGCTCCGGCCAGGGTTTCGGTTCCGGTATCCGTTGCGGTGCCCACTTCACCAGCATTCATATCATTGAATGAGCCAAAAATTGTGATAACATCCGCATCGGTTGGCACATTTAATACCCTTTGATAAAAGGCCTGGTTTGTGTCGTATTTTCTGCGATAGCCCGAACCACTCAAGCCCATGTTTACAACCGTTATGCCGGTTTCATCGCTCACATAACCATGATAATTTTTTGTGGCTCTGATATTGTTTTCGGTTAAACTATCACCCACAACCACCCACTTTTTACCGGCCCAGGGTTTTGAAATGTTATTGATACCGGTGATTTCTTTCACATACAAATCTTTCAAATTTGAGCCGGAAAGAACCATAGTTGAGGCGCCCATGGGCATCATAATATACTCGTCAATGGTGGTTGCACTTGTAGGGTATTGCTTTTTAAGGAGAATTTTTCCGGCGCTGTTCATAATCTTGTAGCACATATTATTCCACCCGCCGTAACACTTAACATGATAGCCTACACCCTCTTTCACGTTAAATGGCTGGGATACACACCATTGTTTATCATCTATTACAGTCATTGCGCCAGCCCATGAAAGCAAATACCCCTCTTGTAAATCGGTCGCAAGGTTTTCGCCATCTTCATAATCACCTGTCAAAATGTACGGGGTGATTTTTTGCACAAAGTCGGTTGCATCCTTATCCTTAAAGAACACGTTTTTCACTTTACAGCAATAGATTGGCATATTTGCCCTACCAGTAATCATAAAGGTGGAGGCCCCGGGCGGTGTAACAATGATTCCGTTGTGTCTGTTAAGGCCAGCCTCGCCTGATACAATCACATCCTTTACAAAGTCGCCGTTAATATCATAAAAGCATGCAATAGGGTTAGCTAAAAGGTCATCCTGGCGATAGAAACAGCCCTCAATATAATGAATATCCCCCGGTGCGGTGGGTATCATTTGGGAAACAGAATAGACCGTGTCGGTTTCCACTTTCAAACCGTTTCTTTCTAATGTATAGCCCTCCTCGTTTACGATATCAATCGCGGTCGCCGTTGAAAAATCGGGGTACATACCACTAAATAACGTACTTTCAATGGATTTGCTCAGGGTGTTGAGTTTTGAGAAATTTTCTCGCACTCCAGCACCAGCCGCCGCATGGATTTTTCCATCCGCATCTAATCGCATGTCAATGATTTCCGCATCTAATGAGGTGGAACCAGCAACCACCTGGCCCAGTAAATGATTTAATCGGGTTGTTAGTTCCCCCGCATATTCATCCACCATAATTTCAAAGGTGCCGTTGTCCAGGTTGTTCTTAAATTCCTCTTTTACCTTGCCCGGCATGGTCACATCGTTCATTATGGTGATACGATTATCCTGGGAGGTCATTCTCTTTTCAATGGTTTCATCCTGGTTTTCCAGGTGTTCCTCCGTTTCCTGGCGCAGGGCGTTTTGGTCGCCTACCACCTCATTGATTTTCTTCCCCTGCCTGCCAGCCAGCTCCAGGGCGGTGAGGGCCTCCTCGTCATACACACTGGCCGGGTTTTCAAAAGAATAATGTGTGTTTAATGGTTTAATCATTTCTTTCCCTCCTTTTAATAGACTTGCAAAAATAGGTCTTTGAGCTCGTTTATCACCATCATATCAATATTGATAAAGGCCTGGCGGATATCTCGCACCTCGGAGCCCAAAGGCTGAACACCGATATTACCTCGCCTTGTGAGGGTGTGGCTTACGGAGCCGGAATCCTCGGAGGTTGTTTCGGAGGTGCCGGAGGCCGTTTCGGAACCATGCTCGGAGCTTGCGATATCCTCGGAGCTCTGCCCGTTCTCCATGGTGGCCTCGGTCAAATAGCTGTCCAGGTTGCTGATACTTCCCTGGGGTGTGTTGGAAAATTTCCGGGTCCCATCGGTGGCGGTGGTTTTTCCGCTCTCGCCGGTCACATCCCTGGTGGTGCTGTCGTTGTGGATGCCGTTCACCTTGCCGGTTCCAGCGGATTCCTGCTCAAAGGTTTCCTTTAAGTTGTAGCTTTCCAGGGGGTCATCCACATTGAACCATTTCGCCTCAAATTCATACAGCTGGACATAATAGGGCATAATCTCCCGGATGCGGGCCCTAAAGTAATGGAGCCAGCGGCCCGGCGTTTCCTGGCCGATTTGCCGGAAATAATAATGGTCAATGATTTTCTGCTCAAAGGCTTTCTTATCAAAGGGCACCACGGCGGTTTTGCCGTTGTAAGTGACTTTCTCCGCCGGGATGGGGTAATCAAAGGCCCACACATCCACACCGTTTTTTACCAGCTCGCCCAGCTCCACCGTCACACCGGTATTATCATAATTAAACGGCCACATGATCGCCACCTCCATCCACATTATCCACCGGGTTATCCACGGCGGGCTCACGGCGTTTTACAGATACATTCAGCCCATACATGTTATTGATTTCCTCGCAGGCCCTTTTCCTGGCCTCCAGCTGGAGCTCACCAAAGGAGTCTATGAGCTGGTCATTGCTGTTTACTTCATCCGTGATAAGTCGCTCCTTTTTATCGACCGCCGGGTTATTCACGCCCAGGAAAGTGAGGAGTTTATTTTCCACACTTTGGCTGTAATCCATTAGCTCATTACCCATGAATTTCACGCCGGTCTGAAAGGATTGGATGCTGTCCAGGTTTAGGCCCCGGTCTGCAAATATCGCCGGCACGTTTCCATCCACTTGCTGGAATATGCGTTTAAAGGTCAGCACATCCTTATCATCGCAGGCGAAAATCACCGGGGTTTTGCAGGCCTTAATATTCACATCCATGGTGCGCTCGGCCTCAGCCATTTTGTTCACATAGAACAGAATAAAATCCCGGGTGTTCAGCCGGAGTTTATTGTTTTCAATAATCACACACTTATCCGCCCAGTATTTCTTATGGTAATTGAAGCCATGAGCAAAATAGGCCAATGGGTCGCCCTGGGTGTTCACTTGTCCGGTTTCCTGGGCCTCCAGGCACATATAACTCATTTTCGGGTCGCGGAAAAAGATGGCCTTTCCATGGTCGAAAAGCTGGCGCTCAATGTGTCGCTCCTGGATGCCATCCGGGAGCCCATCCCACTGGAAAGCGTTCATGGCCACCAGCTTATATTTATCGAATAACGCCCGGGCCGTTAAATCATTCATTAAATCGGTTAAATTGGCTCGTTTCCTTGCCATGCGTTCACCTCCTTAATCTAAATTAGATAATGGTTTGTTGCTTAAGCTGTAATTGCCAATACTGTCACCATTGCGCCAAAATGTCACGCCGTTATTGTATACACTTTCGATTTTTAATAAATCATCAGTGCAAAGGTTGCCGGCAATATGGCATCCCACGGTTTTGGTGTATGTCCAGTTTTCCCGGTTGCATGTGGCAGGCACGCCAATCCGGTTTTGCTTGTATCCGTACAGCTTAAAATAATCGTCAATGATGCGGGCGTGCTCATAGTCAATGGATTTCTGCATAAAGGTGAAGGTTGCATAATCCTGGGTGACGTTCACATTTGCGGAGTGATTGCCCTTTGCCTGGGGTGGCTGGATGGATGCATCTTTTCTCTGGGCTAATAGGCTGGTCACCTGGGTAAGCCCACTGATAAATGTGCCACCGCCAGCGATACCACCTAGCCCACCGGTTGTTGCGGTGAGTGTTGCGCCGGCAATCATGGTGCCAAAACCGGATGCCAGGGCCAAATTGTTCTGCGCCTGGTTCTGCGCCAGCCATAATTTGTAGGTGTCCTGATTCCATGCGCATGAGGGGTATTTTTGGCCCACCAGTCCATCCTCATAACTTTCCTCCACCCGGTTATACATGAGGGGCCACATCTTAACGCCACCATCCGGGGAAATGGAGCCCCCTATCTTGAATTTGCAGGCCCCGCTCATAAACCACTCATACCGATACACCGCATGGCCGCCGTCATTGTTGGAGGCATACAACATATTGTATGGGTAGGAATACAGCTTATTGTTTTTCGGTTCGTAAGCATCAAGATATTGATTGATAAAAAGGTTGTTGCCCACGGTAATGGTTTTATTGGCTCCTATCAGCTTACACACGTTATCATCGCCCCAGCTGTACCCCTCCGCCAGGGTAATAAGCGCCTTTGGATACATCCAAATCGCCAGGATTCCGTCCGATTTTCCCCAGGCGTCCAAATTGGCCAGGGTGTTTGATAAATCAGACCAATCCTCAAAGTCGGTCGCCGTGATTCCCACACCGGAATACACTCCGCCGATATTGGAGCCGGTAATCACCACCGTTTGCTCCTTTGTGGTTTGGGTGGGGTGTATGGTGGTGAGCATGAGGATACAAAGCTCGTCCAGCTCTGTCACCTTTACCACCAAATCATTTATCACATACTCACCCAGCTCCAGGCCCTCATCCACCAGGTTTCCGCCAATCTCATCATATAAAACGTGCTCACGTTCCACAAAGCTCTCCAGGAGGTCGTAATCAAAATAATACGTTTGCATCACATCCAGCTCCAGGAAAAGCTCCACTGTCCCATCGTTCACATACTCAATATTGGTAATAAAATAATAGTAGGTTTTGCCGTTGGGGTTGGTAAAAAATAAATAGCTCCAGGTGCGGGCCTCCTCCATGCTAGCGCCCACTTTCACACTCCAGCTTTTCCGCAAATAGGTGTATGCCGGGAAAGTCTTTTTCACTTTCCCGGTAAAATAAGCAATTTGCGCCTCCGGAGTTGGAAAATAAATGGTGTGCTCATAGGATGGATTGAGGCGCACACCGGAACACACTTTTATAATGCTCGCCGGTGTGCTCATGGTTTACCTCCTACACAGCGCTGGTGGTGAAACGCACCGCATTTTTAAAGCGGGATGCGCTCAAAATCTGGTGTACATGATAGAAGTAGTTTGTAAATAATCCCTGGGCGTTGCGCTGGGGTTCCATGTGGGAAAGGGTGTCCCATACCTTTAACCAATCCTTATCAGCCAGGATAGCGTAAGTATCTGTCAGGGTGCCAAAATCGTCCAGCTCCATGATTTCTACCTCAATATTGGTTTTACCCATATTAAAGGCCTTTGCCAACACTTCCACATCCACCTCGGCAAGCACGTCCTTATGTACATACAGCACCAGCCCGGATTTTTCACTCCAGGTGTTCACACCCTCGGCGTTGTACTTTGTGGAGGGTGCCACGGTCAAATCTGCCACGGCCTTGCGTAAGGTCTTGACAAATTTCTTTGCGCCTGCCTCTGCGGTTGCCTCCGCAATTTCATCCACCTGGTAATCAAAGTAGCCATCGTAAGTTGCAATGATATTTTTCATAGCCAGCCACTCATCATAATTTGCACCGGAATAAACGGAGTTGATGAGGCTGGAAATGAAGGCATCCAGGGTGCTCTCATTGCGGAACACTCTCACAAAATCAATGTCGCCAATGGATACTACATAATAATCCTGGCGATTTTGTCTGTGATACAACACCTTTACATCGGGCGGAGTGCGTCTGCCCAAAGGGTTGGGGCCGGTCTTATCATAGGAGCCCTCCGCTTTGGCCATCTCAATGAAAATCTCCTCAACATCCTGCTGGGTGTTAATGGAACCGGATTTGAATTTGGCCAGTTTGTTGTTAAACAACTTCTGCTCCAGGATGGTCTTGCCGATTTTGTTTACCAGTGCGGTGCAAAATTCATTGTACAGCATGGTGTAGGTCTGCAAAGCATTACCAATGGTGGCAATGTTCTGCTGGGTTGCCTCCGGGATTCTCGCCTGGTATTCCTCGGATGCGTTTGCTCTGATATTGTTCAGAATAGAAATAGAATAGCCCATTTTGTTACCTCCTTAGATTTTTAATGTTTTTGCAAATTCTTCGCAGCTCGGGGCCTCGGGGTCCTCGTTATTGTTTTCGCCCTGCTGGTCGGAATATTGGGCCGTAAGTTTGTTGAAATACTGCTGGTTCAATTTCCGCAAGTTTTCATTGTCTGCGGTGAGGGTATTATTATTCTGAGATAATGTATCCCTCTCATTGGTGCGCTCGGTGAGCTCCTCATTTAAGCGGATGATTTCCGCCTGGGCCTCCTCCAGTGTGCTAAAAGTCTTACTCATGGTAGCAATCTCCTTTATATGTAGTTTTCAAAACTATGTGTTACATTATAGTCATATAATAAATGGTAATTAAAGTCAAGGAACATTTTTATAAGAAATTTAAAAAATGTGTTGACATTATTTTCAGAATATAGTATTCTATTATTGGGCGGTGGCCCACAAGAAAAATGAAGATTGTCAAATTTAGGAGGTAGCACACATGAGAGCACTACAATTTAAAATCAACCTGGATTCCCTGGTTCTGAAAGATTGGAACCGATGGAGTGACAAGGACAAAAAGCACATCGGCGACCTGGCCGAGCAAAACAAGCTGAGACTTTGGTACGATGAAAAGTATGATGAGATGGGCTTTGAGGGAAAACAGACAAACCTTTTCTTTTTCCTGCATGACTTAAGTTACAGATATGATATTGAATTGATTTAATAGGAGGGTGATATGGTAAAGATTAACGTTAATTGTGAGAAAAAAGGAAAATCAAATATTGCGGTTAAGGGTTACGCACTGGATGTGATAACAGAACTTGGCTATGCTGTTTACAGAATACTGGAGGAGCTTGATATGGGTGATGAGCCCATTAGTGAGCGTATAGATACTTTTCATGGTGCCATGTTATTTCATGCTGTTGGTGATTATGGCCCTGGTGTTCTAACAAAATAATCAATCGCCCGGAGCTTTCCGGGCATCGTGGGTGTGTATGCAAGAGGTTAAAGCGGTCTTAGTTGATGCCAGGCACAATTCTAGATAAGGGGCCAAAGGTTCGTGGGTTCGATTCCCACCACTCCCGTTACCCTCCCAGGAGGGAAATAATATTATAGGAGGTTGCCAATATGAGCGACATGAGAAAATCACTGAAAGACAGAGCAAAGGAGTTTGCGATTAGCCTGCCCTTTATGGATGGCAGAGAAAAAGGGGAAACCAGGGAGCTGTTAGGCCAGATTTCCACCATTACAGATTACGGATTCCTGCCTAGCGACAAAGGCGGGGAGTATGTGGTGTTTATCGTAAAAGAGCGCACCAGCAAATTCTATTTTGGTGGCCAGGTGCTCACCGACCAAATGCAACAGCTGGAGGCCGAGGGATACCATGAGGACATCATTGCAGAGGGCTTACCGGTTCTTTTTGGCGAAAAGAAATCCCGCAATAAACAGACCTACACAACCGTTGAATTTTACCCGGAATAATCATGGAGGTACACTATGGCGGAACCGATTAAATCCCGGCGTGGTGTATATTATGACTTAACCAAATCGCCGTATGAGTATAACAGCCCATACGGCGATTGTTTTAAGTTTTCCAGTGCCAAAAAGCTGGAGATTTACACCAGGGATATCACAAAGGAATTAAAGCGCATCGACACCCTAATACAGCGACATGAGCTCCAGGAGCACATCCCGGAGGAAATACGACAGCTTTTATATAGGAAGATGCACCAGGCTTTTTATCGTAAAATTGAGGGTTAACGTATGGCAAATAAAAGACAGAGAAAGAAAAATGGGAAGAAATCCTACCAGGGTCAGCAATACCGGGGAGGGCGTGAAAAGGGCCGGAAAAACCTAATCTATAGGGATGGTGGAATATATAACACCTATGTAGATAAAGAGGGGAAAGAGCACCACACCTTTTTCACCCTGGAGGAAAAGAAAGCGCTGGAAACGGCGGTCAATAGGGCCACGAAAAAGAGGAGGGAGCTCCTACAAGCAGAGGCGCAGCTCCCCCGGTTCGGCCCGGATGGAAAGCCCACCGGCGACACGGTGGCCACTTTACAGCTTATGGGGCGTGAGTCTGATTTTATTCTAACACCAAAAACCAAATCTTTACAGAGATTTAGAACACATGAACAATATGAGCGCTACATGGATTATTTAAACCAGGTAAACCAGCCGGATTATATTGATAATAGGATTCGATTATACAAGAAAAACCACATGAAAGCAATCAAGGAAAACCTGGGCGATGCTGGAATACTTATGAAAATCCGCATGATGCCCATACATGAATACGCGGAGTTTGTATCGTCACATGAGGATGTGATGGAAATCCATTTTATTTACGGCGCCGATGCAAAACAAGCGAAAATCAATCAAATCCGCCTGGCCCTGGGAATGAAAATAAAAGAGGAGCCTCCGATTGATTCGGAATTCCTGGAATAGGGGAAACTATGGCAATCAAAATTCAAAAGATTGTGGCCGATTTTGAAACAACTACAACAAAGGATGATGTAAGAGTGTGGGCGGTGTGCGCGGTGGATATTCCCAGCGCCGAAACCGTTTTTATGAGCAATAACCTGGATGATTTTATGGCCTGGCTATCCAACAAAAATACAGTGTGCTATTTTCATAACCTCAAATTTGATGGTGAGTTTATTTTGTACTGGCTCCTCAAAAATGGGTATGAATACAGCACCGAGCACACGGCAAAGACCTTTGAAACACTCATCACGGATGATGGAATTTTCTACTCCATCACAGTATATTTTGAGAGGCAGAATAAGAAATACAAAAAGGTTACTTTCTATGATTCACTGAAAAAGCTCCCTTTTAAGGTTGCCACCATTTCAAAGGCCTTTGAGTTGGAGGATGAAAAGCTACACATTGATTATGATGCGCCCAGGCCGGTGGGCCACCAGCTCACAGAGGAGGAAAAGCGGTATATCGTCAATGATTGCCGGATTGTGGCCCAGGCCTTAAAAATCCAAATGGATAAAGGGCTAACAAAAATGACAAATGCGTCCGATGCGCTCAATGGGTATAAACAGCTCACCGGAAAAAAATATTTTGAAAAATGGTTCCCGGTGTTCCCGGTGGAGCTGGACGCGGATATTCGCCAGGCATACAAGGGCGGTTTTGTGTACCTCAATCCAAAGTACAGAGGCACCCGGGGATTGCAGGGTGTTACCTTTGATGTAAACTCCCTTTATCCGTCTGTTATGTATGATAAGGTGTTACCCTATGGATACCCGGTATTTTTTGAGGGTGAGCCGGAGCCGGATGAAAATTACCCACTTTTCATTGTTCGTATATCCTGCACCTTTAGGCTAAAGCCTGGCCACATCCCCACCATACAGCTCAAAAATAACCGGGCCTATGTAGAAACGGAATATCTGACCACCAGCGAAACAAAGGATAACGATTTGCCGGTGGAAATGACCCTCACCAATGTGGATTTGGCCCTATTCCTGGAGCACTATGAGCAACCGGGCGGAATAGATTATATTTGTGGGTGGAAATTCAAAGGCAAAACCGGGCTTTTCAAAGATTATATTGATTACTGGATGCACATTAAGGAAACCACCACCGGGGCCATGCGACAGCTGGCAAAGCTCATGCTTAACAGCTTATATGGCAAATTTGCCACCAACCCCAAAGCCCGGAAGAAAATCCCGGAGCTGGATTGGGTGAATGATGTGGTACATTATCGCCTGGATGAGCCGGAGCTAAGAGAGCCAGTATATACGGCCATGGGTGCCTTTATCACCGCATACGCAAGGGAAAAAACCATACGCTCCGCCCAGGCCGTTTTCCCCCGGTTTATCTATGCTGATACTGATTCCCTCCACATCCAGGGTTACGAGGTGCCGGAGGGATTGGATGTACACCCCACACGCCTGGGGGCCTGGAAAAATGAGGGTGAGTTTGTTGATTCCAAATATTTGAGGGCCAAAACATACATGGAGACAACCCAGGAAAAGAAAGCCGATTCACTGGAGGCCTATGCCCGACTACTCAATAAATCCTTTGAGGTGTGGCGCGAGGCGGATGGTATCCGTTACCATGTGACAAAGGTTACATGTGCCGGGATGCCAGATAATGTGAAATATGGTTTTGAGGAGCATGGTGTGGTGTACGAGGGTGTAAATTATGATACCTTTGAACCGGGTAACACCTTTGAGGGCAAGCTGGTGCCGAGGCGATATCCTGGGGGCATCGTCCTGGAAAAATCAACGTTTACAATTAAATAGGAGAAATAAAATATGAAATTGAAAAAGGTAAGAGTTGTTTTTGAAAGTATTGTAGAAGAATGGCAGATAAAAGATGAAACAGAAATTCTGGAAGATTATGATAGTTATCACGATGCTGTTGCCTGCGATGGTTTAGACGCCATTATTAACGGGTCTTACGACTATCAGGCATACTGTAAAATTTCAGATGTTAAGTAGGAGAAAATAAGATGGATGTGGGTGACTTAATAAGCCGATTAAAACATAATCATTTGTTTCATTTTATCTTTTACAAAGAGCCCCATAACATATTATGGGAGGGTGGTAAAACACACATCCCCGATGATATTTTGTGTTCGGAGGTTGCAAAATTCTGGGTGAACACCCGTAGTTTCACTCTTGTAATTGAAATTGAATTGTGATATAATATCCAA